>OGDE01000185.1_pt1 | contig 56509 bp, 92 predicted proteins | sample 1570321 | NCBI WGS metagenome assembly OGDE01 (sample SAMEA2581976, study PRJEB24529) | metagenome | biome: Human gut stool | place: China | collected 2011 | reverse complement strand
GCCAGTGGTTAGAGAACATCTAGCCGCTGGCTTTTTGTGTTATGCGTTAATCTTGAATAGCAACCACTTCATAAGAGCTATAACCAGTAAATCCACTCAATGGATAAAGCTCAAACGATGCTGTTTGGCCCGAAGCAAGGCTGTCCATGATGTAAGTATACTCACCGCCAACAGGAACTTCATTGCCTTCGGTGTCTTTCATTTTGTAAAGAACAATGACCTTGACTGCATTGCTTGTAAACTGGCTATTGTTTGTAACCTGTCCAGTGAATCGCAAATCATAGCCGGAACCACGTTTGGAAACATTTGTAACAGCAAGTTCGCCAGCACGAACAATCTGATTGGCAGGGCTTGCTTCGTGAACGTTCCAACTCTCTGCGCTTGTCGTATACTCAATTCTTGTCGGCTTAACACCATCGGAATCAAAAGCGATATAATCGCCATACCAATAAGAATCACCCTCGCCAACCCAGTCCAGCGTTTCAGAATCGGTCTTTAAGACGGAGCCATCTTCGCCGTATACCGTGACATTCAGCGAAACAAAATCAACTGCCCAATCGGTGTTGGGATTTTCAACCAGAACTGCGTAAAACACATAGTATCTCGTTTTGCCGTATTCGTACTTGGTTTCAAGATGGCTATGGGATTCTTTGATCGTTATGGGTTGCACCTGTGTTGCATTAGTCTCTTCCAGCTCAATAGGAGCAGACCATTCATCGGGTTTCGTTGTTGCCATTGCGCTAATAGGCATGGCAAGCATCATAGCCGCTGCTAGAGCCGCCGCAATGATTCTCTTTCTCATTTTTGATTCTTCCTTTCTTTGGCTAAAATTTTATATAACGCTTGAAATACCATGTGCCATAAGATACACACCAAAAACCAAAAAAGCGGCGCCGATAATAACGCCCCATATTGAAGCGGCAATCTTTTCGTTCTTTTCTCTCTTTTCTTTGTTCTTGTCATTCTTTTGGTCCATTACAGATTCCTCCCTTTCAAGGCTTGTAAGGCAAGTATAGCACAGAACACAGACCCTTTGTAGGGGTCTTTTTGTTTTTGCGCGGAATTTTTGAGATTGACAATAGTGGGTGGGGGTGTTTTGTGCAGAAAAGAGGGGGTGGGCAGGAAGTAAAAACGCCTTTTTTATTTTGGAGATTTTTCGCGCTACTCACCGGGCGGGGCTGGGTGGCGGCTATATACCCCGCCGGTGGAGACCCCAGCGCCCCAGCGCACCCGGACGGCCTGCACATCACAGGCAGCAGGGCAGGCCGTGCCAGAACCAGGGCAGACAAGTACCAGGGCATACCGCCGCCCAAACGCTGGACACGCTGCACCGGTCTGCACTCGATACCAGACAGGCCACGCCGGGCAGATCGTAACGGCGGCGGGGTGCTGGGTGTGTCCGAAACTGTGCAGATGCGGACAGCACGACTTTGCCATTTTTTACCAGAAAAATAAATCAGAAAAATCTTATATTTTTATCCAAAAAGGCTTGACATATAAGATATATCTGATATAATAGAATCAAGATAAGACATATCTGATAAACCACATCACGAAACACCAAAACAGGAGGGCAAAACCATGAAAACCACATTAAAAGACATCCGCCGCTATGTTACCACCAACGCCGCCGAGGACTTGACCAAAAAGCGTTTCGCGGAGATCGACGCTATCCGCGTTGCGGAATGCGGGTTTGATACCATCGCATACAGCACCGGTATTTACGGCGTTACTGGCGTACTGGTCAAGGGCAACACCACCGGCAAACTGTATGCCGTCACCGCTCGCACGTCTGCTCTGTTTCAGGTCATGTAATAGGAGGTGCAAACAATGATTACTCTTGACTTTTCCCAGTGGGCTGCAATCTGGTATGTTGGCGGCATGATCAGCGGCGCGCTGGTTATGATCGCATTTCTCAATAGCTAAGGAGGGCTAAAAAATGACGTTGTTTGAAGAAAAGGTGAACGAGTACCGCGAAAATAAGCGGCTTTTGGAAGAGCTTGAAGCAATGAACGAAAGTATCAAAGCTGATATTATCTGCATGATGCAGGGCGCGCCGGAGATGGCGCAAGGCACCGCAAAAGCCATTTACAAGGATGTGCAAAGCGTCCGGCTAGATAACAAGCTACTCAAGACGCTGCACCCGGATATATATGCAGAATGCAGTAGCAAGACCACCTACAAGCGGTTCAGCGTGGTATAATGGAGGTCAAAAAATGAAAATTGATGAATTGAGCGAAAAACAGGTCAGCTTGCTTCTTGATCTTGAAAACCAGCGCAAAAAGAACGAAGCGGACGGCGGCAAATATTCAGATTTTTATCTCCGTGTCTGTTTTGCGGCTGTTGCAAAATATTTTGATCTTGAGGGCGGGCGGTTTGAGTGGTTCGAAGGGTTAAAGGAGATGCAAAAATGATTTTATCCGCGCTTCTGTTTTTCTTCTGGTTTTTTTCTGCGCTGTTTAAGGCGTCCAAATAAAAAGCATTCCACCCGGTCAGAAATGGCCGGGCTTTTCTTTTGCCTTGCATCTGCTGAGGGTGCAGGGCTTTTATTTTTGCCCTGATACAACGTGGCCACACACAAGCATTTACAGCGGCCTTTCTGCCGTCCATGCAAATTTATACCGCCCGAACACCAAAACCGTTTACATGGCTTTGCAAGGGCATTCCCGTAGATTTGCCCTATTCCGGCACACACAACACAGCAGCCACACAAGCCGCCTATACACAGCCTGCGCCACGTTGGAGGGCATCACAGCGTTGCACCTCCACCGATACCCGATACCACCGCCACGCCGGAAGCTGTGCAGGTCAGCGTAGCCGCCTATTATAATAAGGTATATAAGGATGCAGCGGTGCGCCCTGTTATAGATCCATGCCCGGCGGGGCAGTCCAGCAGCAGGAGCGCGGCGGGCGGGCGGAACCATTTGCGGCTTGCCGCCGCATCTCTTTTCGGGCTTTCGCCCGATAGCCAATAGAGGTCAGCAATAGTCGCAGCGTTCCGGCTGAAATAATCGCAACAGCTTCTGGAATAGTCGTAGCTTCTCCCGGCGGATAGTCGTGGAATAGTCGTAAAGTCATCATACGACAAGCATTTGAAAGTCCTATATATAGTATAGTAATGAGTAGTCCGCTGATAGTCGCAGAGTAATAGTCTTAGCGTTTTCTTGCGAATCATCGTCAAATAGTCGTGTATTTTTTGTGTGAAATAGTCGTTCGCCTTTTAGGAAAAGAGAGGTGCGATAGTCGCTAAGTCATCAGACCACCCAAAAATCAAAATGTGTCAAGACACCCGTCAATTTTAATCTCCATCACATTACCTCAAAATCTTTAGCCATCGTACTTATTATAATAGTCGCAGACAATTACTCAATCTTTTTAACTATTATTCTGCTGAAATAGTCGTATCATCCGATTCGGTCTGTTTCCGCTCGATTTAATTCCCAGTAACGCACTATTGTATTCAGCTTAATTCATAGCGTTCTGCTAGGAATAGTATATGCAACATTTGTACATATCAAACCGACTACAAAATGAAGTCAATTCTCCATGTGAAATAGTCGTAGACTATCCACCAGTCCGAATCTCACGCCAGCTCTCGCCTACGGTCTGCTCTGCTGGCTAACGGTGTAGTTTTGGAAATAGAGGGTTGTAGGGGGAAAGAACCTTTACAGACGATTGAACTCCGGTTCGATGTATTGCTGCTTCTCCTGTTCCTTGTCAATCCACATATCAGCAAAGGCCTTCCAGTTTGTTATAGGCTTTCCGGTCTTGGTCATCCAACCTGTTCCATCATAGTAGTTCATAAACCTGCTGGCAAGCCTGTTCTCACATCCAGCATCCAAAAAATACTCGCTCACATCCTCGAAGTCCGGCGTGCTGGCGTTCCCATCGGGCGGGTCGCCCGCTTTCTTAATAACTTTTTTTCTTTTCTTTTCTTCTATATTAAGGAGGTGAACGATTGTTCCCCTCACAGGTGAAGCATCGTTCCCCTCAGAGGTGAATGATTGTTCACCTCCCTTCTCGCTCTTTGACGATTCTTCCGGCACTTTGACGTATATCTTATCGGGCTTGTTCTTTCCTTCACGCTTGCGCTCGATCAACCCGGCTTCTTCCAGCTCTTTCAGAGACTTCTTGACCCATCGTTCTGTAAATCCAGTATCGGCAGCAAGGTCTTTGATGGGATACACGATGTATACTCGCCCTAGTTGGTCAGCAAACTTTCCGCTTCTGCTTGCCCTCTGTGACGACCTTGCACGATTGAACAGGTAAATGTAAACAATTTTTTCTGTTGGGCTAACGCCAATAGTTGAGAGGAATCGAGGGTAAACCATGTACCCATTGACCTTTGTATCGGCTGTCATGTATTCCATTTTCTTCTCCTGCAATAGTCGTAGACATCTACAATGCGCTCACAGCCCCGTAGAGCTGCGCCAGAGCCGTTTTCCGTGTTCGGTCGATAAGTTTGCCGTCCAAAGTATAAAACGCCTCAGAATGGCTCATTTTAGGTCTTTCCAGCAAAAACAAAAGGCCGTCATTGCTGACAGCCTCTCGTTTTTATTTCAGCCAGTCGTTTTCCAACGCACAGAAGCCAAATACCGATGCTGCTGTGAGAATAATCCAAATCACCCAGAAGATGACTACCCAGCCATCCGCACCAGACATCAGGTTTTCTCGCGTCTGGTCGATGTCTGTGCCATCGTAGAACGTGGCATCCTGAATGGTGTGCCCAGTGAGCATGGCGTACATCGTGCCCGTGTACTCCACTGGCCGGATGTAGTATTCAAAGCGGACGCTACTACCCCTATATTTTGTGGTCAGGTACTTGCTACCGGGCATATTTATTTTTTTGTAGTCAAAATCCTTGCCCAGAAAATGCACCATCTGAGAATGCCATGTGTTAGAGCCAGCATAATCCCATGAGTAGTAGATTTCTGTGGTAGTATAGGTGTGGCCCTTCCCATCGGTGTGCGTTACTACGCGGGTGTGCATATTGTAGTGCTGTTCTTCGCGGTAGATGTACATATATGGCCCGCCGATCTCATCCTCTGATACCGTGTCCACGGCAGACAGAGTGCCGTAGCAGAAAGCACGTCCAACGTCTGTCCGAAGCCCGTAGCCAAACCGATCTTCAGAAGAAATATCTATCGCAGTGGAGTACTCCTGTTTGCACTCCATTGCCGCCTGTTTGATGTGGCCGGAAATGACCGTACCAAGAATCAGCATCACCAGCACGATAACGGCACTTGCCAGAATCTCCCGGAACGTGATCTCGATCCCGTTAATCTTCAAAGAGGTTTCCGACATCCGGAGCATCCTCTGATACCTCGAACGATAAGAGTTCATAATTCTGTACCTCATACCCGGTCAAACTCAAAAACGTGCTGTTGGGGAAACGCCGGACGTACTGCCGATAACTCTTGACAGTGCGATTATAGTCGGAGCGGTAATTGGCAATCAGATTTTCGGTGACTGCCAACTCGTTCATCAGTTCCCGGTAGTTATTGGCGGATTGCAGTTCTGGGTAAGCCTCTGCCACGGCTGCAATCTGGGTGGTGATCTCAGAGACGGCGGCATCAGAACTGCTGCCCCGCACCGCGATAATGGCCATAAGGGTATCGTATTCGTGCTTATCGTATGCCTTAACCATTTCAACCAGATTCGGAATAAGGTCAAAGCGGCGTTTCTCCTGCACCTGAATGTCAGACTGCGCAGCGGCCACCTGTTCCTCGTAGGAAATGGCGGTATTCTTCGCGCCCTGCACGATAAACAGACCTGTGCCAAGCGTCAAAATTACGATTAAGAAAATTACAACAGCCACTTTCCAAAATGTATCTTTCATCTTTTCTCCTTTCAGTCCATCCAAGTGTACTCTTGGAACCGTTGAATCTGCTTGTTAAACGTGATGGGAAGGTCGCCTATCCCACCTTCCTTGTTCTTGCTTAGCCGGAACAGGTACTTGTCGGGGTTATCGCCGGACAGAAGAATGATTGCATCTGCGTCCTGTTCAATCTGTCCGCTCTCTCGCAAGTCGGAGTTAGTAGGCGTTGCTCCGGGCTTAGATGGGTTTCGATTGAGCTGTGCCAGCGCCACCACAACAATGCCTGTGGTCTGTGCCAGTTCGTGTAAGGCAATGGATATAGCTGTAATGGCGGCATATCTGTCCTTTGCACCTGTTTCGTGGATGAGTTGAAGATAGTCTACGAAGATGACTTGAGCCTTTTTACGCAGAGCCTGAGCCTTCATCCACGCCACGTTCTTTCCGGCAGCGGAGCGGATATATAAGGGCATCTTCATGTTCTTTGCCTGTCCGTCAATCTCATTCAAGCTGACCGCCTTATTTTTCACCGTGTCCAGAGGGCAGTATATTTGATTAGCCATCAGACGTGCGCCCAGCTTGCGTTTGCTGGTTTCCAAGCTGAAATAGTACACGGTGTAGTCCTGTTTTGCCATGCTTGCTGCTATTTGCAAGGACAGGGCTGTTTTGCCCGCAGACGGTCTGCCGCCGATTATGATGAAATCGCCCGGTGAGATGTGAAGCGCTTCATCCAGACGCTCTAGGCCTGTCTTGATGTACACAGGCTTTTCGTCCATGTGAAGCACATAGTCGTTCAGCACATCCTCGTATGTCCACGCATCTTCTTCCTCAGCTTTCAGGCTCATTGCTTCGCCCATCTGCTGGTAAATGTCTGATAGATCAGAATAGTCGGTAAGTTCGCTGGTCATCTGAAATGCCAGACCTTGCACACGAGTGAGTGCAGCTTGTTCTCTGATAAGCTGTGTCCAACGCTGCATCTGCTCCCTGTCAATTCGCACACACTCTGATTCACAGGTTTGTACACACGCCAAGAGCGTCTGCGCTACGTCTGGATGCTGCGTGTTTATCTCGACTATATCTATCTTACCCCTAGCCGTCCAATAGCCCTGAACAGCCGCAAAAGCGTCTCTCAGCTCAGGCCTGAACAAGTCAAGTTCAAGGTCTGGTATGATTTCATCCACAACGCCCGGCTTGCAGAGCATCAGCGCACCGATAAATACCGTTTGAACGTCCATTGTCATAGTCTAGGAAACTCCATCTCCGTACTTTGCTCGTACTGGTCATCCTGTTTTAATGCGTAAATGTCCTGCCACCCGGCATAGATGCTCTGGTCGAGAATGGCTTTCCAATCATGCCGATCAAACTTTTCCAGTTTGTTGCAGAGCATCTGTTTTGCCCGGTCTGTCATAGGCTTTTTGATTCTTGTACGCATCTGTGCGAACTCTCGCAAGGATTCCAGCAAGGCTTTATCGCCATGAGCAAAGTCGGAGAAGATGTCAGGTTTCTTTTTGACCGCACTCTCCGGCAAGGTCTTGACGTTCATCTGACTGTCAGTTGATACAATGGGTTCATTGTCATCTGACTTTGAACTCATAGATGAGCTGACTTTCATCTCATTTATGACATGAGGATGAGATGACTTTCGTGTAGACCATCCTTTTGACGCAATATCGCTTCTTTTTGATTCTTCATCGAGCAGATGCTTAATCAAAATAAAACAAGATTCTGCTTTTTTTGAGTTCAAAGTTGCGCCTTTTTCTTCAAAAACGTATGCACAGATTGCATCGTAGAGTTCCAACTTCTCTTTACTTTTGAGTGTGGAGATGGCTTCAAAGTAGTATCGTTGGAATGTAAAGCTGTCTCGTTTTTTGCCCATGCTCAATCCTCTTTGTAGCGTTTGTTCCATGCTTCGATGGCTTTTTCCTTGCCAAATGTTACGGAAGTGCTCACCCCGCATTTTCCGCAGACAACCCAATTAGCCATGTTAATGTCAAGTGGATGAAGCACTTTTACAGTCGGCGGTTCCGCACCGCAGAACGGGCATCTTTTGAGTTCTGTCATTTTCTAAATCCCTCTCTAGTTCTCGCGATTCGCTTATGCGCCTTGACAGGCCTTGCGCCTTTGCCGTAAGCTGGGCGGATATGTTTTGCCTTGATGTACCCACAAGGCGGTTTCGGCCCAAAGTCGAAAAGGCTCAAGTCCATAATAATGATGCCAAACTTCTTGTTCGTCATGTTTACTGCTCCTTACGCATACCATTTCGGTGCTTCGTTAAAGATTTCCACACCTTCTGCAAATCCCAGCTTTTCTAAGGTTTCACACATAATACCGTCCATCACGCTGTGAACGATTTCTTCATCATCACCGTACTTTTTGTATGCTTCCTGCATTTCTGCCGTGAATGCGTCAACCATATCTTGCGTAATAACGATATTGTTTTCCATAAGCTCTCCTATACCATCGGGAACGCCATCCAATGCGTCACCGTTACGCCTTTCGGCAGTCTCTCGCCTATCTCGTCCCAGAACTGACCGTCTGCGTAACAACCAAGAAAGTATGCTGTCGGCGAGATTCTTTGCAACATTTTTCCATTACCATCACGCCACGTTGTCTTAGTCGCAAGCAACAAAGGCTGCGTCCGCTCTAGTGGCGGTTCGCTTGCTGGATGCCAAAGTGTGTTAGCCATTATCCGATACCCCGCTTACGGATTGTAGGTGAGAACGAAGTTTTGTAACTGCTGCGGCAAAATGTTGATTTCGTAATGATACTTGTCCACGTCAGAACCGCTCAAATCCTCCACAATGTACATTGTGTACTCGTTAAGATAGACGTAATGCTTTTTGTATGTGCCATCGGGCAATTCAATAGTCACCACAAGTTCATTGTTGCTGTTATTGGAAATGTCCATGTTCCCGATTATTTCAAGCATCGGCATATCAGTTCTTGCATTAACAACAGACAATCTGCGAGTGACGTTGAAATTCTTTGCCTGCTGCGAAATATTGTGATTCACACGAGATGCTTCTGTGCATCCGCACAATGCGATAGATGCCGCCAATGCTACAGATAAAATTGCTTTCTTCATTGTTCTTTTCTCCCTTCAATCTCCTTATAAACCGCCTTGTAGAACGCATCCCACGTCTTATAGTCGTAAGAATCGCCAAAAAAGCCTGTCCGCTTGCGCTCTGCAATGTCACGTTCAAAGCAACCAAGCGTCGTGTCGGTCAGCTCCGGCAGAAGCGGTGTGATGTATCCGCAAACAAGGCTAGGCATATATGACCGTCTGCCCAAGCAGTAGCGCACAGCGCAGTTGCAAACCGCTCCAAAGTTATCATTAGTGGGGTCTACCATGCCTTTAGGTGCGTCTGACTTCAAATCGTTCACGCTGCATTGAAGGGCTTCTGCGAATTTTTCCAGCCGCGTTTCTTTCTTCACGCTACGTTTCTGCTTTTCAACGGCACTTACATACGCATTGGTTGTTCCAATTATCCTTGCAACATCTTTCTGCGTGATGCCAAGTTCAAGTCTGCGCTTCCTGATTTTCTCCCCTGTTGTCATCTTTCTTCTCCCATTCCTTGCATCCACGTTCATCCCACACGAAGTCTGCAACGTGTTCTGACTGGTCATTCACGCACACGCCCTCCAACTCTGCGTACCATTTGCAAGATACACAGGACGGCTCAGATTTGTTCTTACAGGATTCTGCCATGCAGAGGACAGCCTTTCCAGCAGAGAACTGCTTGATGCCCATGCAAGAGCAATGTTCGGTGGTGCAGTAAACATCCATTACCTCTCCCCTCTCTTTCTCCTTCTGTTGGCATTGAACCGCCCGATCACTCGCTTATACTCTGCATAGCACTCCGGGCAAAGGTCGCCCGTGTCCCTGCGCCATCCCCAGTCTTTGAAGTATTCGTCAGGGTTCATCATCCTGCCGCCAAGAACTGCTCCGCAGCGGTCGCATACTCGCTTGTGGTAGATTCCTCTGTCAGTCTGCATTAGTTGTCCTCCCCAACGTCCTTAAACAGGATTTCTTTGTCGGCTTTCCAATCTTTGATTTTGCACGGAATGTCTGTGCCGGGCACGGTCTTTTTCAACCCATCCATCTGCCAGACGTTCCACGAGATAGTGTCTGCGATGCAATCAAGGAAAATTGGCATGAAGCCAATTTCCAGCTTTTCAGCATCAAACCGATACCTGAAATTTTCAATCAACGTCAGGAACAGGTTGCACCTTGCCAGAAAGAGATTGTCTCCCTGCCACTCATAGCCGTATGTCGATGCGTAGGCGCTAATTGCCCAGCACATCCACATATCGTAGTCATGGAACTGCTCTGCCAGAACATTCAGCTTTCTATCCAGCAAACCGATTCTGTCCGGCACGGCAATCATCTGCCCTGTGGTGGTGTCGTACCTGCTTGTAAGAAACGGTGCTTCTCCGCAGGTCACTTCTAGGCAGGTCTTATTGATGTATTCCTTCCAATCCTCGCCTTTAAGGTCGTTTTCGGCAACGTCTGCCATCTTCTTGCAGACCCATGTTGGCGTAAACACCTCTGCTTTCTTGCTGGTGCGCTTCTTCTGGTCTGCCAGCCGTTTCTGCACGCGAGGGACAAGCTGAACTTTGTCCAACTGTTCCAGTGTGATTTCATCTGCAAAGCCAACACCAAGCTCAGGCGGCGGGTCTGTCGCCCAGATGATGTTCTTGCCTGTCGTGTGGTCTTGCAAGAGGACAGGTAGGAACGTGCGTAGGCATGGGTCGGAGAAGTCAATCAACGGGGTCAGGGGTGTATCCATTGTGGTTGTTTCATTCTTTGATTTCTTTCCCATTCCATTTCTCTCCAAAATACGTTTATGCGCTTTTTTTGTTCGATTTGTGATAGCCGAAAGCCCTCTGACTGCCTACATTTTGTGATGCCAACAATGCGGCTTGCATAGTGCTTCGGACAGCAACGCTTGCCGGGAATTGGTGGTTCATCACAATAGGCGCAAGTGCCAGATGTTTTTCTGTATTCCTTGCTGTTTCTCGCTCTCTTTTGAGCATCCTTTGTTCTGCACTCGATGCAAGAGCGATAGCCTTTTGACATTGGACGTTTCAGGCAAGTAGTGCAAATTCCTTTTGCAGCCAGTCTTTTGCGCTTTTCACGTTGCCGCTCATTGCATTTTTGCAGATACGCAGCTTTCGTTTCGCCTGAAAGGTTTTCGTATGCTTGCGTGTGCCTTTCGAGGTCTTTTGCCAAACACTCCGCACACGATACTCTGCCCGGCATTGCATCGTTCTGACCGCAATGGATGCAGATGTGATGTTCTTTATACATCTGCCGTAACGCTTTGCTGCTCATTTTCCGTCACGTCCTTAAACTCCACATCAATCTCTTTTGGCAAAGCCGTCTGGTACTTCTGAGCAAGCTGTTCTGCGCTTTGGGCATCGCCCAACGGCTGTTCAGGCGGGGCAACGGTGACTTCCACGTTGTCACGCATACCAAAGTAGTTCTTGGCTCGGAAAATCCACTCTGCCGGGTTCTCCTGACCGTACATACCGTTGTACGCCCACATGGACTGCATTTGCAGAATCAGCTTCAAGATGTACTTCTGCTGCAAGCTGTCATCACGGCGCTTGCCTGTCATAATCTGTCTCAGGCTAGGCCATTCGATGCCCAGAACCAACGCAATCCATTCCACCACAGGGGAGATTCTGGCTTCGATGCAAGCGTCAAAGAAGAAGTCAAGGCGTTGCTGCACTTCAATCGGGTTGTTCATGTCCACGCTCGGAAGGTCGCCAAAATACTTTGCTGCAATCATGCCGACAACTTTCTTGTCCTCTTCATCGCCGATTCTCGACTGCAAATCCCCTGTATTTAGCATCTTAGACCTCGTGATTGCTAACTCCTGTTGTTCTTTCACCTTTTTATTCACCTGTGAGCGGATAGATTTTCGTTTGTTAAGCATCTGTTGCTTCTTCTTCTCACGTTCTTTCTCACGCTTCGCAGCGGCTTCTTCTTTCGCCTTTTGCGCTCGCTTCTCACGCTTTTTCTTTTCAGCTTCGGTCAGCGGCGGTCTGCCACGACCACGCTTCGGGGGTGTTGCCAAGAGTTATCACCTCTTTATTTTCGTTTCGATTTTATCCAGCTTGGTTGCAATCCACCAGATGGAGCAGCAGTTGTCCAACTGCCGCCACCAAGCGCACTTTTCTTTTTCGCAGATGCACCGACCAAGCGGATTGCTGGTCATCTTCATCGGACAGTAAAGTTCGTTTTCCATGATTTTCCTTATCCCTCCAACTGAAGATGAGCGTTTACCATCTTGACGGGAAAAAACTCATCTATCTGCAAAAACTCTCCGCTTTTTAAGCTGACACCGCCAGACAATTCACTTACCGAAAGTTTCACGTTAGTTTTCACGAGAATTTCGCCGTTTATCTCAAACACATCTCCATACTCTAGACACCCAAAATTGATTTCTTTTCTCTCAATGTCGCGAATTTCCATTATTTCCACCCCATCACAACTGCAGTGCAAGCGACCAGACACACGTTGACGAACGCCCAGACGAGCATTGCCTGCCGTTCCTCAAACAGGTTGTCTGCCATACCCTTGATTGTCCGTTCGGACTGAACCACTACTGCCAGCAGGACTAAGCAGACCAGCCAGCGAGTTACAAATTCAAACATTGTTACCTCCATCTAACATCCTCTATGATGTTTGGATTTTCGTGCGATTGAAACTCATATAGACTGCATATAGTTTTCTTTCCGCAAATCGGGCAACTAGGAGTTTTTCCGCTATCCGCTAGAGTAGTTGCAATACGTTCATCGCACACATCGACACTAGTGGTGCAGAAGTCGCAAGTGAACGTGGCTCTTTTAATGCGACAGAACTTCGGACTTCTTGAAGTAATCTCCGAAATGTCATCTACCGACAACATTGCCATTAGCTCCACATCTCCCTTATCTCCAGCCTTTCTTCTCTGCTTCAGACCAATCAAATTCCGCTTTGCACACAACACAGCACTTTGGTCTGTAATCCATCGGATTTTTCACAATCGGAAATCCGATTCTTGTTTTGCAAATTGGACATCCGAGATACCAATCATTAAAAAATTCATCTCGAATCATTTCAGGTTTAACGCTCATGTCCACATCTCCCTTAACTGTTTCTCGCACTCGCCGGACTTCGCAACAATGTAACTCGCAAACTCGTCCGGGGTCATATCTTCTTTGGCAAACTGCCCGACCATCTCCCAGTACCTGTCACCGTCCCATCGGCTGGTATCGGTTCAGGCAGCGCGGGTTATTGCAAAATCGCTCGCTTCCGATGATGCGCAGCGGCTTCCCGCAGTAGGGGCAGAAGTCCGGAAGCTGCCGTGGCGTGGCAGATTCCATGTCTGCCTTTGACGCACCGGTTTGCATCAGCTTAATCACGCAGTAAACGGAACCCGGCTGCGCTGCTGCAATGCAGCTCTGACGTGCTGGGCATTTTGAGCAATCGTACATCGTTAGTCCCCCATCTTCTTGCCACACACCGGGCAGTCTCCGAATTTATTCATCCGACTGCTCCTTGTGTTTGGGACAAGCTCAAACGTGACTTTTAGCGTTCTATTGCCACGAACTCCCCATGCTTTTTGAATTTTGTTCTTATCGTCACGATCCATTTCTATAATGAAATGGTTCACGACCGCTTCGATTGCTCCGTCAGTCACATCCGATTTGTTTTTCCACATCTGCAAACCATCTTTTCGAGGTGGTGTTATTTTTCCGGCATAGATGGTTCCGAATAGCCCACATCCAACATAATATTCAGCCATTTTTATTCTCCTTTGCTTCAAGGCGAGAGAGCCAGCGGACTTCCTTTTCGTACTGCATTTTCCGCATCAGATCAAAGGCTACATCGTCCCATCCAACGCACGGCGCAGCTTCAACGCAGCCTGTGCCGGTTCGGACGCTTCTTCTGCCAACTGTGTCAAGATTTCTGTCTGGGGCAGAATTCTGAAACTTTCTTACTCACTCCTGTTCTCCTTTCAGTCGATGTATCGCCATGCAACAATTTTGACATCACTTGAAACCCATTCACCACTACTTTGAAACCAGCGTTTATCGTTATATCTGCGGTACGCAATGTCGAGGTCTCCATTTTCAAGCTTTATTTCGACAGCCGCGCCACATTGCGGTTGAGTAGTCATGTTCTTCCATTCGTTCTTGTTTTCAGTGTCGGGCTTCTGTTCATCAGGTGTTAGCCAGTCGTTCAGCTTTGCCATGCAAGAGGGGCAAAGAAGAACGCCCCACCCTTCTTCCCCTCCAATTATTGGCCGAACTTCAATTTTCCTATTTATTTTGTTCCATTCTTCAAGCGTAAACGTTTCGCCACACTTATCGCATACCATTGCCATTTTCTTTCTCCAATCTCTTTAGCAGCGCATCCACGTCATATCGCCAATGGACACGCAGCCTTTTTGCTTTGACCTCTATCCCCTCTTGCTCTGCCCACTGCCATGGGATGCTCTTGCGGCTCTCGTTGTATCGGAACGCCAGAACCTTGCTGGCAGGGATTGCAAAGGTGCGGCTGACCGCCCTGTAATTGACTATCACATGAGCGGTCTGACCGTTGTACCCCATTGCATCCACCATGTCCGTGATGTGCTTTTCCTTGCGGTATTTGCACTTTGCCTTGTCGTACTTGCCGAACACCTTTTCCAGAGGAATAGAGGGCGTTTCAATGGTTTTCAGCTCAAATAGGTGGTTCATCGGATAACGGTACACAAGGAAGTCGCAGATGTTGTCGATGGAGAAGGACAGGTTTTCGTTACCGCCGTAGTAGGTTGCAGCACTGTCCTTCAGCCGGTAGCACCACGCATCGGGTGGCACGGACGCTTTGAAGTCTGCTTCAAACTGCTTGCCAGTGTTCATGCGTTGTTCCCCGGCAATGCAGGAATCGGCATCCAAAACTTGATGTCATAACTCTCGCTTCCTGCCCATTTTCCGTCTTTGAACATCCTTGACGAAACGCAGTTGCGCCAGCAATCGAAGTCGTATGCAATAAAGTACATACCATCTTCGGGCGGCTGAGCGTCTTTCACGCTCGTCCACAGTTGCATAGCGGTCGGAACGCTGTCAATCGCTGACCACAACACTTCCCATTCATGCGGAGTTATTATTCTTTCTGCTCTATCCGTAAGCGCATCAAGAAAATCGTTTTCATAAATCAGTCTCATCCTCATTCACCTCTAAATTCACTTCCGAGAAACCGCTTCTTGCCACGTTCCCGGTGCTTGTCTTCGTAGTTGCGGTGGTACACGCTCTGGCTGTGGTTCAGCTCATGCACGAACGCCTTGCGTTCCTCGAAGTCTTTTTTCTCTGCCTTGTACTTTTCGCAAGTGTCGTGGCAAGCTGTGCAGCGTGATGTGCAGTTGAGACAACAAGTAATCATTCTATTAACCCCATTGTTCGGACATTGCATTTGCCACGCCCGGAAAAGTTTTTGCACGGTTCCTTGCACGGTCAGTGGTAAACATTCCCTTATGCTGCTCACCATGCTTATGCGAGTAAGATCCAGACGGGCACCATGTCGCGGTAGGTTCTACGATGTTTGTCGGGTGCAGCGGCGGTACACCGCGCTCCCACAGTAACGTTTTCTTGCTGTACGGATGTCCGTACTCGTAGGGCTGGATTGCCTGCGTAGGCTTTGGGTAATCAAAAATCTTGCTGGGGGTAGGATTCTCAATCACCACTTTTTCGCAATCTGCCGCCCACACGGCAAGAAAAAGCGCCTTGCCGCACAATCCCTCATAATACCGGGAAAGATTGAGATTTCATCCCTTGTATAGGTGTCTTGCTCCCGCGTTGCTCGTCTTTGTGCAGGGAACAAATGCGATAATCATATCCCAGTGTGGCACATCATGTGCGATTCCGTCCATGGTCACGACCTGCCCACCCTCAATAGCCTTTAGGCAGTCACCGAGAATATGCCATTCTGGATGCCCGCCGGACGGATCAATCAGGTCGCAGGAATAGGCTTCGTGTCCTTTTGCCCGAAATGCTTTGCAAACTTCTTGCGATTCCTCACAGGCAACTAAAACTTTCATCTTTCCAAACGCCCGTCCAGCCAGATAGCGCAGCTCTTATATAAGGTAGGCGGTCAGGGTTTATGTCCTAAAAGGGCAAATCCGATGAATCGTCAATCACAGAGAAGTCATCTGCGTTGCCCTGCGAGTAGTTTTGCGGTGCATCCTGCGCCCGATCAGAAGGCTTGCTGTCAGACTTGCCACCGCAGAAGTCAACCTTGTTCGCCATGATTTCCGTTGCGGTGCGGTTGTTTCCCTGCTTGTCGGTATACTTCCGGGTCTGGATGCTGCCAGTCACCAGAATTAGGCTACCCTTCTGGAACCACTTGGAAACGAACAGTGCCGTATTACCAAATGCGGTGCAGTTGAAGAAGTCGGTTTCCTTCTGACCACCACTCTGACGGTCGCAAGCAATGCTGAACGTGCAAACATCCTTGCCAGACTTCGTGACTTTAGCTTCAGGCGTGTGAACCAGACGACCCTGAATTGCAATAGAGTTAAGCATTGTTTAGCCCTCCTTCGGCTGTTTCTGGGCACAGTCCCAGCACAGGACGCGCCCAAAGCGTTTCTTCGTGCTTCTTGCAGTTTCCAGCGGAGTGACTGTGCGGTTGTTGTACTGAATAGGCTGCAACTGCTTTCCGCAGCAAGCGCATGGGGGGATGGTTTCCGCTTCCGTTTGCTTCTGTGCAGGCTTGTTTACCCTGCTTGCGGTCTGCTTCTGGTACTCGTCCGTGTCAGCGTCCTTCGTATCGTCAATGCAGAACAAACCGTTCAAGGCGTACTTTCTGGCGTAGCTACTAGACGTTCCAGTCACCTGCGCTGCATCCATCTTGGTTTTTTGCTCCGGTTCTCTTGCGTAAGCAGTAACCGTTACGCATCCACCATCCAGAGTTTCCACTTTTGCGGTCGCTTCGATGTAATGCCATCCCTCTAACACTTTAGGTTCATCAGAAAGGGTAAGAAGCAAACCGTGTTCTTTCAAAATTGGTTTGACTGCTTCCAAAATGTCCTCACAAGAGCGATACTTGTAACCGCCAAATGTGTTCATCTGCCCCTTCGGGGCTTTCAACTCTGATTGAACAGCCATCAAGGCTTCATGAATTTTGCTGTTGTCCATACGTTTCCTTTCTTCGGCTTCATTAGGCTTCATTATTCATACTTCGGCTTAACTTGGCTGTACAAAATCAACCAGCCATCAGGTCTGCCAACTGTGCGCGGAGGTCTTTCAGCTCTGATTCCCTGTCATCAATCTCGGACTGCAAGTCCTTAATCGCTGCCAGCCGGTCGGCTTCTTTCGCTTCCGCCACCTGCTCGTTGGTCATAAAGTACACGCCGTCCTCCGGCTCGGTCGCGCCACCGAATCTGTCAAGGTTAATCATCTTTGGGTCTTCCTCTCTTGCGCTCCTCTTTGATTTGCAACGCGCTGTACCACTGGTCTTTGTCAATTTCGATGGTAGACCACCGGTGGTTACAGACAAGGCACTTTTTCCTGCGAACGATGCTGTCGTGGTCAGACCGGCTATTAACCGTTGTAATGTTGTCACTACCGCACATCGGGCACTTCATCAAGCATCCCTCCACTCGTTGGTGTGGTGAGCAATGCGCTTGATTTTCCTGCGCTCGCGTTCACTGCGTTCTTCCTCTTCGGCGCTAACAGCTAGCGCACACAAGACGATAGCCGTTGCAAGAAGCCCGCATGATACCATTACCCAGCCAAACATCTGCGCTGTGGTCTGACAGCCCTGAATCGTGTCCCCGCACCCGACTGCTGCAATTGCCACGACCAGACCGATCATGGACAATGCTGTTCTTTTCAAAGTTTTCATTGGTTCTCCTTTTTGCTGCCAAAATTAAAAATCCATCCGGTTGCCATTACAGCGGCTGCCACGATGATCCCCCATGTGCCTTTTGCGCCTACCAGTAGTTCAATGAGATGTACCAGCCACAGGTTCAAAAGGAACGCTGCAAGAATCAACGCCAGAATGATGCCCCAGATTAGGGCGATTTCCACAAGTGCTTTCATTTTTCTCCTTTCGCTTGTTGATGTGTTCCAGCCGCTCTTTCTCCCGGCTGTGCCAGCGGATTTCTCGTTTTCCGTAGTACTTACCGTTCATAGGTCAGCTCTCCTGACGCAAGCATCCGTGATACGTCGCCGTAGTGTTTGCCGAGCTTATCAGCAAGCACTTGAACTTCTCCGATAGACGGAAACGCTTTTGTTTCTCTAGCTCTTGCGTTTTCGTTCTGTAGGCGTTTTTTACGCTTTTTGTCACGTTCCTTGTCCATTTTGTGCTTGCACTCCGAGCAATATCTCTTTGTAGGGTTTACTAAGCCAAGAAATAGACCACAACGCTCGCAATATTTAATCTTCACGCTGCATCTCCTCTTTCATTCTGGCTTCCCGATTGTGGCGCTCAAAGCATTGGTTGATGGACTTCTCCATCCAAAGTACCTTGTTGGCATCGTTTCGGGACACGCCAGCAGCCATTGACAGCTTCAGTCTACGCTTGCGGCTTTGCGCCCTGCGAAAATTCGTCACCAGCACTCACCAGCCCTCCTTCTGCTCAATCTCCAGAATCTTGCAGATGCTCTGGATAATCTTCTCCGGCTTTCGCTCACCACGAAGAATCTTGTAGAGGTACGAATCATCAAGGAACAATCCAGTATCGCTTTGAACCGCCTGAATCAGCTCCGTTTGCTTCATACCTCGCTGTAACAGCTTCATCTTCACTTCCAGCTCAAAGCCAGAACGGAAGTTTTCTTTCAAAATTCCACCTCCATTTGCTAAAATCTATTGACATGTACGGAAAACTGTACTAATATAATGGCGTAGAGAGTTTATATTGTACAGTGTTCTGTACTGCCCATGTCTGTATTATAGTACAGACATCTGTACAAGTCAACTCTTTTGTACAAAATTCTGTGCATTTGTATACTTGCACAAATATGGGAGTGTTCTTATGTCGGACTTGTACAGCAACATCCATGCACTCTGCGAAAAAGAGGGCATCAAAGACGGAACCCTTTGTGCCAGCATCGGGATTCGCCGTAGTTTTCTTTCCGAGCTGAAAGCCGGGAGAACCAAGAGCCTGTCCGCAGAGGTTCTTTCTAAAATTGCATCCTACTTCAACGTATCGGTAGACTACCTTCTCAATGGCGAACAAAAAGAAAACCCGCCCCAGCAGCCGCAAAGTGAAGTCGATGCAGCAGTGGAGCGGATTAGAAAAAAACTTGAGTCTATGCCGACAGCGCAACGGGAAGCGCTGATGAACCTGATCGAGAAGATGTGAGGGACTGGTTCTGACCCGGTAAAATAAAAACCCCTTGTGCCGGGCTGGTATAGCTCTGTGCAAGGGGTTTTCTCTTATTCTAGGCCTAAGGCTTGCTCCGCTGCCGGAATCTTATCAGGGTGTTCCAACAGCCATGCGATAAACCTGTCAATCTTAGCTCTTTCTTGTTCGCTCATTGTGGCATATCCTCCCGATCAGTAAATACGAATGTCATTTGATACGATTATACATCTTTCAGTTGTATAGTCAATACAATTTGAACAACTTCGCAAAAATCGAATGTTTTCTTCACATCCGTTACTTTTTATCGGGGAAGCCACGAGCGTTCAAGTCAAAAGGGACAACGCCTATCCATCTTTCCTCCAATCACAGCTCTACGAGCTGTCCGTTAATGCGTTCGATGCTATCTGCCGGGTCGCGCCCATCGTCTAAGGCGGCTACGGCACGATCTAGGACGGCTTTTGCTTCTTCGTAAGCAAACTTATCAGCATCGTTGTTTGCAAGGTTGTAGACCAGCTTTAAGGCGGTCTGGCGGGCATAGGGTATAAGCATGGTGTCGATTTGGTTCATATACTAGCCCTCCCACGGTTTTGGCGTTCTGCTTTCGGTCGGTTCAGATGCGGGCATCCCGTCAATGATAATCATGTTGTTACCTCCTGTTTGATTATTTTTTCGATGTTACAGTTATAACATAGGCTGCTGTTGGTTCTCCATAGCAGCTTTTTCCATTTTTTGGCTTGTCGAATCCGGCAGTTTTGCAGAATTTTGTTGAAAGGTCGTGAATTTATGGATGAATATTTGGTAAGAACGGCCAAAGCATTAGAGATGGCACGGATGCGTTCCGGTCTGAGCCAGCAGAAATTAGCAGCACGAATGGGCGTGAATCGTGGCACGATTGCCAACTGGGAGCAAGGTCTGGCGGCTATTTCCCTACCAATGGCTATGCGCTGGTTCACCTGTTGCGGCGTATCGGCGGCTCGATACATGGACGCTTGCATTTATCCTGGACTGCTGGAGCATCTGGAAGACGACCTTCCCAACATGGAAAAGCGTCAGATTCTCATAGATGCCATGATTGAATGTTCTTCCTACGAGATAGATGCTTTGTTGTACATCCGGTACGGAGATCACGGTTCAGACCACATGGGCGTGCTGACGGAGGTTCTGGCAAACCTCCATACGCCATTGAAGGACAGGGTCTCTGTTTGCCGGATGGTATCGGGCAACTATGAGATAGCGCAGGCTACCGGGACAGACCCAGACCCGAATGGAACCGCCCCGAAGATGGAGATTCTTTATCAAGCGCAAGATGCCGGGACAGAAGCAGCCATGAAGTCCAACGATTCCTATACTGTTAATCCCAATAACATAAGCGGTTGATTGTCGAATTATCGCAGTTTTTGAGGAACATTTTGTCCACGTTCATCCACTTTTTGTACACCTATCGGGCAAATTTGCCTTGTCAATCTGTCCCCCATAAATTGTAAATCGACAACATTCGCACGGAATAAATGACGGATTAGCGTTAATTTGTTGTTTGCGATTGAGTGGCTTGTCAATCCGTCCCCCATAGCATTGACTTAAAATTTTTTCATCCACTTTTTGTACACGTTAGGTAAACCTAACCGTTAAGCGTTTTAACCTTTCGAATGTTAAACATCTGTTTATTTAGCAATATTCGCTTTGTGTTTTCCACTTTTTAATAGAGAAAGAAAAGATTTTGTGGAAAATTTTCTTCTTCTGCTATTAGTAGAAGTTATTTTATAATCTTGTTAATAGTCTTGTTTTATATAATGTAAAGAGGTGTACAAAAAATGGATATAGGTGTACAGATTGTGGATATAGGTGTACGAAATGTGGACAGTTAGGTGTACAAGAAGTGGAAACAGGTGTACACTTGCTATTGATTTGTACACCTGTTTGTGATATACTCTTATACGAGAGGAGGCGTGATAAGATTGTCTGATATTAAAGGCGGGAACTTGGTTGAAAAAAGCAGACAGCTTGTTTGGGCAAAATTCACTGACTATACAGCAGGAGAGCTTCGGCTGCTTGAAGTGTATCTTAGCCGTATCAATCCGAGAGACCCCGAAACTTCAACGGTTCAGTTTACGTTACAAGAATATTGCGAGTTTTTGGGGTTGAAAATCAACTCTAGAAATTTGAAAGCACAGGTCAAGCATTTCATCGACAACTCCGTTGAAGTTCCTAGAGGTGACGGTTCAGGCTCGTTTGACTTGTATCCCTTGTTCAGCAGAGCAACTGTAAATTTTGAACCTAGTTTGATGAACATTACTGTGTCGTTGTGCTGTAACCCACTTCTACAACCTGTTTTCTTCGACATTGCAGAGCGTGGATATGTCAAGTATCGCTTGCGCTACACAGCGAATATGAAATCTCAGTATAGCATTTTGCTGTATTCAATTCTCAGAGAGTTCATCGGACGTGGCGTGAGCCAGCCCGAAATTACGTTGGATAGATTAAGAGAACAGCTTGGCGCAAGAGAACCTAGCTATCAAGAGTTCAAGCATCTTAGGCGGCGTGTCATTGATATTGCAGTAGCTGAAATAAACGAAGTATCAGACCTGTGCGTTGAATATGACAAGGTCATGAGAGGTCGCAATGCGGTTGCTGTGAAGTTCAATGTAGCTTTCAAGTCTAATGAGCCAGTCATAGACGTGGAAGCTAACGAGGTTGAAAGCGTAGAGTTAAAAGATGTTCCAAAGAGCCAACGACCTGCCAGAAAGCCCCGCAGTGGTGCATACGAGAATGTCGATTGGGCATCTATTGCGCCGGAGATGTCTAAAAGCCAGTGTATCTTGACCGCAAAGCTGGTGGCAAAGAGATTGCCGGAGAAGTATCCGAACATCAAGCCTAACAAGAAAAAAGAAGCTGTTGTGAACATCATTGAGAATGCATACAGGATTCTTGTCAGTGAGCGACTTGATAGGATTGAAAAAGACCCTGGCGCTTATATGTACTCAATTTTGAAAGAAGCAGATCTTGACGATTATGCTACGTTTGACGATAGCTTCTTGAAGTAGTCAGATGCAGCACATTAAGCAGAAAGGAGAAAATGTGAGACTGATTTATGCAGACAAGCTAAGAGATTACCTGCAAAACCATTACAACGAAGTGGAAGCACTTCACCGTCCGAATGACAGTGAGTATCTTTGTGGGATTGGGACTTGTCTTGATTCTATTGATGCAGACAGCTTTGATGTGCCTGACACATATCCGGCGTGGATTAATGTGAAAGACGAGCTTCCATCTATTGGCGAGCCTGTTCTTGTTTTTGACGATGCGTCAGATTTGATGTTTGGATTCATGTCATCCGATGGGTATTGGTTGGAAACGAGGAGCGAACTTCCTTGCAACGCGACACATTGGATGCCTTTACCAGAACCACCGAAAGAATAAAGAAAGAGTGATAAAATGGCAAAAATCATAGCTGTCGCCAACCAGAAGGGCGGCACAGGAAAGACCACCACAAGCACCTGTCTGGCTGGTGCGTTGCAGCTGCTTGGCAAGAAGGTGTTGCTGGTGGACTGCGATGCCCAGTGCAACGCAACGGACACCTACGGCGCACAGACGGAGGACGTATGCACCCTATTCGATGTGATGACTCGGCAAGGAACGGTAGAAGAAGGAATCCAGCACTGTGAAGCTGGTGACATTCTTCCGTCAGACAACGCATTGAAGGATATTGACGAGCAGCTTGTCCGGGACATTGGCAAGAACTTCCGGCTGCGTGAAGCTCTGGAATCTGTGTCTGATCGGTACGATTACATCGTTCTGGACACGCCCCCGCAGCTCGGCCTTGCGCTTGTAAACGCTCTGATCGCCGCCAACAGCATTATCGTTCCCATTACAGCAGACCGCTATGCGCTTGCCGGATTAAGCCAGCTTTCGCAGACCATTGGTGAAGTTCGCAAATACTTCAACCCGACTTTGAAGATTGAAGGCCTGCTTCTGAACCAGTACAAGAGCCGTGAGAACCTGTCCAAAGAGGTTGTAGAGCAGCTTCCTGTGATTGCACAAAGCATGGGAACAAAGCTGCTTGACGTGAAGATTAGACCGTCTATGGGCGTTCGTAAGGCACAAGCAGAGCGGCACAGCCTGTTTAACGGTGACACGGCAAAGAGTACCAGCGCAGAGGATTTCAAGGCGTTGGCGAAGATGATTGTGGGAGGAAAAGAAAAATGAGCGGTGGACATTGGGATTATCAAAATGACAGCCTTGCAAATGCTATTTACCAGCACTGCTATCCAGATTATGACCTTGCAGATGAACGGGTAAAAGAGCTTTCGATTATTGCACGAAAAGAAAATCCGCTTGGAGACAAAGATTTGAGTATGCTTCTGTACGATTTGCTCTGTGTTTTGCATAGCTGTGATTGGTACAGAAGTGGCGACATTGATAAAGAGCAGTATAAGAAAGATGTACAGTATTTCAAGGAAAAATGGTTATGGAGCAAGGAATGGATTAGAGTGAGCGACCACTACCCCGAAATGGTGGATGTAAATGGAGAACTTGAAAGCAACCCCGTCCTCGTTGCATCGCCGTTGACGGGAACAGATATTGCACAGTGTTACTTCTATCCAGAAGACGGCGGAAAACCTATTTGGAAAACAGATTGGTGTAATAATCTTGGAGCGACGCATTGGATGCCGTTGCCTGAAGTTCCATCATTTGATGATTCGGATTTTGAGGAGGCTGATGTAGAATGAAATCAACCAGCAAAAAATCCTCTGGCTTGCTTGGCGGGTTTGATTTCCAACCTATTTTTTCGGAACAGACATTAAGCCGAAGTGAGCCAAGGATAGAAGAAGTAAGCCAAACAAAGCCGAATAATGCCGAACGAGAGTTAATTAAGCCTAGTGATGCCAGAGACAGCCATGCACAGCCGAGTGAAGTGGAATTAAGCAGTATTAAGCCGAAGCAAGCCAAAGACAGCGAAAGCCAGCCGAGTGATGCTGTGTTAGACGAAAGTAAGCCGAAGAAGCTGAAACAGGCGAAAGAAGTTCAACGTCTTATCGAGCAAGGTGATGTTCCCGGAGCACTGGCTGAAGCTGGCTTGACAAAGAAAAAAATTCCGATGCCAGAATCGCATCAGGGTGTTGCAAGCGGTGACGGCAAGCGTTCCAAGCGCATTACCATCCTTATGAGCGAGGAAGAACGAAAGTACATCAACCGTGAAGCCAGACGGCACGGAATGACGATTGGACAGTTCGTGTACGCTCTGGCTGCTGCGGCGGCAGATGGAAAGATTGAGTTGGAGGATTTCTTAGATGAATGATAGTGAGCGACGCCTTATTCGATTTGTTTGCGATGGTGATATGCGAAACGCGCAAAAAGCTGTTAAAATCATTTTGAATTCCATATCATCCAAAAAAGATGAGCAGTTCAAAGAAAATATGTTTCGCAAGTTGGAAAGCAAAAGAGAATTTATTGAATTGCCATATAACTTACAGCATCTTTTAATCGCAGAGGATACAGAAGAATTTCCGGAAGCAAGATTCCTTCTTAGGAACGAAGAAAAAAGTATAACGCAGAAAACTGTTGCCATTTATCGAGCATCTGAAAAATTGAACGAAATGGGCATTCCTTATTTGCCAGCATTGATGCTTTATGGGCAAAGCGGATGCGGAAAAACCATGCTGGCTAGGTATATCGCGCATAAAGCAAAACTTCCGTTTTTGAGGATTCAATTTTCAAGTCTAGTTGATTCGCACTTAGGGCAAACACAATCTAACCTTGCAAGAATTTTTGATTATGTGAGAACTGCTCCTTGCGTTCTTTGTTTTGATGAAATAGATGCGGTCGGAATGGCTCGTGGGCAAAAAGATGACGTTGGGGAAATGAACCGTGTGGTTATTGCGATTATGCAAGAAATGGATAGATTGCCGAACAATGTTATCATTATCGGAACGACAAACCGATTTGATAGGATTGACCCTGCGCTTACAAGAAGATTTCCGTTGCAATACGAATTAAAGCCGTTGTGCCGTGCGGATGCAGAAATACTTTCCAAAAGGTTCTTTGAATATGCAGGAGCACAATATGAAAACATAGCTTATGAAGATCACGTCCCCGCATCTACTGTTATCAAAGAATGTACAGAACGAATTGTAAATCAAGTTCTGAATCAAGAGGATTTCTTGGAGGATTGACGTATGATTGTTTATAGACCTCATCGTGGTTCTTTGGAAGATGCCATGAAAGAAGTAAAAACATTTGACAACTGGTATCAGATGACACATTATATTGCAAATAATTGGAATTTGGCGGTTGGCAAGAAAGTGATAGACCCTGACGATATTGTTATGGACGATAAACCGGTCAATGATGACCGTGTTGGTTGGAAAGACGTTCACATGGTTTTGGCAACTCGTATTGGGAATGACAATTTTATGGAAAAATACGGAAACTCGCAGTGTATCGGGTATTGCACTTACGATGTCTCAAGTGTCAAAAAATACTTAACACCAAAAGAAGTAGGGGGCGAAAACTTTTATTGGGTCAAAATCCAGTACGATGATGACGAAAAATGCAGACACTTTCAAGCCCCGTTCGTCTTGTTTGCAAACAGCAAGGAAGAAGCAAAGAAGAAAATCGAGCGAGAAGTTCCCGGCAAGTTTTCCATTGTCGGAGTGGTGGAACTTGACAAGAGCCTTGTATTCCATCCGCAAGATCTATTTGACATAAAAGCCGAATCCGTACTTTGGGAATAAGGAAAACGCTAGAGGATAGAACAGGCAGCTATCGCTCATCGTTAGGAGATGTGGGAATCGTCACCCCACCTAGCTTTTTCAATAGTAAACCCCTGTGTAGTTTTTAACGACTACACAGGGGTTCTTCTTTACTTATCAGCAATGCAATCCCAGTAGAGATATGCCTTGCCATCCACAGCATCTGCGTCCTCAAGGAACGCCTTTGCCATGTCAGCATAGAAGCCCGGAGTGTCAACGGACTGACGCTTTGCGACCTGACAATAATCCGAGTACATCATGTTCATGACAGCCCAGAAATCGTTTGGGTCACAGGTGATATTGCGCTGTTTGGCAACGTCCTGCGTCTGTTCCAGCGTCCAGTGACAGCCCTTCGTGCCGTCAGCGTTCACCATGCTGTCGCACCATTCCTCCGCTTCATCGTGGGTGAGGTGCTTGCGTGGCATCTTGATGGAACGGCTGTCAGCACCGCCATGCTCATACTGTCCAGACCGTTTGTCCCAGTCTCCGTTCTGCGAGAAGCCAATCTGCGGCATCTTGCGCCCATACTCTACGTCAGGGTAGCGGGGGATAGGGTAGGGGTCGATGTAGCGGTTCTCCTCCTGCGGATAATAGGGATAGCGGTCGCTGCCATCTTCCAGCTTGCGCAGACGGCGTTCCATCTCACGCTCCCTGCGATCGCGCTCTTCCTCAAGGCGGTCACGTTCCGGCTCACGGTCTTTGTCGTGGTCGCGGAGCATCATCATGCGGCGAAAATTAGTCTTGCCCATAATCTATACCTCCTCAAGAAATGGACGCGGGCGCACCGGCGTGGGAACGGCAGAAGCAGCCAAGATACTTAAACGTGCCGGTGCCGGTTGCAGACGTTGCCACACGGGTAGCGTAGCGGGTGCGGGTGTGGATGCTCTCAGCAGTTGCCTGAGCGCAGTTGCAGTCGGTCAGAGGGTATGCGGTCGTGCCTGCACCTATGGTAATGACCACAGGTGCGTTGATGGTAGTCGTGTCCGGCAAGCTCTGAGCGACAACGATACAATACTTTTCGCCGTTCTGGTATGCGCCAGCAGGGATGTTGATGGTCAGAGTATCGTCGGCAAACGTGACTGCCTGACTGATGACCAAGTGCGGGCAAAGTTTGCAGCTTGTTTTGCAAGCCATAGTGTTTTCCTCCTATAAAATCAGGGGCAGAGGTGTCTTACCCCTGCCCCGATGGTTCACCCGGTGTTATCGGGGAGTGTGTAGGTTAGCAGCAGCCGCAGCAGTTCACGCCAACGTTAGGGTTTGCCACCTGATAAGCGGGAATCGGACGAGGATTGACCCGGTTCAGGATCGTATCGGTCTGCTGGGACATCACGGTGGTCAGAAGCGCATTCTGACGATCCTGAGAAGCGGCGAACTTCAGGCTCTGGTTCTCAGCGGTCAGAGTGGCAATCTTATCCTGCGTGAAGTAGTCCATCATGCTGCGGAAGTTGGCGTTGCAGTTGTCCACGATGGCACGAGCGTTGTCTGCGATAGCCTGACGGGTAGCGCAGTCCTGCTGTGCAATGGTGTACTTCAGGTCGCCGATCAGCTGCTTGTTCTCGCAGCAGCAAGATGCAAGCTGCGTCTGGATAGCGGTCTGACCCGCCTGACGTGCGTTGCCCTCCTGCATGATGGCAAGGCTGATGGCGTTGTCGCCGTTGGAAACGCTGCGTTCCAGACCGTTCACGAGCTGTGCGTTCTGGTAGCCGAGCTGACAAATCGCCTGATTAGTACCAGCAAAGCCGCCCGCAATGGCAGCGTTGAGGGTGTTCATTTGTGCGAGCTGGTCATAGCCCAGAGAGCAGATACCGCTCTGGATGCCAGCCAGAGAACGGGAAGTGTCCTGCTGGTAGAAGCCCTCCGACAAAGCCGCACGAGTATCTGCGCCGCCCTGACCGGTTGCACCGGTGCCCACCAGATAGGGGATGTAGCTGTTCATGCCGTTGTCACCACCGTTCCGACCGTAGCCGTTTGTGCCCCAGCCGAAGATGATAGCGAGGATGATAACCGCCCACAGACCCTCGTTGCCGAAGAATCCGCCGTTGTTATTACCGCCGTCCTGCCCAGCCAGATAGCCAGTTGCAAAGTCGTCCATAACAAAACTCCTTTCAGTTTTGCGTTATGCTATCCCACCGCCGTGTGCGATGGGCGAAGCCAGATAAAAGCGGTTTTTATCAAGTCCGCAAAACTGAGAAGCGTTTGCTTAGAGGGATGTCTACTTGGGAATTATTAAGTTAGCTTGGAGGATTGTCTTTTTTATCTTTCGGTTCGTCCCACGTTTTGCTGACAGCACCGAAAATTAATCCGAGCATTAAAGGAACCCATATTTTGTCGTTCTTATACAGGTCGTTGGTATCAAAATCTTTTTCTGGATGGCTGTTATCAAAATCGTCCATTACAAAGCCCCCTCACTTCGGCAACGTCAAATTTAGGAAACTTGCCAGTTGATTCAGGTCGATGCCACGCTCTTTGGCGAGGTTCTGTGCCATCGTTTTGAGCTGCGTTTCGTTCTTGCCCTGAATCAGGTTCAAGCCCTGCATGATGGGGGCATTCTGCCCGCTCAACTGCTGGATAAGCCCCATCGGGTTTTGCCCGGCACGAGCCAAATTTGCAAGCTGCATGATAGGGCTGTGAGTAATCAGATCAAACGGAGAGGACATTATTTATTCTCCTTTCTTTGCGGTGGCAGCGGGCTTCGAAAAGCTCTTCTGCCACTTTTCCAGTTCATCCAGCCGGTGCACGAGGGCGTTGTACTGTTCAATAGGCACATACTGCTGTGTCGGTGCAGCGGTCTGCTGTGCCTGCTGTGCCTGTATCTGCCGCCACGCTTCCGGGCTGTAAAACTCCTGTACATAGGATTCACAGGTGTCAGGATTCAGCCGCTTGCAGTAGATCACGCCACTCCGCAGGTCGGGGCAGTAGGTCGGTCTGCCATACAGGTCAGACGGTATCGCCAAAAACTCTTCCCTGCTGGAAACTGGTCTGCCCAGAAGCCAACCGCCGTCCTGCGCCGACTGCTGAACAGGCTGTTGCCCATTCATCGGCTGCGGACGCTGCTGCTGCATCTGCTGTACTTGCGTGTTTGGCAGGGGAGCGGCAAGCCCTACCGTGCCCATACCGCCATAAGGATTGATAGGCTGCTGTGGAACATAGGGTGCTCCGGGTGTCGGATAATAGCTCATGGTTCATCCCTCCTATTGCACCCAGTGTACCGTACCGGAAGAAAACGAGAGACAACGAAGGTACAACAAAGGACAAAAATGCTCTATTTGCCAAAAGAAAAAAAGTGCTCATTGAGCACAAAATTTTACAAATAGGATTGACTTTTGCGCTCAATGAGCGCATAATAAAGACAGTGAAAGACACCAACACACAACAACCTGGAGGTAAAAAATATGAAGATCATTAACGCTGAAGAGTTCGCCGCAAAGGTCATGGAGAACGGCACCGAGGTGGAGCCTGACGAATACAAGACCATGGACTGGCAGCAGTGGGAGCCAGACGAAACCGTATGGACGATTTACGCCCACATCGGTTGCGATGGTGAGGTTTTGCACTGCCGTGATCACGCAACGGATACGTTTACAGCGGACATGCACTTGACCAATGAGCAGTCCGAAGCGCTCATGAGCGGCGAACTGGACGACATGGAGAAGGACGTCATCATCAGCGACATCTACCCCCAGTACGTCGAGACGCTCAAAGAGAACGAAGAGTGGATTGACCTGTAAATAAAAAATCCCCTGCCGGATGCTCGCAACATCTGACAGGGGATTTTGTGAAAGACGTACCATGGAGGTACACGAACATATTATCATGCGAAAGAAAGGAAGTCAACCATGTATAGCAAAGCAGAACGTTTTGGCATGGCTGCCAAGCAGCCGAAAGAAGTTTTTCTCGGTAACGTCACCTTCAGCATCCCGGACGATTCCGATGGCTGCGCCGATCTGGACGCCGAGACCGCCCGCCTGTCCCATCTTTGGGACGTCTCCCGCATGAGCATGCGGGAACTTGTGACCGCCTGCAACCTGAGCCAGCTGGCATTTGCAAGGAATGCCTGCATTCCGCCGCGCACTGTGCAGGGCTGGTGCCTGGGCGAGAGGGAGTGCCCGGTGTATGTACGATTCCTTCTGGCCGAGCACTACGGCCTGATCTGAGGAAAATGTTATGGCAGAAGATTTGACTGGAAAGCATTTTGGAAAGTGGACGGTACTTGCTCCGTCTGAAAAGCCGCACTACTACACATGCCAGTGTGAGTGCGGAGTGGTAAAAGACGTGTATGACAGCTCCCTCCGTCTTGGAAAAAGCCGCAGCTGTCTGTCTTGCGCGAATCGAGGGCAAAAGCCAGGCCTGACAACCGCAAGACTGAAAAAGGCAAAGGAAAAAGAGGGACACGTCATCAACGGATGGCAGGTGTTAGAGGTTTTGCCCGAAAAGAGGTCAGGTCATTTTCTGTGCCGCGCTATTTGCCCGAAATGTGGGAGGAAAACCACCGTAAAGCTTACAAGGCTTTCTCTGATCCAGCATTGCGCAGATTGCAACAGGGACATTGGAGAGAAAACCGGGGCAATTCACAGCACAGCTTACGCGGGTGGCTCTTCCCTTATGTCGATTCGTACAAGGGTCGGAGGCCATATCAATAAAAATTCCACTTCTGGCGCAAATGGTGTGTGTAAAGACTGCCACGGTCGATGGCGTGCATATATCAATTTCCAACGCAAGCAATATCATCTCGGCAGCTATGATACGGTCGAGGAAGCCGTTGCGGCCCGAAAAGAAGCCGAGAGCATAATTTACGCCCCGTACCTCAAAGAGCACGAAGGCTGGGAAGAAGAACTTTCCAGCAGGCTTGAGGAATTGAAGAAAAAGTAAAAAATCCCCCGATGCTCCAAACGGAACACCGGGGGATTTTGCTATTTATAGATTCTTTTTAAAGCGCACATCAAAAGCTGAACCGATTTCCGGGAAATTTGCTTGGATTGTAAAAACGCTTTCTCCGGAGGAAGGATTAACGTTTTCGTACATCTTCTTCTGAGATTCCGCATCGGGGATTTGAACCACGCAGTAAGAATTTCCAACCTTGATACTCACATTATAAACACCCATCCAAACGCCTCCTATGTAAAATCGTCTCCCACATGGTACGCACTGTAAGTAGGCGGGTGGGAGACTGTTCAGCGCCGAATCTGGCGACTGCTTTTTTAATTCTCCGTTGAGCACGGAGTTGGCTCTTGAATGACCCGCCATGATACGCATTGTTAAGAGGCTCGGCGGGTTCTATTGGGTATATTATACCACAAATCGTGCAAAAAGAAAAGCCATCGGGTAAACGTTCTTCCGCTGGCTCTCTGTACACATTTCTCCGAAGTGTGTGTACTCTACTTCGGACGGTATAAACAGTATATCACACATTCAGCATTTTTTCAATGCCTTTCAACCGGTAGCCTATTGCCGTCCGGCTGTAATGCGTCTGTGCCGCAATGTCCGGCAGTGGGAGCCGCTCAACGTACCGCAGTAAGGCTATCTTACGGTCTACCCTCCCAAGCGGTGCGCTTTTAATGGCGGCGGTCATCTGCTGTCGGTCAAGCCCTTGCAGCGCAGCTGGCAGCACTACACGAGCCGCCGCCACAGGCAGCACCGAGCCAGAAGGGCTGCGGCAGCTGTCCGGCGTTGCGCACCATAGCGGTGACGACACCGAGACGGTTCACCATTTTGTTGACATCAACAAAATGGTTGCTGATGGCGTACAATTTCGGGCTGTGCCGAAAATGGTATGTAGTGCTGCTCATGGTCATTCCTCCTGCGTCACATCGTCCGGTGCATCAATCGCACTGTCCTCTGCGTCCAGAGCGTCATAGTACGCCCTTGCCAGAGTTTCCACCTCTGCGATGTCGTCGGCGTACAACAATCCGCTGTCCAGATGGGTGTACGCCTTATCCAGCCAGTATGCCACGTCACGCCCTGCGGCGATTTCCCGCTTGATGGAGCGCAGGGTCAGGTCGTGCCGTGCTTTACTTTTAATTGCCATATGTACCTCCTTTAGGTCGTTGTCATGGATGCCACTGCATCTTCCAGATCGGTGATCCGCTTAATCGGGTCTTCTCTGCCGGTCACCGTCACGCTGTCCGCGTCGGTCATCAGGGTGTTCACGCCGCTCAGAGCGGGGATGGGCTGTGCGCCGGTTGCGATAAAAGAGATGGGTTCGGTCAATGTATAGGCCACTTGTGCGCCTGTTGTCGGAGTTGTGCCAGTGGAATATACATCCCGGTCACTTATCCACTTGCCAGGCAAGAATTCCCCGGCATAGCTGTTAATCATCTCCCACGTCTCCTGTCCCTCACCCGTCACTGCATCCACCGTGCCACCGTAGATGGTGCGGGGCAGGGTCAGAGCCAGCGTATCGCCGCGGTAGGGGGTGTATTCGGTGGGCGGGGCGGAGCCAGATACGACCACGGCAACGGTCATGTCGATAGCATCATTCTTAGCAAACTCTGCCATCATTGCAATCACAGTTTCGTCTTTCGTTCGTAGCCCGTAAAGTGAATACTTCTGCTTCGTCCCCTCTACCGTAAATCCGGTAATTTTCAGTCCCTTTCCTGCAAGAAGTTTTTGCTGAGTGTCAAGGATGACAAAGCTGCCGCCGTCTTCTTTGTAAGTCCCACTTAAATGCACCTTGTTATCTCCAATATAAGCTATCGTTAGGCCATACGGAGTATATATATTATATGCGTTCTCTTTTGGATTCAGGAGATTTTCCCCGCACCGCGTGACAGTCACGCTGTCACGCCCATTGATGGGACGAATGTTTTCGGGGCTTGGTGTTCCGCTACCCCCCTGCGTCGGCTCCCAGCTGGCAGTCACGCCCAGCGGATAATTTGCCACCGGGTAGAGCTGCACCGGGTTCCCGGTCTCAGAGATGGGCGGGCAGAGCATATCCACGATGTGCTTGCTGCTCCATGCGTCGGGTCCCACAGTGGTATCGTCGATTTGTGTACCATCTTTGCCTGCCGGGCCGGGGTCTCCTTTAGGCCCCTGTGGTCCAGTGTCGCCGGTGTCTCCTTTCTGGCCCTGTTCGCCCTGCGGGCCACGCTCACCCTGAATGCCTTGCGGCCCCTGCTCACCACGAGGACCAGTTTTACCCTGCGGACCGATGGCCCCGGTAGCACCAGTGGGGCCTTGAGGGCCTTGCTCACCCTGCGGGCCGATGGGGCCAGTGTCGCCCTTGTCGCCTTTCTCGCCTTTGAAGTTACCAGCGGCAATGCCGTCTTTCAGTTCCTGTAAGCTGTCAGCGGCCTTTTTCTGTGCGTCACCGGCAGCTTTCTCGCTGGCAGCGGCCTTTTGTGCGGCTGCTCCTGCCTGCTGCGCTGCAGTCTGCGCGTCGGTCTTGGCCTGCTCTGCGGCGGTGGCATCTTTGTGCACGGCATCCACCAGCTGCTGCCACGCGGGCGAGTCCGGTTCCGGCATAGTGCCGTCCTCTGTGCCGCTGTTGGCGCTGACGCGATATCGCAGGTCGGCGCTGGTCACGGTCTTTGTGCCGTCGCTGCCCTCAAAGGTAATGCAGCCGTTGCCGGGCTGTGCGGTAACGCTGGCGGGCACATCCACAGAGCCGTCCACCACCAGCGAGGATGCCGGGTCTTTGCCGCCCGGGACGTGCCAAAAGGCCCGGATGGTCAGGTCCTGCCACTCGCCGGATGCGGTGACAGCAAGTCGGTACACACCCCGGTTTTTGGTGTAGCCAAAGCGCACCAGCTGCTCATAGCCCGGCACTTTGACGACGCCATTGGATGCGAGAGATACGCTTTGCTCGATCATGCTTTACTCCTTGTTGATGGTAGGCTTCTTTTCTGCCAGTGCCTTCTTCATCAGGCTTACGGCCTTTTCAATCACCGCGTCAAGCACTTCATCCGTGATGATAGGCTTCAGCCATGCAGGGCAGGCCGCACGCAGCGCGTCAAAGACCTGCTTCTTTTTCTTTGCGCCCTGGCCGCTGCCCATGATGCTGTCCTCGGCCTTGCACACGAGGTCATAGGCCAGATCTTTGACCAGCTGCTTATAGCCCATGCGGATAGCGCCGACAGCCAGAGCCACAAAGCCGACGATGATGAGAGCGATTGCGACGGGGGTGGGGATAAAGTTAAGCATTGCTTCCATGATTTGTTACTCCTTTCAGTAGGTAGTTGTTGATATCGGATTTGCTTTTTTGCATACCTTCGCGGTTATTGCCGGATAGTTGCGCATCCAGAAGATTCTGCACGCCAACAAGGACAAGACGCATTTCTTCATCGATGCCGTCAAAGCGCGTCAAATCGCGTCTAAGGGCCGCGGCGTGCTGCGTGGAAACAGTTTCTACCGCAGCCAGTCGCTTTTCAATGGTGTCAATGCGCTTGTTCTGCGCATCGTCGGGGGCCTGTGCATTTTTGACGTACTTGTGGATGATGTCCAGCACCTTGTCGATGGTGATGACCGCAGCGCACAGGCTGCCCAGGATGCCCAGCACCCACAGTAGAGCTTCTTTTTCGGTCATTTGCCCTCCCGGAGACGGGTCAGGCCCTTCTTGCAAATGATCTTCGGGTAGTTGCGTGTGGTCACATTGAGGTCAACGTGACCGGAAATGCCAGGTACGCTGCCCTTACTGGTGTGCTGGTGAGTGTTGTAGGCAAAGGTCACGGCAGGTGTCTTTCCCGTGTAGTCGGCCAGCCACACGTCGTAGGGGCTGAGGGCAGCACCGCCCATATACAGGCGCGTCTTAGCAAAGCTGGTGTAGGTATAGAGCTGGGCATAAAAGCCCATGTCTTCCACCTTTTTCAGGGCGTAGGCTGTCAGGTCGGTCAGCGCCTGCTTGCCAAGAACCCTGAATTTGTTGTCCTCCACGTCCACTGCCACAGGCATTTCCAGCGTCTTGCCACGCAGGGCGTCAGCCAGCAGGGAAAGCTCTGCATCGGCCATTGCCTTGCTGGTGGCGTAGGTGTAGTAATACACGCCCACCGCCAGACCTGCCGCCTTTGCGTTGCGGTAGTTTGCTTCAAAGGTCGGGTCGATGTACAGGCCGTCTGCTCGCTTGGAGAGCCTGCGGTTTGTGCTGACGGTCTTGAGCATGACGCCCTGATAGCCAGCGGCCTTGACCTTCTTCCAGCCCTCCAGTGTAATGTTGCCCTGATACCGGCTTACGTCGATGTAGCGGTAGGGCGGTGCTCCCGTCCACTCGGTCACCTCAGTCACAGATGCCATTGTGTCCTCCTGTTCTACCTGTTCTTCCGCCAAAGCGGCAAAGAACCGGCTCAAAAAATTGAAAAGTGCGGTCAAAAATGTGTTGTTTATTGCGATCACCCCCAATGTCAAAGAGTAGGCATTAAGTGCCATGGGCGGCCTCCTGCTGGGCCAGCAGCTGGGTCAGCTCCTTATACTCGGCCTCGGTGATGCGTCCAATAGCGTAGAACACATCCAGCTTGTCCGCAAGGCCAGTGGTCTGGCCGCGCTCGATCAGGCGTTTACAGATACGATACAACATAGGTTTACCTCCTTATGTGGTGGTGTCGTCGGTCATCCCAAGTTCCAGCATGGCGACGCGGTATTCATGATCTACCGCCAGGGCGTCCGTGTCCGCCTGGGCGGCCTGCGTCTCGGTCAGCAGCTCTGCCAAGGTGGGGTAGTGGTAGCCGGAGAGCCAGATGTCTACGGTGTAACCGCCGGTATTTATGTCCGACCCTGCCAATTCAAAGTGCAGGGTCCCGTCCGGTCGGAAAGTCGTGTTGGATGCAAAGATTCCATCGCCCTTGCCGAAGTTGTGGTTGACCGTGCCGCCTTTTGCGATATCTACTTCTTCACCGTATGTTTTGCCACTGTCGTTGTACCTCGACTTAACGTGCACATAGTCAAGGCCGTCTGGCATTTTGATGTCGTAGGAATGCCACCTTTTTCCGGTTTCCACGTGGTGGTTCCACACCAGCCGGGGCTCCGACTTGACCGCCACACTGGCCGCGATGGTGTCATACAGCGTCTTGCCGCTCAGGGTGCCGTCCGGGGCAATGTCCAGATAGTCGCCCACCTTGACGCCGCCCAGCTGGTCTGCCGTAGCGGGCGGCAAGGTGTACGGCGTGCCGAACTTGGCGTCGGCCTGGGCTTTGGTATAGTAGTCGGAAAGATCGGCTTTTTGAATGCTGTCTTTCCACGATTTTGTATCGTTGTCCCACGTCCAGATGGTGTCTGTAGTGCCAACGACAGCCCACCAGCCGTTTTCGCCTACCGGGACCGCAGCCTTTAACGCCTCTGGTGTGGCATACCATCCCTGTGCTCCGATGGTGATGGTGCGGACCTGTTCAAAGTATTCTTTTGTGCCCTGCAAATAAGTAGCAGACTGAGATTCCGAACGCTTTGAATTGGTTTCGCTTGTCTTGGCAGCAGCAGCAGACAAAGCTGCATTTTCGGAGTCTGCTTTTACAATTGCAGAAACGTCTTTTGCGGCATTTTTTGCAGCCTGTTCTGCTTTTGCACGTTCTTCCGCAGCGGAATTTGCCGCCGAAACGGCTTCCTCTTTTGCGTTGATGGCACCTGCAACTGTACTCAGCTCATTTAAAGTGGATGCGTTGATTGGTGTGCCGTCCTTTATGGGTTCGTCGTTTCGGACGAGCGTTACAATTTCAGACAACCCATCCTCACGGACTAACGTCCACCTGCCAGGATATTTTGATATGCGGTCTTCAAAAACCATATTGGTCCTCCCCAGCCATGTATTCGCCAGAAAAAGTAACGTAAGTTTTGGCGATTGATTCTATGTCTGACAAAATGCTTTCAAGTTGGTTCATTGTCTCGAATCCGAGCCTATCCATAGACGTAGGCGTCGGCGCAGTTTTGGCGTCTCCTGAGTTTTTAGAACGAATAGATTCGATATTCGACAGCCACCTAGTGGCATCTGACGTGGTAAGATACCCGTTTATGTCCCAGTCCGTCTTGACATCTACGTCCGCACCGAGAAGTGAAGCAAGCTCGGATATGCCGGTTTCTATTCTCGAAAAATCTCTGTAGTCAAGAGCCCCTTTCATACCGGAAAGCCACTCCGCTTTTTCCTCATCCGTCCAGGTCCCGTTCACGGCTTTACCATAAATGAACTTTAGGCGGTCAACATCGTCTTGGGTTCTGTCTGTAATCCAAATCGCCATAGTCCCTCCTTAAAGCAAAATCTTTTTGTCGTTACCGACTTTAGTCGTAGACGGAAGCGTAAAAGCGGGGCTGAACTTGTTAGAGCTCCAAGCATTGTACTGCTCTGTGGAGAAAAAAATCCTACCTGCACTAGACGTTCCAAGACTGTAAGTCCCAACGAGTTGGCCCACGATATGGTTTCCATCAAAATCTCGTAGCGCAGGGGAGCGTGACCATCTGCGGATAAGACGATTGACGGAATCATCATAAGACTGAACAAAAACATTTCGGGTTTGCTTTGGTAGTACAGAACCTTCTTTTTTGAAAAACGGGTTACTGCCATTTACATAAACATCTGCGTTTTTGTCTTCTGGGTCAAACATTTCATAAATAGACGGAAGAAAGACGTTACGAGACAGCGTTCTGATTTCCGTAGTGCTACCGCCTACCGTGTAATAGAAAGAGGTAAGCCCCATTGCGGACTTGACGGTGTCGCTAAATCTGTTTGCGTAATCTCCCTTCAACAGCCTGTCGATGGAGCTTCCGTCGTATGTATTGACGTGCGTCTGGTTCCACACTGTTTCAGCAAGAGGTTCTTTCCTGATAAGAAGTGTTCTCCCCGGACCATTTAAGCCAGGCTCATACCCATGTTTTGCGACAACAAACTCTACATCCGCACCACTTTCTTGAATGTAAACAGACGATCCTTCCGGCATATCCGACAAAGACGGAGCCTGACTGATAACGGTACACTTTGCAGATACGGAAGACACGAAGGCTGTGACTACGGCATCTCCACTGGAAACAAAAGAAATGTCGCAAACAGAAACGCCGCCTTTGTTGGAAACGACGGAAATGGAAACAACGTCGGGAGGAGATGCTTCCCATCCGATTGCTGGGGAATCCTCTGAGGAAGGGACAAGCGTTGCGGTTAAACGAACGGTCTCTCCAGGAGCCACAAAAACGGAGTCCTTATCAAGTCTAAGGGCACTCGCACTTTCCACCATATATCCTTCCATCGTACCTTTAAAACATCCGTTAAAGGTATACTTGGCATCCGTAACGAGAACGTTCGATGCATATCCAAACTGATGGTTTGCTCTAACAAAAGACAACGCATCAATATGGGGGCTTGCACGAAATTCCAGGTTTACCTTTCTTCTGTTAGAAAGAAGTGCGTATGTTTCGGTCAACGCATTTTTTGCGCTAGAAGATATAGATTTCGATATAAGCGGATTATTGATGCTTTGGGTCGCTCCGTTCCCACTAGCTCCGGCTGGATAAAACACGGATTCGCCGCCAACCTTGCACGATACGTTTTTTATTTTTGTCGAAAACGTTATTTCTGGGTATTTAAAGCTATTCAAGAGCGATATTTCCTCAATATCAGACCTCGTGACTGGAACAAGAGGAACACGTTCAATGTGAATGACCCCATCTCTGGATTGGTAAAGAGCCATCCCAGCTGCGTTTGCAGCAAGCTGAAGAACGTCTGCGTTTTTATAAGAAGAAGCATCGGAGGAAATGTCGCAAGAATAGTTCTTTAATTCTTCCGAAATTTCGTAAGAGATTCCGGGAACATCCAGAAGCTCTAATGCATCAAAACACATCTGATAAAGCGTTCCACTCGTGTGCCCAGTATAAATGGAATCTTGGAGGAAAGATAGGGCGTCCCTGGCATCAAACGATGCCGTTATGCCATTCGCCGGAATTGTCCATCCAGAAAGAAAGAACTTCCCTCCGTCAATCCATTCGACCGCATCTCCAATGTCCATGCCGTATTGAACTGAAATCTCCTGACGTTCATAAAGATACCGATAAAGTCCACCTGGATTTACCGGGTTCCAGCGTTGTTCGGAGTTATCAACAGAAAACGAAACGGAATCTTTGGAAAGCTGCCCAGAAATCGGGTCGCGTTTTGATTCATGCGTATAAGAAAGCAAATCCGCTTTGCTAAATTGGACACGCAGACCAAATTCAACTTGCTCCACTCTTGCTCTGCGGCCCTGGATGCACCATTCCAAAATTTCAAGGGTAATTGAATCATACCCAGAAATCTCAAAATCTACAGAGGATTCAACCGACTGGTTATCGTCAATTTGTTTTGACGCAACGAGCTCCTTTCCGCTATAAGCCGCCAACCTAAAAGATTTTGCAAATTCGTTTAAAACAGACGACCATACGATTATAATTCCGGGGATTCTTTCAGTGTGTGTTTTGCTGAAAGAGAAAGTGATAATCGGATGGTTTGTGTCAGAAACACAATCCATACTTAAATACCCAGCGTTCTCGTATGGCTCTGAACCTGGGACCAAAAGTTTGCTCCCGTCAAGGACCCACAAATTAGGTTCTCCGGTGGCATAATTGGCCAAAGAAGCAGAATCCAGGTCTGTGACAGACAACGTGTTGCTGAATAAAGCCTGGTTGGAAGAGCTGGCAATGGCGTCTGCTTGGGCCTTATCGTCAGAGACGTGGTAAGTGATGCGAACAAACATCTCCGGAACAAGTGTCTTGTCGTATTGTTCAAGCCACTTGTCGGAAGGCAGAAAGCCCATAAATAATCACCTCTCTTAAACTTCAACCAGGCTAAGGGATGTCCCGACCCATCCCATAACGTTTCCGTTGGACGGGGAACGCCTCCACATTCCGGCGGTTCTATCGGAAACATACATTTGCCTTGTCGTGTAGCTTGCAGTTGCTTGGTTATAAAACCGAACAGTGCAGTAAAAGTTTGTGGTGAACGGCCCGATGACATCCGCCCACTGTCTTGCGGTAAGATAATTCCATTTTAGGGAAATCTTCGCAACATCGTGCCGCACCACAGACCCAACGACTTTGCCTTGTACGTTTCGTCCAGAATCGACTATAGTGCTTGTTGTAGCGTCGTAGGAGGAAGGCTCAGGCAGCTCTCTGCCATTTACTGTGACGAGAGATTGCATAAAACGTAAACCTCCTTAGTAGCTGTAAACTTCGTTTCCCATAATTTGCATTCCTCGCTCCGACTGCCTCTTTTCTACAGACGCAGTGATCTGCTTCCCGTCGAGGTAAATCTTGAGTTCCTTTCCTCCAGTGATTTCATCTCCATATCGCTGGAAGATGTCAAGAAATGCGTTATAGCATCCATCGTGGACGGCACTACGAAGCTCTGCGGAGCTCGTTCCACTAGCGGAAGAAGTCGGGTAGTAGCTCCCAACGGATGTAGTGGAGCCATTAACAGAATCGTAATCACTCGTGCCAGGATAACTCGAATAGCTGTCGTTTACAGATGGAGCGGAACTTGTTCCGTGCTTTCCGACAAGCGTTCCGACAATTCCTGCAATTGCGGCTGCAATTGCGACGCCGCCAGCGATCATGATGACACCAGTTGGGATGCCAAGAGATGTCAAGACGCTGCCGATCGTCTGCAAGATGCCCATAAATGCAGCTCCAATTTGACCGATAAGCCCAGCAATGCCAGCGATGATAGACGGGAACTGACTTAAAACGCCAGAAGAAAGGCCAATACTGATCGCCTTGCCGGATGCCGAGATTGGTCCGATCAGAGAAGAAAACGAGGACGCAATTTTACTTCCGAGACCGACGACCTGCGTGGAGATTTCGCCAAACTTGGATGTAATTCCATCCAAAATGTTCTTTCCGACAAGTTTTGCAGAAGAAAATACTTTGGAACCAACGGTTTTAAGAGCACTGGTGAGATTGGAAACCAAGTCAGAAGCATAAGACTTGACCTGTTTTCGGTTCTCTTCCCCCATTGCCTTCCAGATGATGGCTGCTGTGTTTTCGGCGACGGTTTGGATATCACCTTTCTTGACCGCATCGATCATGCCCTTAATCGTGCCAATGAAGTCGCTCTTGAGACCGTTGTCGATTTCATTCCACTTTGCGTCAAACGTATTGACCATGTTATCAACAAAGCCATTTGCAACGTCTGCGCCATAATCAATCATCTCGTTGCCCTTCTGCTGAGCAACGTTTGCCAGATTGGTCATAGCTTGTTCAACGTAAGGAAGCGCTGCAGTGATACCGTTTGCAAGGCCTTGGTCGATGTAGATACCAAACTGTTCAAAAACTTTGGAAGGGGAGTGGATGCCGGTATCTGTCGTGAACTTGTCCAGGATAGCTTTTGCAAGTCCGCCAACAGTTTTCTTTGCATTCTCAATGCCTTTGTTGATACCATCAATCAAGCCCTGAACGATGTTCTTTCCATAGTCTAGAAATTTCTTTGGAAGCGCTTTTAAAGTGTCAACAAGGCTGTTCCAAGCCTTGTCCCAGTTTTCTTTAAATCCAGCCCATTTCTGGTTCCACCACTCGCCAACGCCGGCAAACCACTGCTTTAAGCCTGCACTCGCTTGGTCAAGCGCCTGAATTGGATGCTGAACAAACCCGGGAAGGCTTTCCCACGCGGTTTGAAAATTGGTCTTGAATCCTTCCCACTTTTCATTCCACCATTCGCCGACACCAACGAACCATTGCTTAAATTCGGCGCTCATTTTATCAAGTTGAGAAGTGATTTTATCCCAATTTTGATAGATGGCAATTCCAACGTCGGTCATTGCGCCAACAATCAGGCCAATCAAAGCTCCGATACCCGTACCAATTGGGCCTCCAAGAGAGCCGATGATTGCGCCAATGCCTGCGCCAGTCATTGTCGAGCCAAGCGGAATCAAAATTCCGTTTAACGTGTTTAAGCCATTTTTGACAGCATCGTAAACGCCCGTTACAAACATAGGTATGCCGGTCACTACTCCGCCAACTGCTGCTCCAATAATTGCGCCAGCAGTAGAGCCGCCAGCTGCTTTAATGGCCGCTCCAACAGCAGTATTGCCAAAGCCGGTCACGATAAACTGAGCAATTCCTTTGCCAAGAATGGCTGCGCCTGTAGTTCCAATTAAAGCGCCAAGAACAATTTCAGCGAAATTCTTCCCATTTACGCCATTTTCAATTGCATCTTTAATGCCTGTAATCTCAAGGACGATGCCCACTGTAAAAACGCCAAGCCCCAAAACAATGGATTTCAGTGCGTTCATTTTGGAGATAGCGTCCACAATATCCGTAATAAGATTTGTGAGCTTCCAAGCGGCAAAAGCGGTTGCTACAGTCGCTATAAGAGGAAGCATATCTTTGATTTTCTGCTTAATAGCATCAATCTGCTTTGCGAGCTCTTCGTTGTACTGCTTGAACATATCGTAGCCGGACAGGTCTACATCGCCCAAGATGTTGCCAGCAGATGCACCGCCGCCAGAGCCGGAGCTTCCCTGTGTAGGGTCAATGATATTCAGTTCATCAAAGCCCATCGTGTAGTCCTTGAGGGCTTTGGCGGCTTTCTTAGTGGAATCTGCCGTGTCATCCATTGCGTCACCGATGCCACCAACGCTGTCAGCGCTCTTAGTGAAATCAGTAAACACAACCTTCACGCCCATTAGCTTTGCCACCCACTGAACGAACTCCCGAATGAGCTGAACAGCGGCAATTAGCGGGGGAAGAATGGATTTCATGGCAGGGTAGAGCAGAGAACCAACGGACTTTGCCAGCATATCCAGCTGGGCTTTCAGAATCTTAATCTGATTCGCAGGGCTCTGGATGGTCTGTGCAAGGTTGCCCTGCACATTGGCAGTCTGCTTCATAATGGCAATGTAACGCAGAACCGCCTTATCTGCCTGAGACAAGCTGGAAACCTGCTTGTTAAAGCCCAAAGCAAGAAGCTCCTGCTGTAACCGTGCCTGAGACAGGTCAACACCCAAACGGCGAATAGGCTCAATCTCACCGGAGATTGCGGAGGACATTGCGGTAAAGGTCTCTGCAACGTCCTTGTTCCAGTAAGAACCTTCGTCATAGGCAAGCTGAGTCAGGTTCTTAGACAGAATGTATGCTTTGTCGCTGGCCAGACCAAACGAAGTACCTAAACTCTGGATGGTAGCCATGTAGGTCATCGCTTTGGTCGGGTCGACACCAAGCAGGCCTTGCATCTTACTAATGAGCGTATCCGCTTCACCGCTCAAATTGCCCATGGCATTATGAAACAGGTCTGTTGCTTCATAGAAGTCGTTAAACTTCGCAACAGCGTTGCCAAGATACTCAGCGATAGCTTTCAACGAAACCAGTTTTGCCATGTTCCGCATAAAGCCGTTCATCTGATTGGACAGGCTAAGATAGCTCTTGCGCTGCTTTTCGTTGGCGGCGGTCACACGGTTAGCCTGTGTAACAACCTTGCTCAACTGCGGAGGGAGCTTTGCAAAGGCGCTGCCAACCTTGTCAAGCTGAGATGCAAGGGGAGTAAGGGCAGCAGAAATCTTCTGACAAGAGCTTGCAAAGGAATCAAGGTCTGTTGCTTTCAGCTTGTCGGTCAGATCAGGAACCTTTCCGATCGCATTGAAAGCGCTGCCAAGAGCTTTAAGGTTTGATGCGTCCAAAATAGACAGCGGAGCCAAAGCGTTGGTGAGCTGAGTAATGCTTCCAGACATGGAGTAGAAGTCCACGCCGTTCAAGCCGGAGACTGCCGTAGGAATCTTCTTGATTGCATTTACGACCGTGTTGATGCTCTTTGCGCTTGCGGTCGTGTTGACGTTGGAATGTCCATTCAGAAAGCTGGTAATTTTGTCCAGCCCAGACAAGCCGGTGGATGCCTGTTTCAGCGCAGAAATGGAAGCGGACAGCTTATCAAGACTGTTCACAACCTTTGTCACGTTGCCCTTTGTCCGCAAATTAGAAATGGCGGTAGCGAGCTTGTCGATATTAAGCTCCGCACCGCTGGATTCCGCAGAGATTTCTACGGATAAGCTCGTAATATCAACATCATCCATCACTACCACCATCCTTTTCCATCATGGAGAACATCATGCGCTTAATGCGCTCCTGTGCTTCTGCAGCACGTTGGTATTCACACTCTTCCTTCTCCTTTTGAGTAAGGGGAATCGGTCTATCCATGTACTTGATGGGTTTAGACCCTTTCTTTCGGAACATATTGCCAACCGTAGAGGAAAGCGCAGATGCCATGTAAAAGCCGTTTCTCCACGCTTCTGCGTTGGCTCTGCGTTCCCGCAGCTCCTCTGCGTCACGGTAGACCTTCGCCAGCCAGACATCGCCGTACCAGAACTGGTCGTAGGTCATGCCGATGGAGATGTAATAGGCTTCTACATCGTGGAACAGCTTGGAGAAGGAGAACGGTTCTTTCTCTCCGTCTGTTTCCTGAGATTGTGCAGTTACACAATCTCCCACGTTGCGTTTTTTGCGGTCTTGTCCTCAGTGTCAGTTGCCAGCAGAGACTTGGAAGCATCCATGAACATCTCAAGCAGAACGCTCATCAGGTCTTCCTTATCCTCAATATGCTGGAACATCTCATCAACGACCTTGCGCTTGATGCCCTTGTTCCGTGCGATAAAAGCACCGTAGAACAGGGCACGGGAGTTAGACAGCAGATTGGTCATCTGGGTGTACTGGCCAATCTGAAAACCTGCACGTTCGGTGGCTTCCACGCTGTCACGGGTGAAGGTCAGCTCATAAGTGTTCTTACCATCGGGGGAATGAAAGTTGATAACCTTAGCAGCCATAATAAATGCTCTCCTTTATAAATAGGGGCAGAACCAAATCCGTTGTTCAGTTCTGCCCGGTTTGATTGATTCGATTTTTGCGGTTTAGCCGCTGTTGACAGTCAGGGTCTCGCTGAACTCAGGCTTCTTGGTGAAGATGCAGTTGATGGTCATTTCCACAACCTCGTCCACGCCGAAGCCGGACAAACCAACCTGATGCATACCCTGCCAAGTGAAGCCGGAGCCGTCCTGCATCTTCAGGGCGTAATACTTCACGGTGTTGCTTTCGGAAGTCTCATCGTAGCCAGCCTCCTTGACCTTCTTGTAGTCAGTCTTGTTGTAGTTGGCAGTAAAGGACTTGGTGTCGCTCTGGATGATGCCAAAGATGTTGACCTGCATAGGGTCAGACAGAGTAGTGGCATCCAGAAGGTTCGGCTCAGAGATCAGGTCGGGCACATCCTTGATGTCGCACAGCTTTGTCAGGGCGGTTGCGCTGTCGCCACAGTACAGGGTGGTATTCAGACCGGAGATAGCAGTACTCATAGAATGTTTACCTCCTTATTTTCGGTAAATCATTCCGTCCTCTCCGATTGTTGCCCCGTAGCTGCAATCAATCCGATAGACGGAATTGTTGTACAGCCCATTCAACGGGGCAAACGATTTTCGATAGAAATTGAGCGGTTCCAATACAGAATCCACGATGCCCACAATAGAACGGGCTTCTGCAATGCGTCCGCTTGTTTTGTTGGAATAGACACGCACACGCAGGGAAACGGCAGCATACTTGCTTCGGCTGGCAGAATCCCGATGAACCGGGAGGTTGCTGTTTTCCTCTATCTGCACACACGGAAACTTTTTGACGTTGCTGTCGTTGATTTCACCGGTGACAAAGACACCGGGAACTTGCTTTCGCAGTTCCTTGGCAACAGCCGTGAAGATAGAATTGAAATAATCAATCAACTATTCCAGACCTCCCTCCACGTTGCTTCTACCTGAGAAGCCATTTCTTCAACAGCCCCCCACATAGCCATAGCCGGTTCGTTACCGTCCGTGTAGTTAAGCTGTCCCTTGCCGTCCACCGTTTTTACAGGTGTACCAGCATTGCCAGCTTCGCCGTAGTAGTACCAGCGGCGTTGTGCGCCGTGTCCTTTACCGTAAGAGCCATGCGCACCGACACCGGGCGGAAGTTGTCCGCCATATCCGTTATGATGTGCGCCAGTGCCAAACTCTATAAAGGCAACTGACTTGCCCTCTGCAACGATGGTGCAAGTGTTGTCTTTCTGGTTAATATGGCATTTCACGTCATTGGAGCCAGCGTATTCTGCGTTAGCGAAACGCACCTTTGCAACTTCAAGCCCCAACCAAGAAAGACGAAAAGCAAGTGCTTTAGCTTTTTTGTTCAGGGTGGCCTTGTACTCCTGTATCTGACGTTCAGCATCACGAAGTCCGGCATCGCTCAACCTCACTTTAATTTTCACTTGCAGCCACCTCCTTCAGCGCATACAACGTGTCCGTGATATGCTCTGCGACCTTGACCACAATGTAGTTAAAGGGCTTTGAAACGTCCGTCTGAAACCAGACGTGCGTGCCCTCATAAAGTGGAGTGTTATGCTTTTTGCTGGATGAACTGACCACATAGCTGTAATCCGTGAACGCCCCAAAAGGGCTTGCTTCCGCAGAACCAGTAGGCGGGCTGACGTTCAGAATCAGCTTTGCAGGGTCACTCCACGTCTGCGATGTCTCGCCAGTTTCGTTTCCCCATTCGTCCACAACAGGCGTTTTCTCGCCAACAGGGTTCGAGTACCACAGCGGGCGCTTGTCCAGCGGGCTTCCATTGAACATCAGCCGATAACACCTACTCTCGGAACAACTTCATTCAGCAGGGACTGCGCCACATCGGAGCTTTCCCACACACGAGTGATGCCGTTGTTGGTATAGCTCGTCTGTCCATTTGCGCCGATGTGGTTATACAGTTCCGCTGCAATGCGTATCTGCAACGACTGATACTGCAAGGGCAGCTCGTCCGGTCTGTTGCCGAAGGGGTAGCCCTGTGCAAATATCTTGTCCTTAGCGAAATTAAGCAGCAGGTCGAAGAGTGGGTAGTCCTCGTCCGTGACTTCACGGTCAAGTGCAGGAGCAATGTACTGCCCCAGCTTGACTGCCGCTTCAGAATACTGGTCTCCCATGCTGCTTTCCTCCTTTCGCCTTAGTAAGCCTTGATGCAGTACACAGCGTCCATGCGCTCAAAGGACGGCAGGACGATTTCAGAAGCATAAACGTTGGCGTTGACCGGGTGAACGGTCAGCTCAGTTGTGATGGCGACGCCGGTGTTTACGATGGACACGGATGCGCCAGACTGACCGGACAGCAGGTCGGCTTCCTCAGGGGTAGTGCCGTACCAAGTGCTGCCCAGAGCGCCGGAAGGAGCAACCACTACCATGCCATCGGGCAGATACTTCTCGCTTGCGCTGTACTGGTCTGCCTTAAACATCTTGTCATACAGATGGATGGTCAGTCCGGTTGCAGATTCGATAATCTGCCGTGCTTCGGCATCCAGCAGAACGGCGTTTGCCTTTGCGGTGACGGTCATGAACCGATTCTTCACTTCGTCCGCAGCGATCATGTTGCGGAAGGTGGTGGTGTTCATGTACACTTCGGTCACGACCTCGCCAACGCTTGCCAGAACAGCATCCTTTGCGGCGTTCAGGTCGGCAATGGGGGTGGCAGTGTTGACGTTCCACTTAGACTTTGCAACAGAGACTTCCTTGAAGTTGGTAGTCTTCCAAGTGCCGTCCGGGTCGTAGTTGTAGGTGTAGTTCACACCGTTTGCCTTGATGGTGATGCCAGGAACGCCATTGACGGGAGCCAGCAGCTGCCAGATCATGCGTTCAGGAACGATACGAGCGCCAGTGATAAGCTGTGCGGTGTCATCGTACAGACGGTTCATCACGTCACGGGCATAGGGGTCGTTGCTGTTCAGAACACGCAGGATTTCCTGACGGTCTTTCTCGCCCAGATGGTAGCCCTCACGGAAGAACGGCATTTCGGTCTCATCGAACTTAAAACCCTCACGGGTACGGAACGTAGCCTTTGCATCAAATGCGCTGGGCATCAGGGACACGCCAACGCCCTTGTGACCACGCAGCCACTTCAGGTCAAGACCGGCCTTCTTCTTTGCAGGGAACAGTGCATCAGATGCGAAAGGCATCGCATTGGAAGGGTCATTCGTCCAATAGGCGGCAATCGCAGCTGGGGCAAAGACTTCCTTAAGATTCAGTGCCATGTTGTTTTACCTCCTATTAAGCGTTCACACTGATGTTGTCACGGCAGAAGATGCCGGGAATGGCAGTCTTAAGCGCTGCGATCGCATCAGTATCATAGGTAAAGCCAGAGCTTGCAGCAGCCTTCTTGGTGTCGATAACGCCACGAATCAGCAGGGAAGCATTGGGGTTTTCTGCCGGGTCAACGTCATACAGCAGAATGCCATCTGCGGTGGCGGAAGTTGCCTTCTTGCCCGCTTTGGTCATGGGATAGCCAGCCTTAACCGCAGCAGTTTCGGTCACGGTAAAGGGAATGGCAGTGTAGTCATTGGAAGCAAGGATGGTATCGTTGATTCCGTTGACCGTGTTTCGGGTAAACTTCATGTTTTCCTCCTTGTTAATGGAAAGCACTCATTGCGTCGCTCGATGCCTTAGAAGCATTGGCATTCTGCTGTGCAAGATTCTTGGCAAACGCCACGCCCTCACTATCAGAGCCGCCCTTACCATCCGCACCCGGAGGCGTGGGCATATCCTTCAGCAGAGAAGCCTTGTATGCGGTGTCATGGGCGGTCATAAACTCCGACTGGAACTTAAACACCTTGTCCATGTCGCCATCAGCCAGTGCAGATGCAGCCTTGCCAGCCAGTTCAGTATCATAACCTTGTGCAACAAACTTCTCACGGTAAGATGCAAGGGTCTTTTCCTTGACGAGGTTCTCCTTGTCGGCAGTCAAGGCTTCAATCTGCTTCTGCATCTCTGCCAGCTTGTCAGCCTGTTCCTGTGCGGCGTTTTCGTCATCGGTACGCTTTGCTTTGAGCTGCTTCTTGTACTCGGCTGCTTCGCTGTTGGCTTTCGTCACGGCGTTGCGCAGCTTCTCGGCCTCTGCGTTAGGGTCTGCAACCTTTTCCAGCGCAGAAATGATTTCATCGGCGGTCATGCCCTCTTTGTAGGCATCACCAAGCAACACATTAAGTTTCATATCGTTAATTTCCTCCTGCGTTTTTTTACCGTTGCTTCCCTGCAACGCTGCGAAATTTGTATCCCGGCTTCCCTGCCGGAATATGCAAAGGGTTACTCACCCTCTGTTTCTTTATTGGCGCTGTCAGCCTGTCCGTCCGATGTTTTGTTGGCATCAACAACTTGTTCAGGCTGTTGCTCCTGCAGCTTCGGGGCTTTGCCATCCTCGCCCAGCTTGCCAGCGGCAATCAGGAAGGGCTTGCTCATTTCGTAAGCAGCCTGCGGGTCAGGGAACAGACCGGGCGTAGTGAACGCCAACTGCGGGTCAATGGTCTGCTGCAACATCTGCGCAAAAATCTGAACTTTGCTCTGCTGGTTATCGTACTGACGGCGCGGCAGCTTGATGTTAATGTCACTTGCCATCAGCTTAGAACCAGCCGTATCACGCAGGATTTTCAGCATTACAGACAGGCTTTGACGTTCCGAGAACTTAAACATATTCTCGTACTGCTGTGCCCTTGCTTCGGTGTGATTCCAGCCGTTGCGGACGATGACTGCGCCCACGTTGTCAGACGTTGCATTCTCGCTGCCAGTAGCGCTAGGCATGGCAGTCAGACTACGGTACACGTTCAACATAGAATCAAGCAGGGTCTGGCTCTGCTGCTGGTCAAGCTCGTTTGCAATCTGCGAAACAGATGCGGGCAGACCAGAGGTGGACTTCAGGCACATTGCGCCCAGTTCCTTGACCTTGTTGAGCGCATCCTCGTCCACAAGGCAGTTGGTAAACACCATGATGGACTGAATGAACTGCGCCACACCGTCCAGACGGTTGCTTTCAAGGTCGTTGATGGCATCCAACACAGGAATAGCCGGTTCAAACAGGCCCATCCGCTCCGGGTTGAGCTTGTATTCGACCATCGGCAACATTCCAAGAGAATGATTCTCCGATTTTGTGACCTTGCCGTTGTCGATTTCAAAGTACTGGTTTGGCGTGTACACGCAAATTAGGTCGTTCAAGTCGTTCTGATAATTGCGCGGGATATGCAGCACGTTGGCGATGGGCTTGTGTCCGATGCCGGAGTTGTAAACCACATACGCCATGTCGGGGTCGGGAACGTCCACTAGCAGGGGCGTTTCGTCCGGGTAGTTTCCGCTGTCCCCCTTGTCAGGAAGAACAATGCGGTACCCCTGTCCGCACTCCAACATCCACTGCCAAAGCCGCCGATCAAGCGAATCTTTGCCCTCATACTGCAAGGCGTTAGACAGACGGGCGATTTCCTCACCGTCACCTGTTGCCGTTTTAGACCGCACATAAGAGCACGGCGTACCGCTCATATATCCTGTGTAGAAGCCAACGCACTCGTTAGCGTGGTTCTCTACAATGCGATTGGTGATTTCGGCGTGGTATTCCTTCGTGCGATGAAGGACAGGCTGGTTACCCAAGTAGTAGTTGTGCAAGAAACGAATCTCATTCTTGTTCAGCAGATGAATAGGCTCTGCTTTGCCCATTACCACTTTCAGTACATTTTCCCGATTGATTTCCGTCTCCGGGCTTTCAATCGGTCTGCGTCCGGTCAGTGGCTCATTCAAAAAACCGCCAACGACCATCTGATACTCAGCCATGTGTTCCTCCTTCCTGGCAAAATAAAAAGCGCAGCAAGACAAACCTGTTAAGGTCTATCTCACTGCGCCAAAACTGCGCTTCAAAAGCTATTTACTTTTCCGGTGGATGGATGATTTTCACCCATCCTTCCCTTGTGTCTCCTTCGATAACGCCCTTGCATCTGTCGCACTTGAAATGGTATTTTCCGTCTACTTCGCCAAGATAACGGTTGCAGCGGACGTTTTTATAGATAGGGTTCTGCCGAATACAAGGGCAACAGATTCTAACTAGCATGAGCGCTCCTTTCGTTGGATTTCTGGAAACAGGCTGTTGAGCACAGACCTGTCAGAAGCTACTGGGAAACTGTTCGCACTTCCAGCCGTGCTATTCTTCGCCCGAAGAAAACCATTGCAGCCCTTACATTCAGTTGTCAGACAGACGTAAAACGGGTAAGCTGCAATTTTGGTGCTACATAATGGATTTGAACCAATGTATGCTCGGATATGAGCCGAGTGCTCTAACCATACTAAGCTAATGTAGCATAAAAACCCGGCTTGATTGGTTAACCGCTGCTCTTTGCAATGCCATGCCTAAACATTACATTGAGAGCCGGGAATAGCGGTAGAGGTTTTGGAGAATAAGTCCATGCAAAGCTAGGTAGATGGTTGTGCTGCGTAACGGAATCGAACCGTTGCTTGCCAGTCGTGGGGGAGACAGACTGGCATTCCCCAAACAATTGGAAACGCAACATATAAAGCCCGGTGAAGGTGAAAGAGTGAGAAAACCTCCACCGGTGAAAGGAGGAATACGCTCGTTGACACGCACGCGAGTAAAAATGACAAAACCCCGCGTGCAAGCTATTCCTTTAAGGGAAGCTGCAAAACTTCCTGCGTACATTATAAGCCTTGTCAAGTGGTAAAATCAAATAAATAGACCCAGCGAACACAATATATTGTGTTTTTAATCAAAAAGGCCTCTTGACAGGCTCAATTTTACTGATTCCGTTATACAGTTCATCGGCAAGCTGCGCCAGACTGTCCGGTGCATCATCGTGCGGAACTTTGCCAAGTTGCGTGAACATCGTCACTTGCTCCATGAACGCTTTGTACTCTTTCGACTGGTGCTTTTCGTCAAGGAAGTAGAACCGCTTGATGTCTGGCGCATACTGGATGATTCTGGACAGCTTGCTTTGACCACTTGGCGCACGCTGGCTACGAACAGAGCAGTGATAGCCCTGCTGCCGGAGCTGGCTGTCTACCACATCACAATATTCATCGCCGCCGTTGTTGGCTTCTCCGCGCACCACGTTAATTTTGTGCTGGATGATTTTGCCCACGACTTCCGGTCTGGTCACGGTCTTGTCGCCGTTATTGAACACAAGGTCGGGGATGAACACAGCATCGCCGTACACATAAGCAATAGGACAAGCGGTGAAGTCCCCGCCGCCCCATGCAATATCCATGACCATGAGCTTGCGATCGGGTTCACCATCAGGCAGCACGCCGTTATAATACCATAGTTCATCGGCAGGGAACAGCAAGCCTTCACGCACATAAGGCTTGCCCATGTACTTTGCCCACCATGTTGCATCGTCAATGCTGGCTTTCATGTCTGCATAGTAGGCATCGTCAAATCCCACGCCGTAGTCATAATTGAAATTGCTGTGTCCGTTCTCATCCACAGCGGGAATCACCCGGAATCTGTACTTTGGATTGTCTGCGTACTGGTTCTGGATGCGCCCCAAAGGGTCAAGCACGTTCCAGCGTGTGCCGACCATCAGCTCCAATGCGCCTTGCTTTTTACGGTCTTTTAGCTGGTTTAGGTAGGCATCGTACTTGTTGTTCAGACGCTCAACGTTCAGACTTTCTTCCAAATCCTCAATCAAGTCATCGCTGTACAGAACGCCGCCCTCGCCGATTTCAACAGCACCTGTCAGCGTACCGCCAATGGAGCGGCAAGTCAAAGTGGGAAAACGCTTTTTACGGTTCAGGTCAACGCTTTCGTCCTTTGCGCTCTTATCTACAAGCTGAACGTCAGGGAAGATTTTCCCCCAATTATAAGTCACGGGGTCAGTGATGATAGACAGCACTTCGCCGTAGAAGCCGTTGGTCAGCTTGTCAGAATGTCCGCTCATAACCGATGCAACGTCAGGGCGGTTGCCCATCAGCCATGTGATAAAAAATATACAGAGCGTACTTTTTCCAGTTCTCGGGGGCTGGCTGACCCCAAGAAATTCTACACGATGGAAAAACAAGTCCTCTAGGTCACGAACCAACGTCAAAAGCACTTTTCTTCTCGGCTGATAGAACTTCTTTTCCGGCGCACGGTTCCATTCAAGGTAGATGCAATAGCTGTCAAATACATCCTTTGCTTCAAACAGGTACGTTCGGCTGATAATGTCATAGACTTTTGCCACGTCCTCACCTGTTTTCATCTTGCCCATCATGGTTGCACAGACAGAGCGCAACTCGCCAGAATATTTGTAGGCATCGAACCGCTTGTCTTGCGACAGAGCGTCCCTCAAATTCACGACCGCTTGAAACCAGTCCTCGTAGACCTGTGCTTCTGTCGGATTCTGCTTTGCATACGCTTTGATGCTGTCGATGATGGCAATGCACTGTTTTGGCTGCATAAAAAAATAGGCACCCCCTACCTGAAAATGTAAAGAGTGCCTACAACTGCACAAAAATCAAATATTCGGTTTTATAATGCTGTTTTCGGAAAATTATTTGCTAAAATTCGTTTTAACAGATGGAAAGTGCGATTTATTTGACCTCTTCCGCAAGCTGGTTTAGCCTGCGTTTCAGCTCGTCTGCATCGTAGTACAAAGCGTCTGCGATGGCATTGAGAATGTCGATTTTGTCGGTGTAATCGCACAACGTTCCAATGAGCTTCAAACTCTGATCTGACAATTTTACAGTTTTCATGCTGTTTTTCCCTTCTTATTCGGTTTTATTCCAGGTGCGAACAATGTCACCTGTTCTGTTCAGCAATCCGATACCATGTCTGGCGGGTCACACCAAGCTGTTTGGCGGCATCGGTGACGGTCAGCAGACGTTTTTCCACCTGTTCATGTAGAACATCAAAGAGGTTGCGGTCGTACTCGGTGGGCTTGCGACCTTCCTTGTAATCGGGGCGCTGGCTGGCGATTTTCTTGCCCTCTCTGGTACGTTCAACAATCATGTCACGCTCAAACTCTGCAAAGGCAAGCATAACAGTCCGAATGACTTTTCCAGTAGGGGAGTTATTCATAACCCCCATGTTCAGGATGTTCACCGAAACGCCCCTATCAATAAATTGGTCTATCAGTTCAAGACCATTCTTGGCAGAACGAGCAATACGGTCAAGTTTCGCAACAATCAGCGTGTCTCCCGGCTGAATTTCAGCCATCAGCTTGTCAAGTTCAGGTCGATGCAACTTCGTGCCGGTGTAAACATCCGAAAAGATTTTCTGTGCGCCGTTGGCTTTCAAAAGTTCAGACTGGGCTTCAAGGCTATTGCCGTCAATCGCCTGTCCAGCAGAACTGACACGAGCGTAACCGTAGATCATTCAGAATCACCGTCCTTTACTCTATGTCTATGCCTTCGCAATTTTTGAACTGTGCATCACGAGGGACAACTACAATTTTATAGCCCATCATATTCAGCATTTCGTTTAGCTTATTAACGCTAATATTTTTTTGAGAAAGACGTTCGCTTAAAGTTGGCTGTTTAATTTTAAGCCTACTACAAAGCTCCGCTTGCTTTATGTCCTCTTTTCTCATAACTTCTTTTACTGCTTCTCCTGCTTTCATTTTTGCGCCCTCTCTTTCTTGATGCCATTATATCAGATGAACCCTATAAAATCAAGACATTTCTGATATTTCCAAGTTTTTCCATCTAGTGCCCTTTATATTATATATAAATAAACTCTAGTATGTATTTATACATACTAGAGTGGTATAAAGGTGTTTACTTAGTTAATCACAGTCAGGTAGAAAATTTTCTATAATAAGGAGTAATTCTGCCAAACTTCATTTTCGTAAAACTTTGGGTCTTGACAAGCATATTTTCACGCTTTATACTTGTTCCAGCGAAAGCGAGGTGATAGGCTTGGCAAGACGAGCAGAAACCTCGGAACGTGATAAGCTGCACATGATAAGCACCCGGCTCACAGAGAGCCAGATCGCGAGCATGGAGAGCAGCGCAAAAGCATTGGGCATCTCAAAGGTCGATGTTATCCGCATGGGTATTGAGTGGGTAGCATCCTACGTTGAGAGCATCAAGGCATAAAAAAATAAGCTACCAGCGCCACCGTCCAAAGTTACGCTGATAGCTTATCCACATCACGAAACGAGAACCTGCAACCACCAAGGGGGCAGTCTCCCTTTTCGGAATCTATTATACCAAAAAGGGCTGCTTTCCGCAATAGTTAGGAGCAAAAAATATGAACTTTCCCACGACAACCGAAGAATTTCTGAAAACCCTCGCCAACGGCAAAGAGCCGACCAGCGAGGACAGGGAGTACGCAGAAGCTCTGGGCAAGCTGTCCGAACTGAATTACCGGGCAGGGTACGAAGCAGGAGCGTCCAAAAATAAGGGCTGAGTTTTGTGCAAAACGTAGAAAGTAGTTTGTCAAGATGAACGAACACTAAATGTTGTGTTTCGTTGGTCTATTTCCGCTTGACTTTACTACATTTTGTAATTACACTTAATGCACCTCAAAGAAAGGAGATGAAAACATGGCAAGAAGTCCCTACATCGAAGCATACCGCCATCAGGTAGCCGTTGGCTTTACTGATCGTCAGTATGAGTTGCTGGTGGAGCACTGCAAGAAGTGCCGCGTGTCACTGTCACAGGCCGTCCGCGATGCCTACCTTGAGAAGTACCCGATGCCCGATGAAAACGAAAAATGATACGTCCGCTGAAGTTTGGCGACAGAAGCGAACGTATCATGAACCACTCAGAGAGTATAGACCCTCTTTGGGTTATTATACCAGAGATGGCCTGCTCTCGCAAGATAGAAAGGTCAAATTTCTATGAATAATAATCTCGAAACCATCCGAATCTTCTCTGAAGATGTTATCCCCGTGTACGACACCGACACCGGCGAAAAGGTTGTGCTTGGTCGTGAGCTGCACGAGCGGCTCAAAATCAAGACCGCATACAAAGACTGGATTAAGCGCATGATTGACATTGGTTTTGTCGAAGGAACGGACTTTTCAGTTTTGCTCAAAAATGAGCAAAACCCTCTTGGTGGCCGTCCTAGCGCAGACCATGTTCTTAGCCTTGACATGGCAAAGCACATTGCGATGATTCAGCGGACGCCGCAGGGCATGGAGATTCGCCAGAAGCTGATTGACCTTGAGAAGAACGTGGCCGTCAACCAGTTCGCAGGGGCATCCAAAGAACTGCAAGCAATCTTCGTTCTGGACAACCGTTCCATGCAGCACGAAAAGCGCATCTCTGCTCTTGAAACCAACATGACAGTGGACTATGAGCAGCAGCGTGCGCTTCGCCGTGCGGTAAACCGTGTCGTGGTTGAAGCACTTGGCGGCAAGACCTCTCCTGCATACCTTGACAAGTCCACCCGGTGCAAGGTTTACAGTGAATGCAACAAGGATGCACAGGACTGGTTCCATGTGAACAGCATCAGCAACGTTCCTCGCAAGGATTTTGACAACGCCATCGCCTATATCGAACGGTGGCGGCCTTGTGCAAACACCGTAATGATGATTCAGAACGTCAATAGCCAGACCCAGATGGCAGTTTGAAAGGAGAACAGCTATGCTTACCGCAGATAAGATTCAGGATATGGGGGAATACCTCAACTACGCTTTTGAGACCATGCTGAAGCTCTGGCGCACCGTTGACTACGGCGAGTGCGTCCACGAGCCTGTTATCGCTTGTGACGGAAAGATTGTCGATAGCGGTCAGCTTTCCTTTGAAGCGAACGAAAACGGCGAGATCGAGCCGGTTCTGCTCCGGGACAACAAGTGCATCATGCACGATGTGAAGTATTGGATGCCCTTGCCCAATGTTGAGTACCATCCCTATCACGATAAAATCGTGAAGTAAACAACCTATAAGAAAAGCCAGTGGTTAGAGAACATCTAGCCGCTGGCTTTTTGTGTTATGCGTTAATCTTG
>OGDE01000174.1_pt1 | contig 57730 bp, 44 predicted proteins | sample 1570321 | NCBI WGS metagenome assembly OGDE01 (sample SAMEA2581976, study PRJEB24529) | metagenome | biome: Human gut stool | place: China | collected 2011 | reverse complement strand
CGATCCTCACGGCCATCGCCACGGCCCTCGGCGTGACGAGCTGCATGGCAGCCGTGTAGCCACGCAATAGCGAACGATAGAAGTTTTCATAGAATGATGGGCTAAATGAAAAATGCTTCCGCCCCTCTGAGATGTGAATCTTGGAGGGGCATTGCTCCCTCTCCCGCCGCACGATACTGCACGAACCATCATCAATCCCTCGAAAAAAGTAGCGCCCGCTCTTGGTTGTTCGTCAGGAAAAGTGTACCTTTGCTCCGACATTCGTTAGAAAAAGTGTGCCGTATGGCTGATTATTCGTCAGAAAAAGTGTGCACTTATAGCGATTATTCGTCGGAAAAAGTGTGAGTCATGGAAAGAAGCATCTATCAGAGCCTATTAGGATGGAAGAATAAGCAAGAGCGTAAACCGCTGATACTCAACGGAGCAAGGCAGGTGGGTAAAACCTATATCCTCCAAGAATTTGGAAGAAGGGAATACAGACAACTTGCTTTCTTCAGTCTCGACAGAGATCAGAAGGCCGCGGAAGTGTTTGAGAAGGGCGGATCTACTGCCGATATGCTGATGGCGCTCTCGGCCATTAGTCAGGTGGATATCACCCCCAATGATACCCTCGTGGTGCTCGACGAGATCCAGGACTGCCCCAAGGCGTTGGAAGCCCTGAAGTACTTTTGCGAGGACACGCCCGATATTCATATCATCGTGGCAGGATCCTTGCTGGGCATTTCTCTCCACAACGGCGTCTCCTATCCTGTGGGCAAGGTGGAGGAGCTGCGGCTCTATCCGATGAACTTCCTCGAGTTTCTCGGCGCGATGGGCAAAAGACAACTGGTAAGCATCTTGACGGACGCCAACTGGAATGTCGTCAACATGCTGGAAACAGAATTGACCAGTCTGCTGCGCCAGTATTACTATGTGGGCGGAATGCCTGCCGCCGTCCTCGCCCATGTGCGGCAAAAGGGACTGCAGGAGGTGCGGTCCATCCAAACGCAGATACTCCTAGACTATCGTCGCGATTTTTCGAAGCACGCTCCTGGGCGGGAGGTGCCTCGTATCAACATGGTGTGGGACAGTATTCCAGCCCAACTTGCCAAAGAAAACAAGAAGTTCGTCTATGGCGCCGTGAGGAAAAGCGCGAGGGCTGCTGACTTTGAGTTGGCCATACAGTGGCTGATAGATGCGGGACTGGCCTACAAGGTGCAGCGGGTCAACACGCCACGCCTCCCCCTCAAATTCTATGAGGACCCGAACGCCTTCAAACTCTTCATGCTCGACGTAGGGCTGATGGGAGCCATGGCGGAAACCTCCGCCGAGTCGACGCTGGTGGGCGACGGCATTTTCTCCGAGTACAAAGGGGCCTTCACGGAGCTCTACGTCCTGACCCAGTTGAAGAGTCGCGGAATGTCATTGTACTATCATGCGGTGGACAACTCCACGATAGAGATAGACCTTCTGGCTCAATGGCACGATCGGGTCGTTCCAATAGAGGTGAAGGCAGCGGTCAATGTCAAGGCCAAATCCCTCAGAACATTCATCATGCGCCATCCCCAGCTCAAAGCCCTTCGCTTCTCCATGCTGCCCTACAAGGATCAAGACTGGATGGTCAACGTCCCCCTCTATGCCTGCCTGGTGTCATTGGACAAAATGATCGAGGACGATCGTGGCTAAAAATGATTGTGACAAACTACGCTTTTCGGCTGATCCGTCGTAGTGTCTCCCTCTGTCCTATTGTGTCTCCCTTAGTTCTTCTATGAGGTTTTCAAGAATGTAGTCGTCGCTCATAAGCTGTAAACCATATTTGGGGTCTGACAGATGCTGGTACACTTTGGTCGTGTAAAACAAGTTGAGTGCTCTTTCAGCATCGATATGCAGAGATTCTGCCAACATCATGATGATTCGGCTTTGTTTGCGCCATAATACAGAGCTTCTCATATTCAGTCCTCCTTTTCTATTTGTACTGACGAAATAAACGAGAGGTAGTTATCTACTATCTCTTGGTTCAGTATGCAGATTTGATGATTTACAGCCTTGTATTTCAATTGCCCTAAGGCTTGCTCGGCTGTAATGATATTGTTTTCGTAGTCTTCTACGGTATCAATGACATTATCGTTGGCAACACCACCTTCCACGATGTCGTACATGGTTTGCTTCGTGCCTCCTTTACGACAATCTACTACATATTCCAACCATTCGAGATTGTAACTCTCGAAGATTTTAATGCGAAAACCTTTACTTTTTACCGCATCGTAATCGAATGAATAAATTGACAGTATTGGTAAGGCGTTGCGTCCCTTTCTTTCTGCAATAGTCTTTGCCCACGAGGATGCTTGTGGGCGCAATTTAGTAAGGTAGAAACCTTGTCCAAAATCAACCTTCTTTCTTCCTAATTTTACAAGTGGTTTCCCAACTTGTATATAAGAGCCGTGATATAGTGAGATCATACTTCTTTCTCCCAGTTTAACAGCGTTTCGCAAATGTCGTCCGCCACCCAGTCAAGGCTTTGCGTATGAAGGTCCTCATAGCGTTGGATCAGCCGACGATGTATCAGCCCCTGCTTTTGCAGGCGGTCATGCATTTCTTTTCCAGAGATGCCCAATTTGCGGGCTCCACTCTCTATTGCCATAACGGCGAAATGGATATGTCTGTATGTCTCATCGTCTGTGTATGCCATATTTTTACTTTCCGTTGTTTATCATCTTTGTTGTGGGGTTTCTTGGTACAAGAAGTGTCAGGTCTTCTTGGGCTGCGCTCCCTTGCCCTCGACGATCTCCACTACCGTCAGCTGGTCGTCCTCGACGTGAAAGCGGACGTCGTAGTCGGCGAAGGCGAGGCCGTAGAGGCGGGTGGGGTCGTTGTGGTAGTGGGGCCGCGGGTCGAGGGCCAGCGCCTGGCGCAGGGCCAGCGTCTCAGCCTCAGAGAGCGGACTGTCGGCAGGGTCGGGGAGGACGACCTGCAGTTGACGCCATTGGCTTTGGTCCGTGAAGCCCCCGCGCGCCTGGGGATGGGCGTCGGCATAGGGCAGGTAGGGCTTGATGTCGTAGATGGGCGTGCCGTCCATCAGGTCGGCTCCCGCGACGACGATCTCCGTGCCCTCCACGCCCAGGATGCGCACCGAGGAGAGGCCCAGGCCGTTGGGACGGTAGGGCGACCGCGTGGCAAAGACGCCCATCCGCTCGTTGCCCCCCAGCCGTGGCGGACGCACCGTGGGCTGGAAGGTGGCGGACTGGTGGCGGTTGGCCGAGAAGCCCCAGAGGAGCCAAAGGTAGTCGAAGTCGTCGAGGCCACGCAGCGACTCGCTGTCGGCGTAGGCGTCGAGGAGGACGATGCGGCCCTGCAGGTCTTCGACGAGCCCGCTCTGCCGGGGCACGCCAAACTTGCTCTTGAAGGGCGATCGGAAGACGGCTATCGGATGGATTTCCATGTGGATGATTGTGGGGATGGGGAAACTACTCGTTGCCGATGGCTTCCACCTTGGGGGCGGAGACGGACGGCGACGGGGCGGAGGAAGGCGCGGTGGAGGCAGCGTCGTCGCTGCTGCTGGCCTCGCCCTCGCTGCTGGTCTCGCTACTGGCCTCAGACTCCTCGTCCTCCTCGTTGCGCTGCGGACGGCGGATGCTGTTATACACCTTCTTGGCCTCCTCCTTCTCCAGCTGCTCGATGGAGTCGGCGGCAGCCGTATCGACGGAGACGAGGTCGGTGGGCTCCGCCAGCTTCTCGATGAGCGTGCTGTCGGGCTCCAGGTAGGAGGGCGTGCGCGTATATTCCGGGTCGCCGAAATGGCTCACGGCGTTGTAGATCGTGAAGGCGGCAAGCAGCGCGCCTCCCACGGCGATGAAGACCTTCATCCCCCGGCTGAGTCGCGGCTCCTCCTCGATGGGCTTTTGGACGATGGACCGGCCACAATGGGGGCAGCGGTCGCTTCCTTGCGGTATCTCTTGATGGCAGTAGGGACAAATCATCTTCTTGCGTATTTGGCTGGTTGAGTGACTTTTCGTGCAAAGTTAGCGGATTTCCGCTAAAGCATGAAATTTTTATCCGAGTTTTTTCATTTCTTCCTTACTTCTCCGTGGCGAGGCGCTCCGAGCCCGAGCGCGTGAGGCGGTCGAGCTGTCGGCGGAAGGCCAGGAAGTAGAGCAGGCCCGAAGTGGTCAGTCCGAAGGGGAAGGAATACCAGACGCCGATGAGGCCCAGGTCGAGCGTGATGCCGAAGAGGTAGCTCAGCGGCAGCGAGATGACGAAGAAGGCGAGGAAGGCGTAGATCACCAGCGGGCGGACGTGGGCGAGGCCGCGGAGGCTGTTGCCGAAGACGATCTGCATGCCGTCGCCGATCTGATAGACGAGGAACGGCCATACCGTGAGCGAGACGAGGTGGACCACGTCGTCGTTGGGCGTGAAGAGCGACCCGATGTTGTGGCGCAGGGTGAAGACCACGGCGCCGACCACCACGGCCAGCATCATGACGATCTGGAAGGCGGCGTAGGCGTTGCCCCGGGCGGCACGGTAGTCGCGCTGGCCCATCGCGTTGCTGATGCGCACCGCCGCCGCGGCCCCGATGCCGTAATAGACCATGAAGCCCACCTGACTGATCGTGAGCATCACCTGGTGGGCGGCCAGGGCCGTCGTGCCGATCCAGCCGACGATGATGCTCGTGAGGCTGAAGGCCGAGGTCTCCATGCCCATCTGCAGCGCGATGGGCCATCCCAGGAGGTTGAGCTGGCGGAAGTCGGCGCGGTTGATGCGTCCCCGGAGGAAGCCCTGGGCGTAGGCCCGATACTTCCGGCGCGAGAAGAAGACCACCATCATCGCCACCGCCATGATCACGCGTGAGGCCAGCGTGCTGAGTCCCGCTCCCGTCAGTCCCAGTTCGGGCGCGCCGAGCTGGCCGTAGATCAGCACCCAGTTGCCGAAGATATTGAGGATGTTGCCGCCGATGAGCATCCACATCGAGAGCGCGGTGTCGGTGATGCCGTCGGCAAACTGCTTGAAGACGTTGAAGAGGCAGACGAAGGGGAGGGAGGCGAGCAGCACGAGGTAGTAGGGCTTGATCAGCGGCAGCAGCTCCGCGGGTTGGCCCAGGTGGTCGATGGAGAGGTAGAATCCCCCCATCACGCCGACGATGAGGGCGGCGAGCAGCAGGTTGGCACAGATGGCGTTGCGCACCATCTCGCCGATGCGTTGCGTCTTCTCCTGGCCGTAGAGCGTGCCGACGGTGGGCGTGACGGCATAGGAGAAGCCGAGGGCGAAGATGATGACGAGGTTGATGATATTGTTGACGAAGGCCGCGGCAGCCAGTTCGCTGGTGGCATGGTGGCCGATCATCAGCGTGTCGGCAAAGGCGAGGACGATCGTGCCGAGCTGTCCCACCACGATGGGGACGCCGAGCATCGTCAACGGCTTGTAATAGGGAGTATAACGATGTAGTGTCATGCTTTTCTTTCTTCTCTCTTTTTTTTCTTTTTTCTTCTCTTGTTTGTTTTCTCTCTTTTTTCTTCTTCTCTTGTTTGGAAATCAATCGACTTGTACGGTTGAAATTGCCCAATACGCCCTTTCAGCCCGTTTCAACCGTACAGGTCGAAATCAATTGGTCTGTGGCGGTCCGCTCGTCAGGAAAAGTCCACACGCCAGGGAAAGCCCGCTCGTCAGCGGAGTTTGCTACCCTTCATCCGTTTCGGGCAAAAGCCGTCGAATGGACACTCCCCGCATTTCGGCCGCGCGCTCTGGCAGACGTAGCGTCCGTGGAGCAGCAGCCAGTGGTGGGCGTCGGCCACGTCCTCCTCGGGGATGTGGGCCATGAGGTAGTCCTCCACCTTGCGCGGCGTGTCGGCGCTCTCGGGCACGAGGCCCAGGCGGTGGCTCACGCGATAGACGTGGGTATCGACCGCCAGCGTGGGACGGCCAAACCACACGGCCTGCACCACATTGGCCGTCTTGCGGCCCACGCCCGGCAACTTCACCAGCTCGGCGGCCTCCGAGGGCACCTCGCCACCATACTGATCGGTCAGCATCCGCGCCATCTCGACCAGATGGCGGGCCTTGGCGTTGGGATAGCTCACCGACCGCACCAGCTCATAGACCGCCTCGACAGAAGCCTGGGCCATGGCGCGGGCGTCGGGGAAGCGGGCAAAGAGGGCGGGCGTGATGGCATTGACGCGGCGGTCCGTACACTGGGCACTGAGCAGCGTGGCACAGAGCAGCTGGAAGGCGGAGCCAAACTCCAGTTCCGTGGTCTGAGGACCTGCCTCGCGGCGAAAAAAATCGAGCACCTGGTGGTATCTTTCTTCACGTTTCATGGGTGCAAAGTTACGACAAATCGGCCGAATGGCAAAAAAACCGCCCCTCGATAGCGAGATTTATAACCTCAGTTGGTGGTCTTTTCAGGAAAAAGTCGTACTTTTGCAGCCTCAAATATCAAGAATCAAGGATAATAAATACGGATATATATAATATATAGGATATATGAGTAAGCAGACAGAAAAGATTAAGGCACTGGTGGAAAAGCGTGCCCAGGCTCGCCTCGGCGGTGGTCAGAAGGCCATCGAGAAGCAGCACGCGCGCGGCAAGTACACGGCGCGTGAGCGCATCGAGATGCTGGTCGATAAGGACTCTTTCGAGGAGTATGACATGTTCAAACTCCATCGTTGCCACAACTTCGGCATGGAGAAGAAGCAGTTCTTGGGCGACGGCGTCGTAGCCGGCAGTGCCACGATAGACGGCCGTCTGGTCTATGTCTATGCCCAGGACTTCACCGTCAATGGCGGCTCGCTCTCCGAGACGATGGCGCAGAAGATCTGCAAGGTGATGGACATGGCGATGACCAACGGCGCGCCGATGATCTGTATGAACGATTCGGGTGGCGCACGCATCCAGGAGGGCATCTCCGCCCTGGCGGGCTATGGCGAGATCTTCGAGCGCAACATCCTTGCCTCGGGCGTCATTCCCCAGATCTCCGCCATCCTCGGCCCTTGCGCCGGTGGCGCGGTCTATTCGCCGGCCCTCACCGACTTCATCTTCATGAAGGAGCAGACCAGCTATATGTTTCTCACCGGCCCGAAGGTCGTCAAGACCGTCACGGGCGAGGATATCGACGCCGAGCACCTCGGTGGCGCCAGCGTCCATGCCAGCAAGAGCGGCGTGACGAGCTTCACGGCCAAGACCGAGGAAGATCTCATGGGCGACATCCGCACGCTGCTGACCTACCTGCCCTCCAACAACCGTGAGGAGGCGCCGCGCGTGGCTTGCGACGACCCCGTCAGCCGCAAGGAGGAGATCCTCAACGAGATCATCCCCGACGACCCCAACCAGGCCTACGATATGTACAAGGTGATCCACGCCATCACCGACCATGGCGACTTCTTCGAGGTGCAGCCTAAGTTTGCCAAGAACATCATCACGGGCTTCGCCCGCTTCAACGGTCAGAGCGTCGGCATCGTGGCCAACCAGCCCTCAGCCTACGCTGGCGTGCTCGACGTCAACGCCTCGCGCAAGGGCGCCCGCTTCGTCCGCTTCTGCGATGCCTTCAACATCCCCGTCGTCAGTCTGGTCGATGTGCCGGGCTTCCTCCCGGGCACGGGCCAGGAGTACAACGCCGTCATCCAGCACGGAGCCAAGTTGCTCTTCGCCTATGGCGAGGCCACCGTGCCCAAGATCACCATCACGCTGCGCAAGAGCTATGGTGGCAGCCACATCGTCATGGGCTGCAAGCAGCTGCGCGCCGACATCAACTTCGCATGGCCTTCGAGCGAGATCGCCGTCATGGGTGCCTCGGGAGCCGTCGCCATCCTCTGTGGCAAGGAGGCCAAGGAGGTGAAGGAGCAGGGTGGCAACGTGGCCGAGTTCCTCGCAGAGAAGGAGGAGGAATACACCGAGAAGTTTGCCAACCCCTACCAGGCGGCGCAGTTTGGCTACATCGACGACGTGATCGAGCCGCGCAACACGCGCTTCCGCATCTGCCGCGCTCTGGCTCAGTTGGCACACAAGAAGCAGACGTTGCCGGCGAAGAAGCACGGTTGCATGCCGATGTAAAGCCTATCCGCAACAATAGAATCAGAAAGAATCATGGACAAGAATATTTATGCCGCCATCGCCATGGCGCTCTACGACTACGCTGGCAACAACGTACACGACACGGAGCCGACGGTGATCACCATCCAGCCGAAACTCACGCAGTGGGACAACCGCCTGGAGGCCATGACGGCAAAGCCATAGACAAGACAGTAAAGACACAAGATGAAAGAGTTCAAATATACGATTGATGGCAAGGAGTATCACGTTGCCATCGGAGGCGTGAGCGACGACTACGTGGCCGACGTCACCGTCAATGGAGAAACCTTCCAGGTGCAGATGGAGAAGCCGGAGGAGCCGGAGAAGAAGAAGGTGGAGCTGGGCAAGCCCGTCGAGGAGGCGTCTGACGACGCTGCCCCCGCTGCCCAGGTCAATGCGGCCAACGCCGTCAAGGCACCGCTGCCGGGCACGATCACCAGTATCGAGGTGGCCGTGGGCCAGGAGGTGAAGGCTGGCGACACGGTCGTCGTCCTCGAGGCCATGAAGATGCAGAACAGCATCGAGGCGGAGAAGGACGGCAAGGTGACGGCCATCGCCGTCAAGGTGGGCCAGGCCGTGCTGGAGGACGATCCCCTCGTGGTGGTGGAGTAAGTCCTGCGTAGAGGAAGCTGTGCTTATGGAATAGCCTTCCTTTGTACAATAGTATTCCGGCAGAGAGATCCTCAGGTCGAAGAGAATATAAAAAAGAGCCGAAGGGCGCGAGAGAAACCATTGGTAGTGGTCCGTCTCGTGTCCTTCGGCTTTTTTTGTGTGGCTGCGAGGAGTCCTTCGGATCTATTTTCTGTGGGCTCCAGCGATTACAGTTCCACGACGGTGATGCCGGCTCCGCCAAACTGCACATGTTCGTCGCGGAAGGACCGGACGTTGGGCACGGTGGCAAGATACTGGCGGATCATTTGGCGCAGGATGCCGTTGCCCTTGCCGTGGAGGATGCGCACCTGGGAAGCACCGGCCAGGATGGCGTCGTCGATGAAGTATTGCACCTGCATCAGCGCCTCGTCGCCCCGCATGCCGCGCAGGTCGATCTCCGTGCGGAAATGCTTGACGTGGGCATCGACCGTGCTCCGCGTGATGTTGCTCGTCGGCGCGTAGGTCTGGAGGTTGGCCAGGGAGGTCTTCGTGCTGCCCGTGGAGGCGCTGGCCTTCGGCTCCTGTGCGCGCTCCAGGCGGTCGAGGCGCATCTTCGTCCGCATGCCGCCGCCGAAGACGACCATTGCCATCTTGCCGTCCAGGCTCTCCACCGTGCCCGTGCTCGTCAGTCCCTTGATGCGCACGGTGTCGCCCTTGTCGATCGGCAACTCGCGCTGGACCGTGGGCCGCATCTCGGCCTGCTTCTTCTGCTGCGAAGCCTTCTCGGCCTGCCGTTTCTCGTGGCGCTCCTTGCGACTGCGGATGCGCTCGACCTTGGCCTGGAAGTCCTCGTCGCTCATCACGCCGTGGCCCTTTGCCCGCTTCTCCTTCGACGGGGCAGGTGTCTCCTTGTCCAGTCCGCGCTCAAACTCGGCGAGCTGCTGGCGGATCTTGCGCGTTTCCTCTTTCTCGGCCTGGTGCTCGCGGATCTCGCGGATGGTGTTCTCGATGCGCTTGTTGCTCTCCTTGATCAGTTCCTCGGCCTGGGCGCGGGCGAGGGCGAGGATCTCCTTGCGGCTCTTCTCCACGTCCTCCACCATCGCCTCGTATTTCTCCAGCCGCTTCTCCAGTTCCTTCTCGCGGGCGTGGACGGTCTGCCGCTTCGCCTCCCAGTAGCGCTTGTCGCGCACGATGTCCTGCAGGTACTTGTCGCTCTGGATATAGTCTGACCCGACGATCTCCGAAGCCTCGCGGATCACCTCCTCGGGGAGTCCGATCTTGCGTGCTATCTCGATGGCGAAACTGCTGCCCGGGCGGCCGATGGCCAACTGGAAGAGGGGGCGCATCTCGTGGCGGTCGTAGAGCATGGCGCCGTTGGCCACACCGGGATGGTCCTCGGCGAAATGCTTCAGGTTCTGGTAGTGGGTAGTGATGACGGCCCAGGCCTGGCGCTTCCAAAACTGCTCCAACACGGCCTGGGCGATGGCGCCGCCGATCTGCGGCTCCGTGCCCGTACCAAACTCGTCGATGAGGATCAGCGTGCGGTCGTTGGCCTGGCGGATCATCCGCTTCATGCTCAGCAGGTGGGAGGAGTAGGTGCTCAGGTCGTTCTCCAGGCTCTGCTCGTCGCCGATGTCCATCATGATGTCGTCGAAGAGGCCCGCCTTGGAACGATCGCTCACGGGGATGGGGAGGCCCATCTGGAGCATGTACTGGAGCAGGCCGACCGTCTTCAGACACACCGACTTGCCGCCTGCGTTGGGTCCGGAGATGATCAGGATGCGGCCCTCGCTCGTCAGCGTGATCTCCAGGGGGATGATGCGCTGCGGCCTGCTGTCGCGCGGCTCGTCGTCCTCCTCAGTGGAGGGCCGCGTCTCGGCCAGCGCGCGCTCCAGCAGCGGGTGACGCGCCTCGATCCAGTCCATGACGGGGGTGTCGGCTACGTGGGGCGCCGTGGCCCGCATCGACTCGGCCAACTGGTCCTTGGCCTGGATGAGGTCGATCTGGGCGAGGAAGTCGTAGCTGTCGATGATCTCGGCCACATGGGGGCGCACGCGCTTGGTGTAGGTGGTGAGGATGCGGATGATCTCCTGGCGCTCCTGGTTCTCGAGGTCGCGGATCTTGTTGTTGGCCTCGACGACCTCGGTCGGTTCGATGTAGAGCGTGCGGCCTGAGGCCGACTCGTCGTGGACGATGCCGCTGATCTTGCGCTTCACGCCCGGAGCGATGGGAATGACCAGGCGGCCGTCGCGCAGCGAGGGAGCGACGTCCTTGTCGACCAAGCCCTCGGACTGAGCAGACCGCAGGATGGCGTGGAGCGTGCGGGAGACGGATCCCTCCACGCGCGCCAGTTCGCGGCGTATCTGGTTGAGCTCGGGTGAGGCGGTGTCGCGGACGTGGCCAAACTTATCGACGATCTGGTCGGCCTGCTGGATCAGGATGGGGAAGGTAGCCACGCCGTCGGCCAGCCGGTAGAGGGCCTCATAGTGCTTCTCGGCGATGTGACCGTCCTCGTCCAGTTCCTCGTCGAGGCCACGGATGAAGACCACGAGGCGGTGGATGGTGTCGAGGGAGCGGCGGAAGTCGAAGAGCTCCTCCACCTCGAAGTGGGTGTTCTCCAGGCGGATGCGCTTCAGGGCGGGGCGCACGTCGAAGAAGAAGGTCAGCGGCACGTCGGCGCGCTCCTGGCGCAGGCGCCGAAACTCGCGCACCTGCTCCAACCATTCGTTGATGGTCGCCGCGTCCTTGCAAAACGCCATCTCATCGACAAGCAACTTGCCCAGCGACGACAGACAACGTTCCTTGAGCAGGAGGCGGATGTTGTCGATGCCGATCTTCCTTTCGTAGTTGTGGGGATATATCATCTTTGATCTTATACCTATTTATATATAACGGGGTGCAAAGGTACGAATTTATACTGAAAATAGGGGCCGAAACCCATTTTGGAGTGAAAAGATTTGTGGGGGCGCGGGGAAACCCTTACTTTTGCAGCAACAAAAAAACTGAAACATGAGAAAAGGAATCTTGCAAAAACAGTATCCATTCCCCGTCCGCCGCTATGTGCAGACGATGTCGCTGCGTGACAACCCCGAGCTCATCGCCCTCTACCGCAAGGCGCATAGCCAGCCCGAGTTTTGGCCGGAGATAGGGGAGGGCATCCGCGCCGTGGGCATCCTGGAGATGGAACTTTATATCCTCGGCACGCGACTGGTCATGATCGTCGATATGCCCGACGAGCTCGACTGGGACGAAGTGATGGCACGACTGGCCAAGTTGCCACGACAGGCAGAGTGGGAAGACCATGTGGCGCAGTTTCAAAGTTGCGCGAAAGGGTCCACTTCCGACGAGAAATGGCAGATGATGGAGCGCATTTTCCACCTTTATCAGTGATTTTGTCCAATTTTCGGTGCAAAATTCACATTTATTGAAAAAAAGTTGCCGAAAAGTTTGGTGGTTCACCAAGAAGGTAGTACCTTTGCACCCGTTAAGCCGATATGGCTCAGTTGGTAGAGCAACGCATTCGTAATGCGTAGGTCCCCGGTTCGAGTCCGGGTATCGGCTCTTTCTTTGTTTCTGTAAGATTCAAGGAAAGAAAAAAGCAAAGTGACACATCCCGCGGAATTAGCACATCGGTAGTGCATCGGCTTCCCAAGCCGAGGAGGCGGGTTCGACTCCCGTATTCCGCTCAGAGGGATACGTTGACATTAGAACTTTGTTTTTAATCAAATATTAGACAAGTTAGAGTTATAGTTATAGCCCTGTTGAGCGTGTGAAACGTTGAAAGCAGGGCATTTTTTTTGTCCCTATGCGAAGCGATTCTCGTCCCTATGCGAAGCGTTCTCGTCCCTTAGCGTTCCCATTCTCATGGTTTTGCGTTCCCATTCTCGTGGTTTTCTAAACCGATTCTCGTGGCCTTTGCGAGCCAATTTTTTGTGGCATTTTGAGTCAATCTATGGACCGATCTCAAGGGAAATCCGCACCAATCGTAGAGCCAGCGACGTTTTTTCCATGAAATTAAGATGTTGTTTGGAGAAAAAGCATTATTTTTGCAGATGAGTTTGATCTTGGGCCACCACGAGGCGCATCGTCGTCGGCGCGAGGGCCCTGGCAGATCGTCCACTCGGTATATGAGACGTAATGAATATTAATCAATCAAATTAAAGAAACGATGCGAAAGATGATCCTTTCACTTGCCCTTTTGTTGCCCATGTTGGCCATGGGGGCAGACGATGCGGAGATCCTCAACGCCTTGCGCCTTCACAAGGCTTCGGGCGAGGAGGTGACAATCCTGCTCAAAGAGCGTCCCGTCGTCACCTTTGTCAGCAACGACCTGGTCGTCACTACCCAAAGCAACGAAGTCAGCTATCCCTCGGCCGACATCATGAAGTTCACCTACGAGGCGGTGGAGTATTCGGGCGTCAACGGCCTGGCTCAGACGGGCTCTCTCATCTCCTTCCTGGGCGATGAGCTCCAGGTGGCGCACCTGGCTGCGGCTACCGAGGTGGCGGTCTATACCCTGGACGGAAAGTGTGTGGCCACGGCTACGACCGACGCCAAGGGTGCTGCCTCGATCTCGCTCTCGGGTCAGCCAGCAGCGGTCTATGTAGTGAAAACCTCGTCAGTAACCTTCAAAATCCGTAAGCAATGAAAAGACTCTCGCTCTCATTCTTGATCCTCTTCGCCATGGTCTGTGGGGCAATGGCGCAAAACGAGGCCATGTATGTGTATCGCAATAGCAACTTGGGCAAACTGACGTTCCTGAAGTCGGAGATCGACAGTGTGGTCTGCTCGCAGGTGGACCTGCAGGGCCAGCGCCACGAGGAGTATGTCGTCCAGGAGATCTGGACCCGCGACAGCGTCTATCGCACGCTGCTCTCGACCATCGACAGCGTGAGTTTCGCTACTGTCGTCAACACCTGTCCCGACGCCCACCATCCCCACGCCGTGGATCTCGGACTGCCGAGTGGCACGAAGTGGGCTTGCTGCAATGTCGGCGCACCCTTCCCCGAGGCTTTCGGAGGTTTCTATGCCTGGGGTGAGACCTGGCAGAAGGACTCCTACAGCCGCTACACCTATGCTTATACTGAGGACTGGATCGACGAGGTGAAAATCGGCGAGGACATCGCGGGCACTTCCTATGATGTGGCCCACGTCCTCATGGGCGACGCATGGCGGATGCCGACGGTGGAAGACCAGAAGGAACTGATGGACAACTGCAGTCTGCAGGAGACGCAGCGCAGCGGCATGAACGGTGTGCTCGTCACGGGCCCCAACGGCAATCAGATCTTCTTCCCGCTCCCGGGCTACCGCAACTACGACGAGGTGGAGACCCAGGGCTACTACGGCTTCTATTGGTCGAGCATGCTCAACACCGACTACGGCTACAGAAGCTATTATCTCTACTTGGGTCGCGACTTCTGGTATTCTAGCGACAACTACTGCTCCAGCGGCTACTCCGTGCGCGGCGTGAGCAAGTAGGCGGACTTTATCAATAGCCAACAACAAAAAGAGCCCGGTGACACCATGTAGTGCCACCGGGCTTTCTATTAACAGACTTATTGTCAACTTATGAAGTTGTCTTGCTTGAAGTGGAAGCGGAAGGCGGCCTTCCGGCCACCCCCGTCTTGCTAGTCTTATCCGTTTTTCTCTTATTCGTTGCGAAAGATCAGCGAACCGTTGCTCTGGTCGATAGTGATGGCCTTGTCGCGGATCACCGTGCCAGCCAGCAGCGCCTTGGAGAGGTCGTTGAGGACGTAGTGCTGGATGGCCCGCTTCACGGGGCGTGCGCCAAACTCCGGGTCGTAGCCCTTGTCGCAGAGGTAACTGACGGCCTCCGGCGTCCATTCCAGGTCGAAACCTTGCGGCTTCAGCATTGCCTTGACGCGGTCGAGCTGGAGGGTGACAACACCCGCGATCTCTTCCTTCGTGAGCGGCTGGAACATGATCGTCTCGTCGATACGGTTGAGAAACTCCGGACGGATGGTCTTCTTGAGCATCTCCATCACCTTCGTCTTCGTCTCCTCGACCACCGTGGCGCGGTTGGCGGCACTGATGTGCTCAAACTGCTGCTGGATGTACTGCGATCCGAGATTGGAGGTCATGATGATGATGGTGTTCTTGAAGTTGACCGTGCGGCCCTTGTTGTCCGTCAGTCGTCCGTCGTCGAGCACCTGGAGCAGGATGTTGAAGACGTCGGGGTGGGCCTTCTCTATCTCATCGAAGAGAACCACGGAGTAGGGCTTGCGCCTGACGGCCTCGGTCAACTGGCCACCCTCGTCGTAACCGACGTACCCCGGAGGCGCGCCGATGAGGCGGGAGACACTAAACTTCTCTTGGTATTCGCTCATATCAATACGCGTCATCATCGTCTCGTCGTCGAAGAGGTATTCGGCCAGCGCCTTCGCCAGCTCGGTCTTACCCGTACCCGTCGTGCCGAGGAAGATGAAGGAGGCTATCGGCTTCTTCGGATCTTGCAGTCCGGCGCGGCTGCGGCGCACGGCGTCGGCCACGGCCGTGATGGCCTCGTTCTGGCCTATCACCCGCTTGTGGAGCTCTTCCTCCAGGTGGAGGAGCTTGTCACGCTCGCTCTGCATCATCCGCGTCACGGGGATTCCCGTCCAGCGGCTCACCACCTCGGCGATGTCGTCGGCAGTCACCTCCTCGCGGATGAGTTTCTCGCCACCCTGCGTCTGGTCGAGCTGCTTCTGTATGGCCTTGATGTCGGCGTCTATCTGCTGCAGTTTGCCATAGCGTATCTCCGCCACGAGCTGGTAGTTGCCCTCGCGCTCGGCGCGCTCGGCGTCAAACTTCAGTTGCTCTATCTGCTGCTTGTCCTGCTGAATCTTGTTGACCAGGGCCTTCTGGGCCTCCCATTTGGCTCGGAATCCCTTCACCTTGTCCTGCAGTTCGGCTATCTCGCGCTCGATGTTGTTGAGCTTTTGCAGGTCGGGGTCCTTCTCGGTCGCTCCTGGCTGCACCTCGCGCTTCACCGACTCACGCTCGATCTCCTTCTGCTTCAACTGTCTCTCCAGTTCGTCCAGTTCCTCCGGCACGGAGTCGCGTTCCATACGGAGTTTGGCAGCAGCCTCATCCATGAGGTCGATGGCCTTGTCGGGGAGAAAACGGTCTGTGATGTAGCGTTCAGAGAGTTGCACGGCGGCGATGCAGGCGTCGTCCTGGATACGCACCTTGTGGTGGTTCTCGTAGCGCTCCTTCAGTCCACGTAGGATGGAGATGGCGTCGGTCTCGTCCGGTTCCTCGACCATGACGGTCTGGAAGCGGCGCTCCAGGGCCTTGTCCTTCTCAAAGTACTTCTGATACTCGTTGAGCGTCGTCGCACCGATGGCACGCAGTTCGCCACGTGCCAGGGCCGGCTTGAGGATGTTGGCGGCGTCCATGGCGCCCTCGCCACCACCGGCTCCCACGAGCGTGTGGATCTCGTCGATGAAGAGGATGATGTTGCCTTCGGCCTTCGTCACCTCCTTGATCACCGACTTCAGGCGCTCCTCAAACTCGCCCTTGTATTTGGCACCCGCCACGAGTGCGCCCATATCGAGGGAGTAGAGTTGCTTGTCCTTCAGGTTCTCGGGCACGTCGCCACGCACGATACGCTCGGCTAGTCCTTCGACGATAGCCGTCTTGCCCGTACCCGGCTCACCGATGAGGATCGGGTTGTTCTTCGTACGGCGGGAGAGGATCTGCAAGACGCGGCGTATCTCCTCGTCACGGCCGATCACTGGGTCGAGTTTTCCTGCCCGCGCCCGCTCCACGAGGTTGGTGGCATACTTGGAGAGGGCCTGGAAGTTTTCGTCTCCGCTTTGGCTCTCCACCTTCTGTCCTTGGCGCAGCGACTGGATGGCCTGGAGCATTTCCTTCTCCGTGCAGCCAGCGTCCTTCAGGATACGTGAGGCAGTGCTGCCCACTTGTAGCAGGGCCAGCAGCAGCGGTTCGATGCTCACGTAGTCGTCGCCGAGTTTCTGGGAAATATCGAGGGTCTTCTCCAGCACCTTGTTGCTGTCGGGAGAGAAATAGGGTTCTCCGCCCGAGACCTTCGGCAGATGCTTGATCTCGTTTTGCAGACTCAGCTCGACGGTCTGGGCGTTCACTCCCAACTTTTGGAGCACGTAGTCCGTCACGTCTTTGCCCTTGTCCATCACGCCGGCAAGGATGTGAACCGGCTCGATGGTCTGCTGTCCATTGCGCTTCGCCGTGTCCAGCGCGCTTTGGATAGCCTCTTGGGCTTTGATGGTGAATTTGTCAAATGTCATATTTGTTTCTCCTTTCTGTGCTTCCTCTCCTTCGGCTGTGGCGCCTCGGGAGGTTCTTCACGTTTTTTTATTATTGTTTTCTGCCGAATGATAGGCAAAACCTATACCCGATTTGTAAATATGACAATACGGCATAAATTGATGACAATTTGTCACCAGGGAAGACTATAATCAACGACAAACAATACTACGTTTGCCACGATTTACAACCACACCACTATTGCAGGAATGGTAGTGTGTGCTTTGGCTCCCGGCCCTGGGGGAGATACGCAACTGCCATATCAACATCGGAACGTGGAACTGTATCGAACAATACGTACAACCCTGTCGCTTCATTCGGCTGAACCCGATGATGGTTCGGCCTTGCGCTTGGGCCTTCTCGCTCGTCAGAAGCGGAAACCGTAGGTGAAGCGCAGGCGCCATTTGCTTCTGCGCACCTGCAGCTGATCTCGGTCGCCCACCACGGAATAGTTGTAGATCAAGGAGGCAACGGCAAACTGGTTGCGCCAGGAATAGACCGCTGCACCACGTCCTGTCGTGATGAGGCTGGGGAAGCGGTAGTGGAGGTTGATGCGCTCTCCGTTCTCCTTGAGTCGGGAGTGGATATAGAAGTCGAAGGTGGGCAGGAGGGAGAGGTGGAAGAGCCACCGCTTGCCCGCCACGAGGTTGTAGCCGTAGCCTGCGCCAATACCAATCTCCATCAGTTTGAGGTTGATGGGCTGCTGGTTGGCGGTCTCGTTGGCGTCGATGTCCGTGATCTGTCCGTCGAAACTGGCGCCCACCATGAAGCTGCCCGCACTCCTGCGCTGGAGGTAGCTCTGGCTGAAGGCCGCCGGAAAGGAGAAGCGCTTGCTGTTGAACGCATAGTAGAGGTTGACGTTGAGGGCCTGCTGCCTGATGGCCCCTTTCTCGATCGGCGTGACCTCGTCGTTCATTGAGGCCTTGCCGTGATAGGTCTTCGACGAGAGAAACACGATGTCGAAGCCGAAGCGGTTGCTGTAGGAGTTGACGTTCAACTCATAGTCCTGGCTCTTTCCCGCCAGTTTCATGGGGTTGAGCGCCACGGCAGCTCCCAGTCCGCGATATGCCACCGCCATACTCAGCGTGCCACGGAAGTCCGACTCCACCTCGGTGTGGTATTGGTCCTCGCCATTGCGTCCCGTGGTGCGAATCCATGCTCCCGAGAGGTTGCCCCGCAGTTTGATGGTCCAGCGTCCGGGTGGCCGCATGATATAGGCCGTGTCGTAGTTGATGCGCTGGTAGCGCTCTGCAAGGATGGCGTTGCCCGCATGCAGCAGTTGGTCATACTTCACCAGTCGCTTGCGCAGGGCGTTGTATTTCTTCTCGTCCATGCTCCCGCTGTCTCGTCGAGCCCGCAAGATACTGTCGCCCCATTGCAGCAGGCGTCCCTCGTCCGAGGCCCGTCGGATCTCCAGTCGGATGCTGTCGGCATATTCCACCTTCTCCTTCCAGCTGCGCTTCTTCTTGCGGCGTTGGGATTGGGCAGAAGCATCGATGGCGATGGTTGCCACGAGGAGCAAGATTATCCAGCGGACGAAAAAGCAGACGGAAAAGCAGACGGAAAAGCGGGTGGGGTGGAGCGGTGAGATCGAGTGTGACATGGCGTGAGGATGAGGAAAGGATTTTCCCTTATTACCTATATATATGATTATGATGACGGCCTATGTATATGAATATGAGAATGGCCTATATATATGTTTATGATGACGACCTATATATATGATTAAAATGACGGCGCACTATGAGCTGAAAGCGCAAGTCTGATGATGGTGCCAACAGATTGGACAGACGGCAAGAATCAGATTGGCTGACGTCAGGAAAAGAAAAACTGGGACTTGGCCCCGCGTCGTTGTGCGAAGCACCAAGTCCCAGTCGTATAGAGTCGATATTAATAAGCGAAGAGAGGATAGTCCTTCATCGTAGCATTGACCTTCTCGCGAACGCGGGCGATGACCTGCTCGTTCTCGGGATCAGCCAATACCTCGTTGATCAACTCAGCCACGAGGTGCATCATGTCCTCCTTGGCGCCACGGGTCGTCATGGCAGCGGTGCCAAGACGGAGACCTGAGGTCTGGAAGGCAGAACGCTCGTCGTAGGGCACAGCGTTCTTGTTGGCCGTGATGTCGGCAGCCACGAGGGCAGCCTCAGCCACCTTACCCGTCAGCTCCGGATACTTCGGACGGAGGTCGAGCAGCATGGAGTGGTTGTCAGTACCACCGCTCACGATGTCGAAGCCGTAGCCGATGAGGTCCTCAGCCAGCACGGCGGCGTTCTTCTTCACCTGCGTAGCATACTCCTTCCAAGAAGGCAGCAGGTTCTCGCCGAAACCGACGGCCTTGGCAGCGATGACGTGCTCCAGCGGACCACCCTGGTTGCCCGGGAAGACAGCGGAGTTGAGCAGCATGGACATCTTCTTCAGATCGCCCTTCTTCGTCTTCAGACCCCACGGGTTCTCGAAGTCCTTGCCCATCATGATGATACCACCGCGCGGACCACGGAGCGTCTTGTGGGTCGTCGTGGTGACGATGTGAGCGTACTTCACCGGGTTCTTCAGCAAGCCAGCTGCGATCAGACCAGCCGGGTGAGCCATATCGACCAGCAGGATGGCACCTACTGCGTCGGCGATCTTGCGCATGCGCTCGTAGTCCCACTCACGGCTGTAGGCAGAGCCACCACCGATGATCAGCTTCGGCTTGTTCTCCAGGGCCAGCTTCTCCATCTCGTCGTAGTCCACGCGGCCCGTCTCGCGGCAGAGGTGATAGCCGACGTGGTTGTAGAGAATACCCGACGTGTTGACAGCGCTACCGTGAGAGAGGTGGCCGCCCTGATCGAGGTCCAAGCCCATGAAGGTGTCGCCCGGCTTCAGGATGGCGAGCAGTACAGCCTGGTTGGCCTGTGCGCCAGAGTGGGGCTGCACGTTGACAAACTCAGCGCCGAAGAGCTGCTTCACGCGGTCGATGGCGAGGTTCTCCACCTTGTCCACCACCTGGCAACCGCCATAGTAGCGCTTGCCGGGATAACCCTCGGCATATTTGTTGGTGAGGTATGAACCCATGGCGTTCATCACCTCATCGCTCACGAAGTTCTCTGAAGCGATCAGCTCCATACCCTTCAGCTGACGCTGATGCTCTTGCTCGATCAAGTCGAAAATCTCTTGGTCTCTTCTCATACTTGTACTTTTACTTTATTAAGATATTATTATTGATGTTTCAGCCTGGATAGTCCATAGCGTCCCTCTGCGGGGGTTAGAGCTCGCAGTTGGCAGGGGTCTATGGATTGCGCAGGTTAGGTTAGATTTCTCTTGCAATGGTTAGCAAAGTTCCACCTTATCCATTTTTTGTTCTTTGTCGCAGTAGTGACATTTCAGTATTCCGTGCTCCTTGTCTATCACGTTGAAGATGGTGTCCATCGGTTCGTTGTTGGTGATACACTTCGGATTGTTGCACTTGACGATGCCCCGCAGCTCGTCGGGCGTCTCCACCTTTTTCTTCTCCACCACCTCGTAGTCCTTGATGATGTTGAGCACCACGTTGGGCGCCACTACCGAGAGTCGCGAGATCTCATCGTCTGTGAAGAACTTGTCGCTCACCTTGATGATGCCCTTCGTGCCCACCATCTTCGACGAGAGGTTGTAGCCGATCGTCACTGGGGTGGAGAGGTGCTGGAGCTGGAGAAGGTTGACGACGTCGAAGGTCTTCTCCACGGGGATATGGTCTATTACCGTGCCGTTCTTGATGGCGGCCACGAGTCTTTCTTTCTTGTTCATCGCTTGCTGGTTATTCAATGATCGTTTTGTCATTGCGAATCTCCTCGATGGAGATACCAAGGCAATGGCAGAAGATGGCCTCGCGGGCATAGAGTCCGTTCTTGGCCTGCTGGATGTAGTAGGCGTGGGGATTGGCGTCCACGTCGTAGGCAATCTCGTTCACGCGGGGTAGCGGGTGGAGGATGCGCATGTTGTCCTTGACCTTGCCGAGCATGTTCTCGTGCAGGATATAGACATTCTTCACGCGCTCATACTCCATCAGGTCGGAGAAGCGCTCCTTCTGCACGCGCGTCATGTAGAGGATGTCGGCGTCGGCGATTACGTCCTCGTCAAACTCCTCGTGCTCCTCATACTTGATGCCGTGCTTCCGGCAGTAGAGCTTGTACTCTTCGGGCATGGCGAGCTCCTTGGGCGATATGAAATGGAAAGTGGGGTCGAAATGGCGCATCGCCATGAGGAGGGAGTGGACGGTGCGTCCGTAGCGGAGGTCGCCGACCAGGTAGATGTTGAGGTTCTCCAGCGTGCCCTGCGTCTGCTGGATCGTGTAGAGGTCGAGCAGGCATTGCGATGGATGCTGGTGGGCTCCGTCTCCCGCATTGACGATGGGGACGGGTGCTACTTCCGAGGCGTATTGTGCCGCGCCCTCGATATGGTGGCGCATGACGATCACGTCTGCATAGTTGGACACCATGAGAATTGTGTCCTTCAACGTTTCGCCCTTGCTGACGCTCGAAACCTTGGCGTCGGTAAAGCCGATGACGCGCGCACCCAGTCGGTTGGCAGCCGTCTCAAAGCTCAATCGGGTGCGGGTGGAAGGCTCATAAAATAGTGTTGCCACCACTTTCCCCTTCAGCAACTCACGGTTGGGGTGTGCCTCAAACTCCTTCGCCATCTCCAGGAGGTGCAAAAGCTCCTCGCGGTTCAGGGTCTGGATGTTCACAAAGTTATGTTTTTCCATTTACCGCTTCTATGTTTTATAATTCGGGTTCAAAGATACAAATTCTTTTTTGATTAGCATCGGGTAGTGCGGGAAAAAATGAGTTGGAGGATAAAAAAAACGTGTAATAATCGGTGGAGCTCACTTTTTTGCCTTTACTTCTATGTTGAACCCCATTTTTTCATTAACTTTGCACACTATATATAAAAAGGTACTCGATTCATGAGAAGAGCAATCGTTCACTTCCTTTGGGAAGGACTGGCAATCGTTGTGGCTTTCTGCCTCATGTTTTTCATTGCCGTATGGAATGGCTGGATAGGCTATATGCCCGATATGGACACCCTTTCCAATCCGATCGATAAGTTTGCCACCCAGGTCTATTCGGCCAATGGCAAGCTCATCGGCACATGGAATGAGGACAACGGCAACCGTGTGGCGGTCGATTACAACAGTATCAGCCCCAACCTCGTCCATGCGCTGGTCGCCACCGAGGACGAGCGTTTCTACGAGCACTCCGGCATCGACTATATCGCCCTGGGCCGTGCCATCATCAAGCGAGGCATCCTCGGCCACCACGAGGCTGGTGGCGGTTCCACCATCACGCAGCAGCTTGCCAAGCAGCTCTATTCTGAGAAGGCCCACGGCACGCTGGAGCGCATGTTGCAGAAGCCGATTGAGTGGATCATCGCCATCAAGCTGGAGCGATACTTCACCAAGGAGGAGATCATCGCTATGTACCTCAACTACTTCGACTTCCTCCACAACGCCGTCGGCATCAAGCGGGCGGCCAATATTTATTTCGACAAGGAGCCCTGGCAGCTCAACCTCGACGAGTCGGCCATCCTGGTGGGTATGTGCAAGAACCCCTCGATGTTCAATCCCGTGCGCTACCAGGATCGTTGCCGCCAGCGCCGCAATGTGGTGTTGGCGCAGATGCTCAAGTGTGGCTATATCACCTCAGAGCAGTACGGCCAGGCGAGTGCGCAGCCCTTGGAGCTCCATTTCTCCCACGAAAAGCCCATTGCTGGTGCGGGCAGCTATTTTCAGGCTTTCCTCAAGCAGTATATGATGGCCGAGTTGCCTCTGCGCGAAAACTATCCTGCCTGGCGTGAGCGCCAGTACGTGCTCGACTCCATCGCCTGGGCCACCGACCCGCTCTATGGCTGGTGCAACAAGAACCACAAGCGCAATGGCGACAACTACAACGTCAATACCGACGGCCTCCGTATCTTCACGACCATCGACACGCGCATGCAGCAGTATGCCGAGCAGGCCGTGCGCGAGCATGTGGGGCGTAGTCTCCAGACGGCTTTCAACCAGGAGAACCACTACAAGCCCAATGCGCCTTTCTCCTCCGGCATCTCGCGCCAGCAGATCAAGAATAGCATCAACCGCAGCATCCGTCAGAGCACGCGCTTCCTCCGTATGAAGGAGGCAGGAGCCTCGCCCGAGGAGATCATCCGTGCCTTCCGCACCCCAGTGGATATGACGGTCTTCACCTATCATGGTCCCGAGGAGCGCACGATGACGCCGATCGACTCCATTATCTATTATAAGAGTTTTCTGCGTTCTGCCTTCATGAGCATGGATCCCCATACGGGCGCCGTCAAGGCTTATGTCGGCGGTATCGACTACGACCACTTCAAGTATGACATGGTGATGGGAGGCCGTCGCCAGGTGGGATCCACCATCAAGCCCTTCCTCTATGCCCTGGCCATGCAGAACGGTATGACTCCTTGCACCACCCTCCGCAACGTCCAGCACTCCTACGGCGGATGGACCCCGCGCAACGGCAGCCATGCGCGCTACGGCCAGCAAGTGCCGCTGAAGTGGGCGCTGCAGCACTCCAACAACTGGATCTCGGCCAGCCTCATCACGACCCTTGGCCCGCAGCAGTTTGTGGGCATCCTCCACGACTTCGGCCTCAACAATCCCGACATCGACCGCAACGCCACCCCCGTGCTCAGTCTCGGTCCCTGCGAGGTCTCTGTCGGCGAGATGGTCTCGGCCTATACGGCCTTCGCCAATGGCGGCGTGCGCTGCGCCCCGTTGTTTGTCACGAAGATCGAGGACAGTCACGGCAATGTCATTGCCAAGTTCCAGCCCCTGATGACGGAGGTGATCAGCGAGGACAACTCCTATCGTATGATCGACATGATGCGTGCCGTCATCGATGGCGGTACGGGTAGCCGACTGAAGGGTGCCTACGGGATGAAGGGCGACATCTGTGGCAAGACGGGTACGACCAACAGCAACTCCGACGGTTGGTTTATCGCCTTCACCCCCGAACTGGTCAGTGGCGCCTGGGTGGGCGGTGAGGACCGCGACATCCACTTCGACTCCACTTCCCTCGGACAGGGAGCCGCCGCCGCCCTGCCTATCTGGGCCTACTTTATGAAGAAGGTCTATGCCGACCACCAGTTGGGCTACAGCGACAAACCGCAGTTTGCCATCCCCAAGGACTTCGACTTCTGTTCCACGTCCGAGGACACCGACGTCAACGACATCCAGGAGGTCTATTTCTGATTCGCACCTGCCCTATGGCTAATGAAGTCAGAATATGCACATTGTGTATATAAAACCCATAGTGTTGCGGAATTATGGTTGTTAATTGTCACATTAATATATAGGTTTATGGGAAATTCATTCATGAAAGCCTTTATTGTCTTGGCGTTAAGCATCCTGCAGACAACTGTATGCTATGCCGATACTTTCAAGGGGAAGGTTGTCAATGCTGAGACTGGCGAGGTTATTGTCGGAGCAAGGGTAGAGAGCGAGATCAACCCCCAACCTGGATGGTCTATTCAGAGTACGACAGAGACCGACAGTACGGGATGCTTCTATCTGAATGGTAGTAAGGAAGGACGCATCATGTTCAAGTTTAGCATGATAGGCTACAAGAATCTCCGCAAGGTGGACTATTCCTATGGCAGGGAGGTGAAAGATACGACCGACCTTGGCATCATCAAGTTGCAACCCACGGCACTCATGCTGCAGGAGGTAAAGGTGACGGCCAAGATGCCCCGCATCACTATGGTGGGCGACACGATAGTGTTCAACCCCGAAGCGTTCAAACTGAAGGAAGGAGCCCGCCTTGCCGAACTGATCAAGAAACTGCCGGGAGTGGAGAACCGCGACGGCAAACTCTACTGGAACGACAAGCCCATACGCCTGATGATGAACGGTCGGGATGTCTTCGGCGGCAGTCAGATCATCAGCGAGCTGCCGGCAGAAGTGGCAAGCAAGCTGAAGCTCTACGACCGCAAGTCGGAGCTGGCACGCCATACTGGCAATGACGATGGTGAGGAAGACCACGTGCTTGACATACAGGTAAAGCCGGGATTTCTCGACAAGTGGTATGGTGAGGCAGAAGCACAATACCAGACAGACAAGCGGTATATGTTCAGCCTCAGGGCCAGTCGGCTGAGCGACCACGACCCACAGATGATATATGGTCAGGCAAACAACACCAACCGCTATATAGACCGCACGATGGGTCAAAGTATGGATCGCAACATCGACGGCGACGGCAAGAGTCAGTATGGATCGTACAACTACCAACACAACTGGAAGACAGAGGGTGCAGGATCCTATAGCTACAACAGCTTCGACATCAGTGCCAATCTGGGCCACAGCGATGGATGGAGCACAAGCACTCAGTCAACCGAGACTTTCTTCCCTGGTAAGGAGCGCACGTTTAGCGTAGCAGACAACTACCGCTATGCCCATAAGCTCACTCCGCAGTTGCAGACGAAACTCTTTGCTTACACCGATTCGGTGAATAGCATAAACGTAGATGTGAAGGCGGCTTACGAGAAAGGCTACAGCATCAGCGAAGACCAAGGAGCATCGTATGGCTACGATCCGGAGAAGTTTGAATACCACACTATCGGCGCAGCCTTTGCCGCAAAACCTGGCGATGCTCTCTATGACCGATTGATCACCCGCAACCGCTATTATCATACAAGTGACAGTCAGACGCGCAGTCTGAATATGGACTACTCATGGGAACACTTCTTTGGCAAGAAAGGTTCGTTCACCTTGCAAGGCTACACCAAAATAAGCGGATCCGATGAAGATACCCACAACAACCGCAGCCTGGAATATCTGAGGGACAACAGAAACGAAACACTATGGCAGTATTACGAACGCAACAATCATGGCCTCAGCACGCAGCTCGGCGCCGAACTGGAATACTGGCTGAGCAGCAAGGTCTATCTGGACCTATCCGACAATGTGACCTATTCGCGTACCAGAGCCATTCGCGACATATATACCGACCATAGCGAAGAGAACGTGGTGGGAGGTATGCCGACGACGCCAGACCTTGCCAACACCATGGGCAACCTGATGCACCAATGGACCAATAGCTTCTCTCTGAAGTCAACCATCACCCCCGTGAAGTCTCTCATGATTATGCCTAAGTTCAACTGGAACGTATATCGTGAGAAGGCAGACTACCATTATGGACAACTCGACACCACTGCCGTGCGCACAAGCTATACCTACGAACCGTCGCTATTTCTGAAATGGAAGATGAGCCGTGTGCGCAATATGGATTTCTCTTTTGCCTATCATACTACGGTGCCCGACCTGGTGAGCACGCTCGCTTATCGCAACACCATCAATCCGCTGTCTATTTCCGTGGGCAATCCCTTCCTTGGCAAATCACACAGTCATACGACCAAATATAGCTACCATCGCATGTGGCTGCGCAAGCAGATCGTGCTCGGACTGACTGCGTCATATACAAAGGAAATCAATCCGATTGCCACGCTCTATCGTTATAATTCCGCAACAGGCGTCTATGAGTCAAAGCCAATGAACGTGAAAGGAGGCGACTCCTGGAAATTCGGAGTCAACTACGACCAAGGTATTGGCGCGTATTTCAGATTGATGAACAAACTGTCGGTGCAGGCATCCCAGTCGTATGGCTTCCTGACGGTGGTGGACAACAACGACCCTAATACTGTTCCTGCCTTGAATCATCAGAAAACGGTTGGCATAGACGAAGACTTTGATTTGTCGTATGAGACAAACACGCTGCAGCTGTCTTTGTACGACCGTCTGCAATGGAACCGCTACCGCTATGATGACGCTTCATACAACATGCATCCTTTATATAATAGATTAGGTGTGACAGCTATGCTGAAACTCGAACCTTTCCAAGTGGTAGCTGAGGTAGCCGATCATTTCCGTTCCGATTATGCCACGTCGGAAATGAACGGCCACAAGATCATTTCATCGTTGAGTGTTGATTACAGTTTCTGCAAGAACAAATGCCGCCTGTCGCTATATATTGATGATATCTTCAACAAAGACATCTATTATCATAGCAAATATACGGCATTCCAGCGCTTCGAATCAGCCGAAAACTATATCCACCACTATGCCAATCTTACCTTCACGTATAGATTCGACGCCAAGGCAGATAAAAAGAAACGCAGATAAAAAGAAAAAGGTAGGGATAGGAAAACCATCCCTACCTTTGGACCAGGAGAATTACTTTCAGACTATCTTCCGCAGTCTTCTTGCTTTGTCTCCTTACTCTATATACTTCGTCTCCTTCGGCATGCAGATCCAAAGGAGGATATACACCAGTACGCCACAGAAGGCCGTGCAGGTCGTCAGGACGACATAGACGATGCGTAGGATCGCCACGTCCCATCCGAAATACTCGGCTATACCGCCACAGACGCCCGCCAGCCATTTGTCGGTCGTCGATCTTGTGAGTCGTTTCTTATACTCCATAGGGCTTCAATATTTACAGTTTTTGCCAAATTTCGTCGAGACCCTTCCTTTTCTTTCCCGGGTTCGGACAGTCCTCGGCGATGTGTCCCAGCGGAATGATCGCCACGGCCTCGAATCCCTCTACGGGAAACAGGCGCTTCACGGCCTCCACATCGTAGTTGCACACCCAGCAGGTGCCCAGTCCACGGTCGGCGGCAGCCAAGGCCAGATGCTCCACGGCTATTCCGAGGTCGATGTCGCCATGCGACTTGCCGTCGTCGGGACGCACCCATGCGTTGGCCGTGTCCTTCATGCAGAGCACATAGATCGGCGCGGAGGCAAACCAAGGACGGTCGTAGCACTGGCGTATCTTCTCCTTGGCCTCGTCAGAGGCGAGAAGGAGAAACTTCCAAGGCTGTCGGTTGCAGGCCGACGGAGCCAGTTGCACACACGTCATGATCGCGTCGAGGTCGGCCTGCGAGACCGCCTCGTCGGTGAATTTGCGCACAGAGAAGCGCGCGGTTGCCAATTCTTTGAAGTTCATAGGCTTCGTTTTTTTATGTTATTTTGGACTTGGTTAGTAGTTGCCCTCATCCACAATCGGGTAGAGCTCGATAAACTCCCCGTTGTGTCGCTTTCCATCGTTGATGATCTCCGCCACCTTTTGGCCGATCACGTCGGGCTGGTGCGATCCCGGTCCGTCGTAGTGGCCGTTGAGGTCGGTGGAGGTGGCTCCCGGGTGGATGGTAAACGCCTCCACGGGCACGTGGAAGTGGTCAAACTCCCATCCCATCGTGGCGATCATCGTGTTCTGTCCCGCCTTGCTGGCCACGTAGGCCATCGGGTGCCAGTAGGGGCTAAACGTGCTTGGCACGGTGATGTTGCAGATTCTGCCCTGGTTTTTCTCCAGCAGCGGCAGCAGCAACTTCGTCAGATAGAACGTGCCGATATAGTTGACCTGCACCGTGTCAATCACGTCCTGCAGCGACTGCTCGTAGCTCCTGACCGACATGTCGCCCGGAATGCCCGCGTTGTTGACCAGCAGCGAGAGCCCCGGATACTTCTCCGCTATCTCGCGGGCCGAGACCTCGATCTCGCCGTTGTCCGCAAGGTTCACATACTGCCATCCCGCCACGTCGGCACCCTCGGCGCGGAGGGCCTCCATGGCCTTCAGTGCTCGGTCTTCACAGCGTGCGCCGACCACTACCTGCCATCCCGATTTTCCCAGATGGCGTGCTATCTCATATCCGATGCCCTTGTTGGCACCTGTCACCAAAACTTGTTTCTTCATTTTTTCGCTCTTTTATTATAGGTCAATATAATAGTTGTGTTCCTTCCATGTGTGGGTTCCGCCTTCCACCCATGTGTGTTGTGCTTTACCCATGTGGCGTCCCCCGTGCCTATTCCTCCCCCAGCCAGTCATCGACGAGCTTTCGCGCGATGCTCAGCTTCTCGGGCAGCGGCGGCAGGTTGTCTCTGCCAAACCAGCTTCCGCGCTCCAGTTCGGACCGTTGCAGATGGATCTCGCCTCCCGCATAGTCGGCGTGGAATCCCACCATCAGTCCGCAGGGGAAGGGCCAAGGCTGCGACCCGAAATAGCGGAGGTTGGTGATCTCGAGTTGCGTCTCCTCCATCACCTCGCGCCTCACGGCCTCTTCGAGCGTCTCTCCCGTCTCGACAAATCCCGCCACCAGTCCATAGATGCGGTTGTTGACGAAGTTTTTCGCATGGACGAGCAGCACCTCCTCGCCCCGGTGTACGAGCACGATGACGGCCGTGGCCAGTTGCGGCCAGAACTCCTTGCCACAATGCGTACACTTCTTCGAAATGATGGTGTCCATCCTTGTGGGCGCACCACACACCCCGCAGTATTGCGTGTTCTGGTCCCAGTAAAGCAGTTCGCGACATTTTCCCGCCTTCAGATAGAGTTCCGTCGGCAGATGATAGAACGACTTGCGCAGTGGGCACGTCTCGTAGCGATCGTCCTCGGCGATGGGATAGTCGATGCTGGCCGCCCTCACCTCCGTCCCGTCCTCCATCGGTGCTATCTCCATCACGTGCGTCCAGGGCTTCAGTTCGATGGGAGGATTCTCAGCCATGGGGATGGTACGACTGCCGTCCGCGTTCTTCTCCAGCATGACGGCATCCTTGACGAATATGAACCAATATTTCATGATGTGCGTGATCTCGTTGTTCTTTCCGAAGACTTCTCTTTATAACTTCTTTCCGAATACTTTCCTTATTCCTTCTTTCCAAAGAGCAGCTCGTAGTCCCTTGCTGCCGCCGGCTTCACCCATTTCTCCGGCACGAAGCGCCAGTTGTTGTTCGGTTGCGGGTCGAGCGTCCCCATCCGCTTGATCTCCTCCATGAGGTAGTGGCGCTGGTCGCGTTCGCTCTCCCAGAGGATGCGGCTCTGCAGCGAGTCGTGTGGAATGCCCGCCCCCTTCGTGAGCAGTTCTCCGCCTCCGTTGCCTCGGTAGCTGTTGATTGCCACGCGATACCAGGCGTTCGGGTCAAACGGTCTTCCGTCGCTCATCTGGAGGATGCGCACCTTTTGTCCGTTGGGCTTCGTCACGTCCACCTCGTAGTCGATGCCAGCCGCCGAGTCGAAGTTGAAGAGGAAGTTTTTGAATCCCAGTCGCTGCGCGTCGTCGCTCGTGTCGTCGAAGAGCAGCAGATGGTCCTCGGGCTTCTCCATCGTGTTCACCCATTGGTCGTAGCTCATCTCCAGATGGCGGCGTATCTCGTCGCCCGTCATCCGCATCACGTAGAGCTGGTTCTCATACTTATAGAGGTTGAACATATCCGCCACCGTCACCTCTCCCGCCTTGATCGAGGCGCTCAGCGACAGGGGCGCGTTGAAGGCGATGTCCGCCTTTGTGATCTGCAGTTCGAGGTTGAGAATGAGGTCGTTGAAGGCCGACGATCCAAAATAGCTGTCGCGCGTGGAGATCTCGTGCTTGAACGTGCCCAGCGGCTGCTCCGCCCAGGCCTTCACGCTGTCGATGGCCGCTGCGAAATGGTCCATATATCCCGCGTCGGGCTCCAGATTGGCCACATCCACGATGCTTCCCTCCTTCTTGGCCACGCGCCATTGTCCGTCCCTCTCCACGAGTTGGATTGTGGCCAAGGCCACCTTGCGCGCGTTGTTGGCCGGGTCCAGGCAGACTACCTCCTGGCCCTCGCCGTTCTCCACCACCGACTGGTGCGGCCTGTGGTCGTGTCCGAAGAGTACGACGTCAAATCCCGCCACCTCCTCGGCGACCCTCCGCGAGGCGTCCTCCGTATAGTCCTCCGTCACGATGCCGCCGTCCCATCCCGAGTGGAAGAGGCCGACGATCACGTCCGGATGCTCCCGATCCTTCACCTCCTGGATGGTTCTCCGTGCCGTGGCCACCATGTCGTCGAAGCGCAGTCCGCTCCACAGATTCTCCTTCAGCCAACTGGGGATGGCTGGCGTGATCATGCCGATGATTGCCACCTTCACCTTGCCGTCCTTGCACAGCACGCGATAGGGCAGGGTGTAGGGTTTTCCCGTCCGCGTGTCGATGACGTTGGCTCCCAGGACCGGCGCGTGGCTCTCCCTGATCCATTTGTCATAGACCCCGTGGCCCGTCTCCACGTCGTGGTTGCCCAGCGTCTGGGCGTCATACTGTAGGTAGTTCGTACATTGTGCCGCGATGTTGGTCTGTCCCGTCGCCACATAGTTGTAATAGTAGCAGATGGGCTGGCCCTGCAGGATGTCGCCATTGTCGAGCAGAAAGACGTTCTCCGCCCCATACTGCGCCCTCATCCGGTCAACGTAGGTTTTTACGCAGGCCAGCGAACCCGGCAGGTCGCGGCGGTTGATAAAGTCGTAGGGAAAGAAACAACCGTGCACGTCGGAAGTCTCTATAATCTGTATGGTCGTCGTGTCGTTGTTTTCCATTCCGTAAACATTGTCTCCGTAGGCGTGGAGTGAAAGTGCTGCAAGAAGCGACAAAAATAGTTTCTTCATTCTTTTGAGTTGATGTTATGATATGAGGAGGGGTGGGGGATAGGCGTCCGTCAGTCTGCTGCCGTCGTCCAAGTCGTGGTCCGCGCCTGCTGCCTTTTCCTTACCTCGTCCTGCGCCACCATCGCCCCGTAGAGATAGGCCTCGCCAAACGTCTTCCATATCATTGCGTAGAAGACCAGCGCGAGACAGAAGGTCAGCGTTGCCGTGGTCAGCACCCAGTAGCCCATGCCCAGCACCCTGGGGTCGCCCTCCGCTGCCAGCGTGTAGTCGAAGTATCCTTCTATGAGCAGGATGATGGCCGGGATCATCAGCAGCGTGAAGACCACCAGGCCGATGATGCCCGATAGGAGGGCGTAGGTGAGGTAGCTCCCCAGATGGCGAAGCACGCGCTTGGCCGCCCTGCCACACTTCGGCATGGGCGCGACCAACTGCAGGATGGTCCGCTTGAAAACAACCAGTGCGGCCAGCGCCAGCAGCAGGGCCAGCGCCGTCCCGATCCATTGTCCGCAGAGCGCCGTCGTGATGCTCAGCGCCCATCCCAGCGATGAGGCTACCAGCGGTTTCCATGTCCGGCGGAGCGTCGTCAGCTGTTGGCCGGTGAAGAGCCGGTAGCCCTCGGCGATGCAGCGAGCCACGCTGCGATCTCTTGTCAGTGCTTCTCTATCCATTGCTTTTCTTAGAAAATCATCCTGCCTTAAACAATCCTGTCCTGGAACAATCTTATCTTGGAACATTCCGTCCTAAAACATTCCTGTCTTAGAACATCCTGCGCCGAAACTCTCCTAAGACCAGGGCCGTGGCGATCGCCACATTGAGCGACTCGGCCGTCGTCCTGCCTTGGGGGAAATTGGGGATGAGCAGCGGTCGTGTGGCCCGTTGCCTCACTTCCTCCGTCACCCCGTTGCCCTCGTTGCCCATCACGATCACGCCGTGGGGCTTGAGCGTCGTCTCGTAGATGTTCTTGCCGTCGAGCTGCGTCGTATAGACGGGGCAGTCCTTGTCGAGCGCGTCGATCAGCGGCACGAGCGGCGCATAGTGGATGGCCACGCGCGCGATGCTTCCCATCGTAGCCTGGACGACCTTCGGATTCCAGCAGTCGGCCGTGTCGGGCGAGCACCAGATGGCGCCCACGCCAAACCAGTCGGCCACGCGGATGATGGTGCCCAGGTTGCCCGGGTCCTGCACGCCGTCGAGCACGAGGGTCAGTTCGCTGGGGTCGATCCCGGCCCCATCCCGAGGTCCTGCGGGTATCTCGAAGACGCCCACCACCCCCTGCGGATGCTGCAGTTGCGAGATGCGCCTGACGTCCTCCATCTCGTCGTAGATGGCCACCGGCCGGAAGCCAGCAGCCTGGAGGTCGCCCACCACTTTCGGCCCTTCGGCCATGAACCAGCCCGTCGTCTTGCGCCCCTTGCGCGTCGATAGCGATCGGATGATTTTTACTTGGTTATTGGTTATCACAGTGCAAATATAGTAAAAAATGCGCCAATGATTCCCGACGGCTCTGTTTTTTTTGCTAACTTTGCGCAAAATAATGAATTTTATGAATTGGAAGAACCGACATACGCCCCTGTTATTGTTGCTGATCACGCTGGTAGCCACGGCCCTGACGGGTTGCTCCACGTCCAAGTTCGTGCCCGAAGACCGCTACCTCCTCGACGCCGTCCAGGTGCGCACCGACAGCAAGGAGCTCGACGCCGCCCAGTTTGGCCAGTACGTCCGCCAAAAGGGCAACTCCCATTGGTTCTCCCTCTTCAAGATTCCCCTGGGCACCTACTCCCTGGCGGGCCGCGACTCCACGAAGTGGCTCAACCGCACGCTGCGCCATATCGGCGAGGAGCCCGTCGTCTATGACTCCCTCGAGGCCGCCCGGTCCTGCGCCGACCTGCGCCTGGCCATGCAGAACATGGGCTATATGAACAGTTACGTCGATTTCGAGACCCAGGTCCGTGGCCGCAAGCTCAAGGCCATCTACACCCTCCATCGCGGCGATCCCTACCGCATCAGTTCCTTCCGCTACGACATCCCCGACTCCGCCGTGGCCCAGGTCCTTGCCCCCGTCTTTGGCACGGGCGATCAGCAGGTGGGCGAGGTCTTCACCGTCTCCTCCCTCGACAACCTTCGCAAGCGCATCGCCACCGTCCTCAACGACTCCGGCTTCTACCGTTTCCACAAAGACTTCGTCACCTATACCGCCGACTCCCTCCAGGGCACGCAGGGCGTCAACCTCGTCTGCCGCATCCTGCCCTACCGTGAGAACAGCAGCGCGCCCCCCATGCCCCATCCCCGCTATCGCGTGCGTTCCATCCACTACCGATCCGGCGACGGCTACGACCTGCCCCTGCGCCGCAGCGTGCTGGCCGAAAACACGGTGGTCAAGGCCGGCGAGTGGTTTAGCGCCTCCGACCTGCAGCGCACCTACAACAACTTCGCGCGGCTCGGCGCCGTCCGCTACACCAACATCACCTTTCGCGAGGACACCCTCCACAACCTCGACACCGACATCCGCCTCTCCATGCGCAAGCCCAACACCATCGCCTTCCAGCCCGAGGGCACCAATACGGCTGGCGACTTCGGAGCAGCCGCCACGCTGACCTATCAGAACCGCAACCTCTTCCGCGGCAGCGAACTCCTCAGCATCGAGCTCCGTGGCGCCTTCGAGGCCATCAAGGGACTGGAGGGCTACGAGCGCGGCGACTACGAGGAATATGGCGTCGAGGCCCGCTTCCAGATGCCCCGCCTGATGACTCCCTTCCTCTCGCGCAAGGGCCGTCGCGGCAGCACGGCCTCGACCGAGCTCTCCGTGGCCTGGAATCTCCAGAACCGCCCCGAGTTCCATCGCCGTGTCTTCTCCGCCGGCCTCAAGTATCGGTGGCCGACGCGCGACGGCAGGGTGCAGTACAAGCTCGACGTCCTCGACCTCAGCTACGTCTATATGCCCTGGATCAGCGCCACCTTCAAGCACGACTACCTCGACAGCGTCTCCAACCGCAACGCCATCCTGCGCTACAACTACGAGGACCTCTTCATCATGAAGGCGGGCTTCGGCCTCACCTACAACGCCGGCGACCGCGTCATCCGTGCGAGCGTCGAGACGGCGGGCAACCTGCTGAGCGGCTTCTCCCAGATCTTCCGCTTCAAGCAGAACAGCCACGGCCAGCGCCAGCTCTTCAATATCGCCTACGCCCAGTATGCCAAGTTCGACTTCGAATACACGCGCCTGCTGCGTTTCAGCGCCCACAACACGCTGGCCCTCCACGGCCTCCTGGGTGTGGCGTGGCCCTATGGCAACAGCACCGTGCTGCCCTTCGAGAAGCGCTACTTCTCCGGTGGTGCCAACTCCGTGCGCGGCTGGAGCGTCCGCGAGCTCGGTCCCGGCAAGTATCGTGGCCGCGACGGCCGCATCGACTTCATCAATCAGACCGGCGACATGCGCCTCGACCTCAACCTCGAGTATCGCACCCACCTGTTCTGGAAGTTTGACGGCGCCGCCTTTGTCGATGCGGGCAACATCTGGACGCTCCGATCCTATCCCGAGCAGCCCGGCGGCCAGTTTCAGCTCGACACCTTCTTCAAGCAGATCGCCGTCTCCTACGGCCTCGGCCTGCGCCTCAACTTCGGCTATTTCATCCTCCGCCTCGACGGCGCCATGAAGGCGATCAATCCTGCCTACGACGACTACAAGGACCATTATCCCATCTTCCATCCCCGCTGGGGCCGCGACTTCGCCTTCCATTTCGCCGTCGGTATGCCGTTCTGACGCCTGCGCCCTTCCTCTCGTGGGGCGCTCCTGGCGATAGAAAGGCCGATTGGTTGAATAAATCGTAAAAAAATAGGTATGTTGCGGGCCTTTTCAAATTTTATTTGTATTTTTGCCCCCAGTTAGGATAGACCACACACGATCGACTACTGCAATGGCAGACATGAGAGACACCTGGGCGCATGGATGAGGCTCGGGCGTTTTGCTTTTGGTTCCTACCGTGAGGTAGCCGATAATGATTAGGATAACATTATATATTATACTTTAAGGTTCAGGATATGTCGAATTTAAGATTTCAGGTCGTAGAGGAGGCGTTCAAGAAGCGCCCCTTAGAGGTGGAAGTTCCCAAGGAGCGTCCGTCCGAGTATTTTGGCAAGTATGTGTTCACCCGCGCTAAGATGTACAAATACCTGCCCGCCGCCATCTACACCCAGCTCACCGACGTCATCGACAACGGTACGCCCCTCGACCGCTCCATAGCCAATGCCGTGGCCTCCGGCATGAAGCAATGGGCCATGGAGATGGGCGTCACCCACTACACCCACTGGTTCCAGCCCCTGACCGGCGGCACCGCCGAGAAGCACGACGCCTTTGTGGAGCACGACGGCAAGGGCGGCATGATCGAAGACTTCTCGGGCAAGTTGCTCGTCCAGCAGGAGCCCGACGCCAGTTCTTTCCCCAGCGGCGGCATCCGCAACACCTTCGAGGCCCGCGGCTACTCAGCCTGGGACCCCACCTCCCCCGTCTTCATCATCGACGACACCCTCTGCATCCCCACCATCTTCATCTCCTATACGGGCGAGGCCCTCGACTACAAGGCTCCCTTGCTCCGCACGCTCCACGCCCTCAGCGTGGCCGCCACCGACGTCTGCCACTATTTCGACCCGAAGGTGAGCAAGGTGAAGACCAATCTCGGTTGGGAGCAGGAGTACTTCCTCGTCGATGCCGACCTCTATAGTGCCCGCCCCGACCTGATGCTGACGGGCCGCACCCTCATGGGCCACGAGTCGGCCAAGAACCAGCAGATGGACGACCACTATTTCGGCACCATCCCCGACCGCGTGCAGAGCTTCATGAAGGACCTGGAGGTGCAGGCCCTCGAACTCGCCATCCCCTGCAAGACCCGCCACAACGAGGTGGCCCCCAACCAGTTTGAGTTTGCCCCCATCTTCGAGGACTGCAACCTCGCCGTCGACCACAACATGCTCCTGATGTCGCTGATGAAGAAGGTGGCGCGCAAGCACGGCTTCATCGTCCTGCTCCACGAGAAGCCCTTCGCCGGCATCAACGGTAGCGGCAAACACTGCAACTGGAGCCTCTCCACCGATACCGGCGTGCTGCTCCACGCCCCCGGCAAGACTCCCGAGTCCACGCTCCGCTTCGTCACCTTCATCGTCGAGACCCTGATGGGCGTCTATCGCCACAACGGCCTGCTTAAGGCCTCCATCATGAGCGCCACCAACGCCCACCGCCTCGGCGCCAACGAGGCCCCTCCCGCCATCATCTCCTCCTTCCTCGGCAAGCAGCTCTCCGAGCTCCTCGACCACATCGAGCAGAGCGACAGCGAGGACGACTTCATCATGGCCGGCAAGCAGGGCCTGAAGATGGACATCCCCGAGATTCCCGAACTGATGATCGACAACACCGACCGCAACCGCACCTCTCCCTTCGCCTTCACCGGCAACCGCTTCGAGTTTCGCGCCGTGGGATCCGAGGCCAACTGCGCCTCGGCGATGATCGCCCTCAATAGCGCCGTGGCCGAGGCCCTGACCGACTTCAAGGCGCGCGTCGATGCCCTCATCGCCCAGGGCGAGGACCGCATGAAGGCCATCGTCAGCGTCCTGCGCGAGGACATCACGGCCTGCAAGCCCATCCGCTTCGATGGCAACGGCTATAGCGAGGAGTGGGTCGAGGAGGCCCGCCGCCGTGGCCTCGACTGCGAGACGAGCTGCCCCGTCATCTTCGACAACTACCTCAGCGAGTCCTCCGTCCGCATGTTCACCAGCCTCGGCGTCATGACGCGCAAGGAACTGGAGGCCCGCAACGAGGTGAAGTGGGAGACCTACACAAAGAAAATTCAGATCGAGGCCCGTGTCATGGGCGACCTCACCATGAACCACATCATCCCCGTGGCCACCCACTACCAGAGCATGCTGCTCAAGAACGTGCAGAGCATGCGCGCCGTCTTCCCTGCCGAGAAGGCCGAGAAGCTCAGTTCGCGCAACATGAAGATCATCGAGGACATCGCCGAGCGCACCCAGGCCATCGAGCAGGGCGTGGAGGAGCTGGTCAACGCCCGCAAGGTGGCCAACCGCATCGCCGACGAGCGCGAGAAGGCCGTCGCCTACCACGACACGGTGGTGCCGAAGATGGAGGCCATCCGCTACCACATCGACAAACTGGAGCTCTGCGTCAGCGACGAGCTCTGGACGCAGCCGAAGTATCGCGAGCTCCTCTTCATCCGGTAACGCCCGCGCACAACTCTATTTTTTCCGTCTCTTTTCCCAGGCCTGGCAGGACCCCGCGGCGTGCCCCATCACGCTTCGTGAGCCCTCCAGGCCATTTTTCGTTTTGGCACGCTATTTGCAATGACACAGTTAAAACGAATCTTAAAAACTCATATCACAATAATGGAAAAGAAAGGTAATATTGGAGTAACGACGGAGAACATCTTCCCCGTCATCAAGCAGTTTCTGTATTCCGACCACGAGATATTCCTTCGCGAGATGGTCAGCAACGCCGTGGACGCCACGCAGAAGATGAAGACCCTCGCCTCGGCAGGCGACTTCTCCGGCGACCTGGGCGACCTCTCCGTCCGCGTCACCCTCGATGAGCAGGCCGGCACGCTCACCATCTCCGACCGCGGTATCGGCATGACGGCCGAGGAGATCGACAAGTACATCAACCAGATTGCCTTCTCCGGCGTCACCGACTTCCTCGACAAGTACAAGGACAAGGCCGAGGCCATCATCGGCCATTTCGGTCTCGGATTCTACTCCGCCTTCATGGTGAGCAAGAAGGTCGAGATCGTCACCAAGAGCTGGCGCGAGGGCAGCCAGGCCGTGCGCTGGACCTGCGACGGCAGCCCCGAATATACCATCGACGAGGTGGAGAAGGCCGACCGCGGTTCCGACATCATCCTCCACATCGACGACGACAGCAAGGATTATCTCCAGAAGTCCACCATCGAGCAGCTGCTCACGAAGTACTGCAAGTTTATGGCCGTGCCCGTGGTCTTCGGCAAGAAGACGGAGTGGAAGGACGGCAAGCAGGTCGATACCGACGAGGACAACGTCATCAACAGCGTCGAGCCCCTCTGGCCGAAGTCGCCGTCGTCGCTCAAGGACGAGGACTACAAGAAGTTCTACCATACCCTCTTCCCCATGAACGACGTTCCCCTGTTCTGGATCCACCTCAACGTCGATTACCCCTTCACGCTCACTGGCATCCTCTACTTCCCGCGCATCAAGTCCAACATCGAGCTCCAGCGCAACAAGATCCAGCTCTACTGCAACCAGGTCTTCGTCACCGACCACGTCGAGGGCATCGTCCCCGAGTTCCTCACGCTGCTCCACGGCGTCATCGACTCTCCCGACATCCCGCTCAACGTCAGCCGCAGCTACCTCCAGAGCGACGCCAACGTCAAGAAGATCTCGACCTATATCACCAAGAAGGTCGCCGACCGCCTGAGCAGCATCTTCAAGGAGAACCGCAAGGAGTATGAGGAGAAGTGGGACGACCTCAAGCTCTTCATCAACTACGGCATGCTCTCCGAGCGCGACGCCTTCTACGACCGCGCCAAGGACTTTGCGCTGATGAAGGACACCGAGGGCAAATACTTCACCTTCGACGAGTATCGCACGCTCATCAAGGACAACCAGACCGACAAGGACGGCAACCTCATCTATCTCTACGCCGTCAACAAGGAGGAGCAATACACCTACATCGAGGCCGCCAAGGCCAAGGGCTACAGCGTCCTGCTCTGCGACGGCGAACTCGACGTGCCGACCGTCTCCCTGCTCGAGCAGAAGCTGGAGAAGAGCCACTTCGTGCGTGTCGATTCCGACACCGTCGATCGCCTCATCGCCAAGGACGAGGTCCACGAACTGACACTCTCCCAGGACGAGCGTGACAATTTGTCAGAGGCCTTCCGCTCCCAGATGCCCCGTCTCGACAAGACCGAGTTTGGCGTCGAGGTCCAGGCCCTTGGCGAGACGGCCCAGCCGACCGTGATCACGCAGAACGAGTGGATGCGCCGCATGAAGGACATGAGCCGCTTCCAGCAGGGCATGGGCTTCTATGGCCAGATGCCGGACAGCTACATGCTCGTGCTCAACGCCGACCACCCGCTCATCAAGCAGATCCTCGCCGACGAGACCGCTGCCACGGCCGAGACCATGAAGCCCGTCCTCAGCGAGATCAAGGGCCAGGAGGCCCGCCTCGCCGCCCTGCGCCAGGCCCAGAAGGACAAGAAGCCCGAGGAGATCTCCCAGGCCGACAAAGATGACCTCTCTCAGACGGAGAAGGCCCTGGAGGACCAGCGCGGCAAGAAGCGCCAGATCGTCGCCGACTATGCCAAGGACAACACCCTGATCCATCAGTTGGTCGATCTCGCCCTTCTCCAGAACGGCATGCTCAAGGGCGCCGCGCTCAACGACTTCGTCAAGCGCTCCGTCGAGGTGCTGAAGTAAAGTAGGATTCCTTCCGCCGCCACACTCCGCGGCCCATCAGGCTGATGGGGGAAAGGTTATGGTCGCCTTTCCCCCACCAGCCTCTTTTTTTTCAGCCTCGGCATTTAGTATTCGTCGCCATACCAGCCGTCCAGATCGTGCTCTCCGTAGTCGTCGTGGTCGTAGCTGTCCTGGTCATAGTCGTCGTGGTCGCAGTCCTCGCAGTCGTGGTCGTAGCCTTCGTGGATGTATTTGTTGTAGATGACATCGTCGAGGTCGTGGTCGCCGTGGTCCAAGGCTTCGTCCTCACGCCAACTGTCCTCATGGTCGTAGTCCTCATGATCCCCATGATGCTCGTGCGCATGGTCGTGTGCGTGGCCGTGATGGTCGTGTGCGGAATGATGGCCCGATCCGCCCAGTCTCTTTTTCAGAAAGTGCGCTATCACGCCCGTGTATATAAAATCGAGTATTCCCATATTTTTTTGGCTATTGATACTACCGAGCAAGAACTTTTGTTGTTTTCCCGTTCTCGTCTCGCATGATATAAATCTGCCCTGGTGTCATAGCTTTTACTTTGTGTCCCTCAATAGTGTAAATAGCTTTTGCACCATTTGGCGTTACAAATATTCCTTCTACACCTGTGCCTTGATTCATCTTGGCGGAAGATATGCCTCCCGATGCTTCATAGCTGAGCCAAATCATATCTCGCTTGACATCTATCTGCACCTGAATTGGCCACGGATTAGCCAGCCCACTGTTGTAGATTGTGTAAGCATCCCATTGGTTTTCCCCATCGAAGCGTACAAGACCTATATCAGATACTGCCATCCATAGGGCATCATGCTTGTCTATTGCAATATCCACGATGCTGTTGCCGCCTATGTTGGAGTTATATTGGTTATAGATTTTCCAATTCGTGCCATCGTAGCAAACCAATCCACCACCATAATCTTTACCCATTACAGGCGTTCCATTCCTACTATATCTACTATTCATCCATACTCTGTTATGCGAATCAACAGCGATACAGTCAACATAATTATATGGAATAGGGGAATTTATCGTATCATGACACACCCAATTATGCCCATCAAAAGAGCACACTCCAAGGTCCGCGATTCCAACCCATAGCCTGTCGCTCTTATCAAAAGCGAGGGATGTTATCATGTCGCCTGGCATTGGCGAATTTGAAGAGTTGTATTGAGACCATTGTACGCCGTCGTATTTATATAAGCCATTTGATGCTCCAACCCATAAATGGTTTTTGCTATCGAATTCCAGTTGTTTTAACTGCCCTGTTTGAAATGGCGTGTTATCTCGTTTGAAAACAGTTGTATCGGCATTTTCTATAACAGCCAGTATGGTATCGCTATTATTGGGTGCAACCCACAAACGTCCTCGCTTATCGTATGCAGCTGCGTTAATAGCAGGGTAATAGTCCTTTGCATTAGGAAACAGGCGTTTCCATTCCCCTTTCTCTGTGTATTGGGCAAGATAATCATTGGATGCAAAGCACACGTTGCCTTTCTCGTCGACTGTGGAAACCTCGTGCATCAGGTTCTGCGTCAATATATTCTTCTCCAGTTCTGTCTGTTCAAACGTGCCGTCATAGAATCTGAGCAATCCATGAAATCGTGTTGCTACCCATACATCGTTACCATCGGGTGCAATGTCGCATATCCAGTCGTTGCTGTAGTTTGAAGGAAGCGGGTAAGAGGAGAATTGTTTTCCGTCATATTTGACAAGTACGTTCCAATTTCCCATCCATAAATTACGATTCGTGTCGAAGGCTAATCCGTTAACATTGTTACTTGACAGTTGTCCGCCTGAAGTGTTGTACGAAGTGAAAGATGTGCCGTCATACTTGATTAACCCTCTGTTAGTTGCCAACCATTTGTTGTCTTTATCGTCGATTATTATATTGTTAACTTCACTTGCGCCACAGTTTAGAAGCGTGGTATTTCCATTGGAGGAAAGGAAACCAAACGTAAAGCCACCAAACCACAGTGTACCGTTTTTATCAAGAACAAGAGATTGGATAGCAGGATAGGAATGTATGTCTGCTTTGGGGTCGGGAGTGTAAACCGTATAGTAATTATCTTTCAATATATAGATATCGTGTATTGCTCCAATATACACCTTATCTAATGCATCATCAAAGGCGAAACAGCTTTGAAGTGCAAAAGGAAACTGCCAATTCTGAAATGAGTTTTCATCATAAATGCTCATGCCTGTGTATTGGCCACCTATCCACCACTTGCCATTGTGGTGAGCCAGTCCAACGATATTGTTGTCTGCCAATCCATTTGTTCTATCAAGGAATTGGCATCGACCAGTGTTTTTGTCGTAAATAGCCAGACCGCCATCCGTTCCCAGGTAAAGTTTGTCGCCATCTACAACAATGTTTCTGACCCATGCCTTTGAAAGATAATTCTTCCAATCGTTCACCTGTGCGTGACATACAGAAGCAGAAATCTGTATGCAGAGCAACATAAGGAAAATGACCATCTTTTTCATACGGAAATTATTGTCGTCCAACATTGCTTTACGAAGGTCTATTCTGTTCATCGTTTCTCTATGTTTTTATTCCAATATGCAAATATAAGACTATTTTTTGAAAAAGTGGATAGATTTCGTGAAAAACTTATAGCGCCTCAAATCCGCAACTAATAGGACTTGGCGCGTTTTTTGCTTGCAAAGCGAGAAACAATCATTTTGTCGCACATGTTCTTGTGCGACAGAAACGTCTCAGGCACAGCCCCTTACCCCACAAAACGACTTGAGGTAATACGCTAGTTTAACCAGAAAGACCTGGCTTTAGCCAAAGCCTGTCTGGAACAACCTGCCGTAAGCATGGTTCTCAGTATAAATGTTCAACACATGCCTTCGTGATGTCTTGATCCATTTTGCCGGGACGGAGACAAACTTGAAAACAAAGGTCTTGACTCGGCTAGTGGCTCGCAATCCAAACTTTTGGGTCTCCAATCTCTGCATGATGGCTTTATAGAAATTTCTGACGAGAGCTGTCATGAGCAAGAAAACCGTATTCTGTGACATGAACGATTTCGGCAACCGGTTCCATCCAAAGTCATTGTTCATGTCGTCGAAGATTCGCTCCTTGCCACCACGAAGGTTGTAGAACTCCACGACATCTCTTGCGCTCGACTTGTAGTCGTTGGTCAATATGCACCTGTAGGTGTACTCTCCTTCCCAAATGTTAAGTTCTCTCTCCGTTCTTCTTTGCCGCTGTATGACAAGACGATACAACTTTCCCTTCCATTTCTCAACAAGAATGGATTCAATTCAAACTCGATGCCATTGATCTCGACAGACTGCCAGTCCGACAAGGAAGACATGGTGTCGTAGAGGGAAGAGCACCTGTTGGCGCAGATATAAAAATGCTTGCAATGAGCCTCCACCATTCCCACAATCTCTTCCGAGCACGAGCCGCAATCCATGCGGGCGCGAGAGACATACACTCCCGATGCCTCCAGCCGCTTGAAGAATCTTTCCAAAGTCTCTTTCTGGTTAAAGCGCACGTTGGTATTGCCATCTCTGTTCTCAATGCCGACAATCACGTTGCCGATGACCGCAACGCCAGGACTGTAGCCCAAGAACTTCTTGTAGGTGGGCTTTGCGTCATACTTTTCCGTCTCTATGAATTGATGGTCAAAGTCAAAATCGTATTCCTGCCCAGCCTTCAGCTGACCAGTTGCAAGTAGGGCATTGACCAACAGACTGTTCATTTTGTCCGCAGTATTGAAATCATAGTCTCTGCCAGAAGCTGACTGATAGGTGGTGTTCTCACAAGTTAGTTCCTCGATAGCGCGTAATATGGTGTCCGCACTGCAAGTGCGAAGGGATGGATGAAGAGACAAATGCCTCATGAGGTGAGTTGTCACATCTTCGACACATGAGCCGCCACAAAGATAAACGCACATCAAAGAGCGCAGGATCTCGCTATACTGATAGCCATACCATTTGCATCTCATCCCCAATGTGGAGTCTATGGTTTGAGCCAAAAGAGCATCAAATTGCTCCATGATTCGAAAAATTCCTCCAAAAGGAGTGAGTTTCTCGGATTTTATTTGTACTTTTGCCATGTCATTCGGAGATTTTGCAATACTTCTATTTGTAGCACTAAGGTAGGTGAAAAATCCGATATGGCAAAATCCTGAGCAACTTTATGTTGCTCAGGTACTTATAAAAAATGCTAACTCATAGTGCTGCGGAAATTAGGATTAAGTAAAAATAGAAGTTTAGGCTATGATACCAAGTTTTGAGGAATTCTTATTTCCTGTTCTTTTTGTTCTAATGGATGGAAAGCCCCAACATCGTGATGACCTTAGAGAGTCATGTGTTAAATACATGGGGTTTTCTGAAGAAGAACTAAGAGAACGTATAAATAGTGGAAAGAAATACAAAATCGTCGATAGATTACAATGGGCGACATATTACTTACAGAAGGCAGGGCTAGTGTTTCGTCCAGACCATGCTACCGACCAAATCACCGCTGAAGGTAAGGCGTTAATAGAGTCTGGTGTTACAAAAATAAACCGACAATTCCTTCGGGAAAATTTTGAAGCTTATCGTGTATTTGAGAAGCAGACAAGGAATGCCGCGAAGCTCCGTCTTCAAGAAAAGAAAGAAAAGCAAAAGAACAAACAAGACACTAAGAGTATAAAGAAGCCGAAAAACTCAAAAAAAAGCATTGATAAAATCGAAAATACCGAACATAATTTATTTGAAATAGATAATTATTCGGAAGACAAAACTACGCTTGATTTCAAGCCTTCAATGTTGGAAAGTACAATCAACAAAATATCCGAGGACTGTGAACTGCTGAACAAAGAGTTAATCTCCGAATTGAAAGGGATTATCAATGACTTTGATCAAGAGGCTTTATTTAAGCTTCTGTTAGATTTATTACATAGAATGGGGTACTCTACAAATTTTGTAGAGCGAAAGATAAGTGCAAAAATGTCATGTGACATAAGGTTGTCGGGCATTGTTAATATTGACGAATTAGGACTAAACAGATTTTTCGTCATTGCACATAACAATACAGAAAATGAAATTGATTTGGTTGATGTGCAGTCCTTCGTTGGAGCTCTTAGTAGCATAGGCATATCAAAAGGTGTTTATATTACTACGTCTGAATTTTCATCTGAAGCTCTTTCGTATCAAACACATGGAGCAGTAAGATGCATTTTGATTGGAGGTGAAATGCTTGCCAAATTGATGATAAAGTTTAATGTAGGAGTAGTCACAAGGCATGTATTTGAAATAAAGGACGTTGATCAAGAATACTTGTTTACTCGACTCACTCAATCATAAAAAACAGAAGAGACAAAATGAATAAACCGAAAATAATGTTGGGGGTTGATGTCTTTTCTGGAGCTGGAGGGTTAAGCCTTGGTGCAGAAATGGCAGGCATAGATGTGAAGTTTGCCGTTGAAGTATGGCCAAGTGCAGCTGCTACCTATAGAAAGAATCATCCTCGTGCAACTGTCATAAATGAAGATATAACGAACATACACCCCAAAGAAGATATAATCCATAATGGTGAACATGTTTTCATTATTATGGGCGGACCGCCATGCCAAGGCTTTTCTATGTCAAACCAGAGGACGGCCGAAAATGGTAGAACAATGGATAATCCAAAGAATATGTTGTTCAAACAATTTGTTCGATTTGTTGATGAGCTTAAACCAGATTGGTTTTTGTTTGAGAACGTTGCAGGTATCATCAATATGGAAAATGGAGAAACAATAAAACAGATAGCAAAGAGTTTTGAAGATCTTGGCTACAAAATAACCGAGCCGACAATATTATGGGCAAATGATTATGGCGTACCACAAAGACGAAATCGTTGTTTTATTGTTGGCAACTGCATCGGGATTGAATTCAAATTTCCCAACCCCATGGAAACCAATGTGACTGTGGCAGATGCTATAAATGATTTGCCCGTGCTTAAAACAGGGGATAATATCCCTAAAGCTCCGTACACTCAGAGCATCTCAAAATGTTCTGAATATGCAAAAATGATGAGGAAGAAATCAAAATATTCTATTCAGAATGAGGTTTCATTAAATAGCGACTTAATCATTGAGCGCTATAAACATATCCGTCAAGGGCATAATTGGCGAGACATACCAGAGAAACTCATGATGAATTATAAAGACAAAACAAGATGCCATAGCGGAATATACAAACGTTTAAAGAGTGACGAGCCATCTGTCGTAATTTCGAATTATCGAAAGATGATGCTTATACACCCAACCCAACATAGAGGGCTGTCTGTAAGAGAAGCTGCGAGATTACAAAGTTTTCCTGACGATTACTTCTTTGAAGGTCCAATCTCTCATATACAGCAGCAAATAGGCAATGCTGTTCCGCCGTTGTTAGCAAAAGCAATATTCAATCAAATACTCTCGTATTATGAGTAAGCAAAGAGAAAACATACCACAAGCTGACACACTCATGGGGTCAATGCGCTCTATGGGATATTCTTTTGAAGCTGCTTTGGCAGATGTAATAGACAATAGCATATCAGCACATGCTTCGACTATCCGGGTGTTGTTTCCTACAACACCTATGGATAGTCTTGCCGTTGGTGTTCTAGACGATGGTGTCGGAATGTCTTCCACCGCATTATATGAAGCAATGCGTTATGGAAGTACATCATCTGAATCTGTAAGAGACGTAAATGATTTGGGGCGATTTGGATTAGGTCTTAAGTCTGCCTCTTTGTCACAGTGTCGTGTTTTAACCGTTGTGAGTTATTGGGATGGCAAATTTAGCGGTTTCAAATGGGATTACAATTATATCCAGCAGAAGAAGCAGTGGTATGTTTTGGAACTCTTGCAAGAAGAATGTCGTGAACTACCTTATTTTGAGGCATTAAAAGAACAAGGAAAGGGTACATTGGTCTTATGGACTGATTTCGATATTCTTTCCAAAGCCAATGACGGACAGGTATATAATGCTCTTAATGACTACAAGAATATTGTATCAAAACATATTTCGCTTATTTTCCACAGATTTATGGGAAGGTCACGAGGCAAAATTTCAATGTACGTAAACAATCAAAAGCTTAGGCCTCTAGATCCGTTCTTGGTGTCTCATCCGAAGACGACAACTATAAAAGAGAAAACAATTGCTGTAGTTGATAGTACTGGAAAGGAACAACAGATAAAGGTGCGTCCGTTTATATTACCATACCTCTCTGATATGTCAAAGAAAGACAAAGAACTCATAGGTGGTGTGGAAGATATGCGTACCAAGCAGGGATTCTATGTTTATCGAAATGAGCGTTTGATTATATGGGGCAATTGGTTCGGAATGACAAGACGTAATGAATTAACTAAAAATGCCCGAATAAGAGTGGATATTCCTAATTCCTTGGATGACATTTGGAGCATCGATGTCAAAAAGCAAGTGGCAAAGATACCTAAGAGAATTCAGAATCAGTTGACGAAAATGGTTAATGACGCACTAGGCATTTCTGTCTCAAAACAAACCCATAGAGGAAGAAAACAAAAGGTTGATGAAAACATTGACTACATTTGGGACCGAATTGAAGGCCGCAACAAGAACTTCTACTATAAGGTAAACCGTGACAGCGAACTATTCAAATTCGTGTTTAGCCGACTGGCTGAAGAAGACATAGAATATGTGAAGATGCTTGTTTCTGAAATAGAGAAAAATGTCCCTATGCAACAGATTTACTTGGATAAATCTAATGACAATGTTATCATAGAAGAAGATGAGCATCGTGAAGACGAAGTATATCAACTTGCTATAACAATGATCGATGCAAGTAAGGTGATAAGTTCTTCATCTGTGAGTGAACTGATAAACAATTTTATGAAGTCAGAACCATTCTGTCAATACGAGCAACTTAATGGTCGATTAAAAGAATACTATCATGACGAATTTAAGTGAACAGCAAAAGAACGGAATCAAGAGTATGTGTAAGCAGATGCTTGATTTGGAGCAACAACAGAAGAAGGAATTAGATACAACAACTTTAAAGATGGTTGTTGTTAAAATACTCACAATGACTGGTTTAGAAGGCAGTAATGAAGAAATTAATGATATGGTCAGAGACTTGGAATACGAAGTCTCTGTTCGCCATACAAAAGGTTGTGCTATATTTAACGACTATGAAGCAAAGCATAGTTGGTATAGGGATTTGTCCCTTCAAAAACAACCTTTTTGGGAAAGATACCGCCGCTTCTTGCAGGAAAAATCGTCATTAGACCCACGAAGTATTGACACACTTGACCACACTACTTTGCCCAATATTTTAGATTGTCTTGCTGACCCAAATGAGAAGTTTGAAGGCAAGCGTAAGCCTTGTCGTGGCCTTATTATTGGCGATGTGCAGTCAGGAAAGACGTCAACATATATAGGAATGATATGCAAAGCTGCTGATGCTGGCTATAAAGTTATAATATTGCTTGCTGGCACAACAGAGTCTCTACGTCAACAGACTCAGGAACGTGTGGACGAGGGAATAATCGGCTATACATTTCCAAAGGATACAACTAACGTAAATGGAGTTAAAGTAGGGGTCGGTGAATATACAAAGAAAAGACCAGCTACAGCATTTACTTCCGTACAAAAGGATTTTGTTGGAGGAACAGATAAAATAGCAACTTCCATTGAGCAGCATAAATCTATAGTTGTGTTTGTCTGCAAAAAGAATGTCTCTGTATTAAATAAGTTGTATAATTGGTTGGAAAGCCAAAACCTAGACCCAATTAAAGGGTATGTAGATGCTCCAATGTTACTTATTGATGATGAGGCAGATAATGCTTCAGTAAACACAAAAGTTGACGAAACAAATCCAACAAAAACAAATAAGATTATACGTAACATCTGCAACCTGTTTCAGATTTCAACATATGTCGGCTTTACAGCGACTCCCTTTGCAAATATATTCATAGATCCGGACTCTGTGGATAGTATGAAGCAAGCAGACTTGTTTCCTGAAAATTTCATATACACCTTACCTACACCTTCAACCTATATTGGTGCAAAACAAATTTTCTACTCAGATGGAACTAGATACTCGAATTTGAGATTCATTGCTGATATAGAAGAACCTGACTATACTTCTGAAGAGTACAAGGAAACCGTTAGGGAAAACATCGATGAATTGAATCGTGGTACGTTCTATTACTTACACAAAAAGGAATGGGATGGAATACTTCCTAAAAGTTTGCGTGAAGCTACTTTGTGTTTCTTTATCGCTAATGTTATACGAGACATGCGCGGCCAAATATCCGCACCTAGAAGCATGCTTATAAACATGAGCCGCTTTGTTAAAGTACAGAAAGTAATAAAGGAGCATATTGAGGACATTTATAACAGTGTCTTGAATTCATTGAAATACGATTTTAGCGACCAATACTCGGACAATGTTGACAAACCATTGTTTAAGGAATTGCTATCTATATGGAAGAAACATTTCTCTCATGTTGACGACATCCTGTACAAACGCGTATTAAATAAAAAAGCTCTATTGGATGCAATCAGCAACATGCAGATAATGGTAGTCAATGGTTCGAAATCGAGTGACAAGCTTGATTATCGTGCCAATCCTAGTCTTAGAGTTATAGCAGTTGGCGGTCTTGCGTTATCCCGAGGTCTGACCCTTGAAGGGTTGATAATAAGTTATTTCTACAGAAATACTGCCACATTTGATGTACTCATGCAGATGGGACGATGGTTTGGATATAGACATAAGTACGAGGACTTATTCCAAATATGGACATCTCAAGCCAGTGCAAACTGGTACGCAGAGATTGCAGAAGCTTCAGAAATGTTGAAAGAGGATGTGAAACGCATGTATGAGCAACGCTTGACTCCAAAAGATTTTGGTCTGAAAGTACGTGACAACTGTGAGGCACTTCAAATTACAGCAAACAACAAAATGCGTTCTGCCAGTCAGTACCAAATGCGAATAGCATATTATGGAAACATTTATGACACTCCGTATTTAAGCCTTAATGCAGAAAATAACAAGGAAAATCTAAGAGTAACAGAAGAATTTGCAAACTATCTGTTCAAGAGCAAATACACTTATGGCTTTGCTGACGTAGACCGACATGCTAAAGACGACCCTTATTCAAAAACAATAAAGGATTCAAGGTTTTTTGCAGATGTACCAAAATCTGTTGTTCGAGAGTTCTTAACAAAGATAAAGTGTTCACTGCTCAACATGAACTTCAATATTGAGAATATAATTTCCTTCTTAGACGATCCACAAAATGAAGGGTTAGACTCTTGGAATGTTGTGTTTGAGGGCGGTGATGGAAATAGTCCTTGCCAAATTCCTGCACTCTCCAATATTAGATGTACCAAGCGTGCCATATATGACCATGGCAATGCTGTTCAGATAAGCTCACGTCGTCGAATTCTAGGTACGCGTGAGGGTAAGTTTTGTCTTACAAAGTCTGATATTGAACTTGCGGAGATTAAATGTAAGAATGTCTGGACATTAGAAGGAATGTCTGATGAAGAAATATCAAAAAAGGCAATACCTGTCAAGGCATATTTTCAATATTTAAAGGAACGTAAACCGCTATTGGTTATTATGCTGATTGAGCCTGACGTAAAGCAGGAAGACCCGACCAAACCTAATTGTAAAAGTTATAACAAATTCTTGAAGGAGGTTGGTAATGACCAACTTATAGCGTTCTCTATCGGATTCCCAGGAGTTAAAGGCGAAGAAGCTGCTGTAACTTATAAAGTAAATAAAACTTGGTTACGAGTAAATGGTTTGGAAATAGACGACGACAATTTAAACGAAGAGGAATATGACTGATAACATTCTAAAACGATTTATAGAAGGGTTCAAGGAAGAACATTTTGTTCGAGTTGGCTCGAAAAAACATGACCTTTTCATCGGAAAAGATGATGAAGGTCGATATTGCTATGAATACAGGGGTGTGTTCTCTCCTGTGAAGATTGTTGGATCAAAGCCGTTGGTTGTCAATCAGTACAAGACCTCAGAAGGAATATTGATTCTCCGCTTTTCTTTAGATCTAAACGACTTGATTGGTTGTTTCAGTGCGTTCTGCGAGGATTTGACAACTTCTGTTGATGAAATATCAGATGAAAATGTAGTTTACAAGACATTGACGGCTCGTTATCAGGCATGGAGAAAATTATTCAAGCCTGATAGGATATCAATGTCTGAACCAGAAATACAAGGATTGATAGGTGAACTAATGTTTATGCGTGACTATGCCATTCCACATTGGGGGATAGACAATGCAATAGAGAGTTGGACTGGTCCTGAAAAGACACACAAGGATTTCTCTTATGGAAACGAATGGTTTGAGATAAAGACTATATCTGCAGGAAAAGAAACTGTTCGCATATCCTCAATTGAACAACTTGACAGTGACATAGACGGGACGTTGGTAATCTATTCTCTTGAAAAAATGAGTCCTTTTTTCAATGGTGTCAAACTAAATTGTTTGGTAAATGAGTTATATTCCACTTTCTCGTTGGCTCAAAGGGATGCTTTGATTAACAAACTCAGTCTGTTTGGCTATGACTTTAATCCAATCTACGATAATTTCGTCTTTGCTGTTACTGACAAAGCAGCATATCATGTAAGTAAAGACTTTCCACGATTGGAACGGAACAATGTCCCTTTGCCTATATCAAAGGCACTTTATGACATTATCATATCAGAACTTACACCCTTTAAAATACAAATTGATTGACTATGGAGTTAGAAGAATACCGTTCAGAATTCATTGATGAACTCAGATTTAATGCTGAGCATGACGGGACTGAGCCTGAGACACAATTCATCAATAAAATGCTTGAAAATCTTGAAGAGATTGGCGAGTTAAATGACCCATATCCTATGTCTGTAGATATGAGGGGTAAACGTGGCCGTAAAATGGCTTTTGATGCATATGCATATGACGAAGCTGACGGCTCACTTATCTTGATTGCAAGTTCGTTCTCTAATATGAGAGACTCAATTCCTACATTGACAAATTCTCAGATTGATGAAATGTATAAGTACATGACAAACTTCATTGATGAAGCTGTCAATGGCAAAATGTCTGACTATTGCGATGATTCAGACCATGCGATTAACCTAGCAAAAGAATTTGCAAAGAAAATAGGAAAAGGAACATTAAACACTGAAATCAGCAGATTCAAGTTCTATATCCTTTCGGATTCAATTCTCAGCAAACAGGTGAAAAGCATTAAGAAAGAAGACTTTTTGGATCGACCTGTGGAGATTTGTATTTGGACTTTGGAGAGAATCTTCCAAACGTTTGCATCGAACTCCAGTGAAATAATAGAAATTGACACGAAAGATTTTGGGTGCGATGGAATACAATGTCTCAAAGCAGAACTTGGCGGAAAAACAGACTATGATGCCTATCTTGGCATTATACCTGGACGTTTTCTCGCAGAAATCTACCTGAAATATGGCAGTAAACTACTGCAAGGCAATGTTCGCGCATTCTTGAGTGTCCGTGGAAAAGTAAACAAAGGCATCCGCGATACCATTATGAACAAGCCGAGCAACTTCTTTACCTATAATAATGGTATCGCTATTGTTGCAAGGTCTGTGTCTTTTTCACGCAATGGCAGGATTGTACATTTCTCAGACCCTCAAATTATAAACGGCGGTCAGACAACGGCTTCTCTTGCTAATGCAATTATCAGAAAAGAAGACAAAAATGGAATGGACACATTGTTTGTTCCAATGAAACTCACGGTATTGAATGTTGTAGACGAAATGTCTGAAGAACAGATTGAGAGATACAATTTGATAACCAAAACAATTTCTCAATGTGCCAATAGCCAAAATGCGGTTTCTGAAGCAGACTTCTTCTCGAACCATCCATTCCATGTCATTATGGAGCAATTGTCTGGTAAAGTAATGGCTCCTCCTGTTGATGGCAACCCATACCAGACAACTTGGTTCTACGAGCGTTCACGTGGAAAATGGGAACAGGAACAGATGAAAATGACACAAGCTCAACGCAAAAAATTCTGCGAGATGCATCCGAAATCCCAAGTTATCAAAAAGGAGAAATTGGCTAAATGTCTGAATACTGTATATATGAATCCTCATCAGGTGTGCCAAAGTTCTGCTATCAATTTCAGTAAATTCGCTGATAGGATAGACAAACTGTATACAGAATCACGAGACAGTATAAACGAAGAGTTCTTCAAGAAGAGTGTATGTTCTGTTATTATATTTGACCAATTGGATAAGATTATCGGTAAGGCTGATTGGTATCCGAAAGGTGGTAACAAAGCCCAGATTGTACCATACACAATTTCTAAAATGTTCACCCTAATCCCAAAGGGATTGGATATTGACTGGAGAACGATTTGGCAGAAACAACGTCTTACAGCAGAAATGGCAGAAGAACTTAATAAACTCGCTTACTTCACTCATAAATACCTCGAAAGAGAAGCGAACGGAGGATTGGTCAGAACGATGTCTCGCGTCGAAAAAACTTGGAAAGCTTTCCAAGACGAGAAATATGAGTTATCCGAGGCTTTCATAAATTCTTTGGTTTCTGCAGAAGAACGCAAAACGGACGAGAGTCAAGCAAAGCGAGCTCACAAATTCAATTCGCAGATAGATGCTGCCGTTGAGATATTTAATGCTGGTACAGACTATTGGATGACAGTATACACTCAGTTGAGTAAGGAAGATGTACTCAGTTGGGGAGAACTCGATTTTATCCAAAGCATAGCCAAATATATCAGCAAGGGCAAATTGCCCACAAGTGCTCAATGTAAGAGATTAGTTAAGATTATAACCAAAGCTGAAGATTTTGGTTACATAATGCCTGAACAATAATAATATGGCGGCAACAAGATTTTACTATAATGACACCATTTCTGACTTTCTGGAAAGGGCCGATATGGAGATTGTGGGCAAGTTGACCCTTGCTTACACTCATGATATCAATGAGGAGACATCGAAATCCTGGGTTAGCGAAATTGACACCATGAAGGAAGTTCTACGTCCGTATGCCGGAAGAGGAAGTGTTTATTTTGAATATAACATACCTCGTATGGGACGACGGGCTGATGTTGTAGTCCTGATAGATGGTGTAGTATTTGTACTGGAGTTTAAAACGGCCAACCAAAAGTTCTTGCGTGAGGCGTTGATGCAGGTATGGGATTATGCTATCGACCTGAAGAATTTTCAGGAAGGTAGCCGCAACCGTGTGCTGTTGCCGATATTGGTTGTACCCAATGAAAAAGACCGTAATTGTTCGTTGGAATTGAGGCATTTTGAGGACAATGTCTACGAACCGATACAGGTAAACACAAAAAAACTTAGCGAGACTTTCCTTCGTGTCTTGGCTGTTGTAGAACATAAGGCATCAATGTCTGCAGAGGATGATGCTTGGGCAAAAAGCGGATATGAGCCAACCCCCACAATCATAGAGGCTGCTGTCGCATTGTTTGAAGAAAATACGGTTGAAGACATCACTAAACATGATGGTAACGTTGACCAGACAGCAAAATGCCTTGGACGTATTATTAATGAGTGCCGCGAGAAAAAGCAGAAGGCAATCTGCTTTATCACAGGTGTGCCAGGTGCAGGGAAAACCCTCATAGGTTTGCAGACTGCAATCAGTCAGTTTGAGCAGGGGGAGAAAGCTGTCTATTTATCTGGTAATTTCCCTTTGGTAGAGGTTTTGCAGGAAGCACTTACACGTGACTATGTACGCCGAAGCAAAGAAGATTACAAAACAGGCAAGACTGAAGAGAAACCATGTACCAAGGCCGAAGCCAAGAGTAAGGTGAAAGCGTTCATTCAGATGATTCACCATTACCGTGACTTGTATCTGGAAGGTACTGAAGTGCGAGATGGGAAGATTGTACCAATTGAAGGATATTTCACGTCGCATACAGATAAAGCCTATATTCCGGCAGAGCATGTCGCAATCTTTGATGAAGCGCAGCGTGCATGGACGAAAGATGAACTGAAGCGATTCATGAAAGAGAAAAAAAGTATCGAGAGATTCCCATACAGTGAACCGGAATACCTTATGTCATGCATGGATCGACAAACAGACTGGGGCTTGGTCGTTTGTCTTATTGGTGGTGGTCAGGAAATAAATAAGGGCGAAGCAGGCATCTCTGAATGGATAGAATCGCTTAACCGCAATTTCCCTAGCTGGCATGTATATATGAGCGACAAACTGCAAGAGAAGGAATACGCGGACGGAAAAGCGTTGAATTCCATTACTCTTACCCCGTCCCAGATACATACCGAGCCTTCACTGCACCTGTCTGTCAGTATGCGTTCTTTTCGTGCAGAGAAAGTAAGCCTTTTCGTACACCAGCTACTTGAACTAAACAAGGAAGAGGCAAAAGCGACATTTGCTGAACTCGTATCATATCCGATTGTTCTTACGCGTTCTCTGGACGACGCAAAGAAATGGCTGAAAAGCCACGCACGTGGAAGTGAACGCTATGGATTGCTGGCCAGTAGTAAAGCCGAACGTTTGAAGGCAATAAGTATAAATGTACGCTATCAACCAGACTTCGTTCATTGGTTTCTGGAGGACGACTCGGACATTCGTTCTTCCAATGCACTTGAAGATACGCTAACGGAGTTTAAGGTACAAGGTCTTGAAATAGACTGGGCTTGTGTGGCGTGGGATGCAGACTTGCGTCTGAATAAAGACCGCACGAAATGGGAACATTTTCAGCTGCGTAGTGGTACTAAATGGCAGAACATCAATAAGCCAATCAACAGGATATATCAGATAAATGCCTATCGTGTGTTGCTTACTCGTGCTCGCCAAGGTATGGTCATCGTTGTCCCAAACGGAGACCACGGATTACCGCCAGACGAGACGCGTAACCCAGAATGGTATGATGGCATTTACAACTATCTAAAAGAGATTGGTATACCAGAAATATAATCGTTATGATGGAACTTCGACATTATATAGATGCATTCTCTTCTTTGCATACGGCAAAGGTGAAGGGACACAAAGCTCCTCATAAGGCAGTGTTGCTATTAGCAATAATTGATCTTATAGAGGAGGAGCTTATTATGACTCCATACATAGACCTGTCTGACGAGTTGGTTGAGAGGTTCAATGACATCTGGCACAAGTACCTTGGCACGTCAGCCATATTCACACCCGATATCTGCAAACCGTATTTTCATATGCAACATGAATCTTTTTGGAGATTGGTCGAAAACAATGAGGTCGTTCGCGGCATGACAGCTGAACCTAATCCCTGGGTACAGGCAAAGAAGGAACAGAAAGATTTGCCGAAAGGCAGTTATTCCGTTCAAGCCATGTGTCACGCCTTCGCTTACGCAGAAATTGACGAAATGCTTTTCCACCTCTTACAAAATGCTGATGCGAGGGCAATGCTTCGTGTGATACTCAGCAATCAATACGTATTTAATCAACCAGCCCACCAAGACTATGCCAAATCTAAACTCGCTGATTGCGGCATTACCGTTGCTGGCTTTGGTGGCATAATATAGAAAATGAGGCAAACAACAAGATACATGTTTAAATCACATACCACCAACAAAGGTGGTAACTTACCACTCTATTAAGTGGCGATTGATAAAAGTAGAACGATTATGATGTTAGAAAAAATCTATAGCAAATGGCTATCCATTCAGCCACTGTCTGAAGCTGATCAGAACAAGCTCAGTATGAGGTTTACTGTTGAGTACAACTACAACAGTAATCATCTTGAAGGCAATACCTTGACCTATGACCAGACAGAGCTTTTGCTTCTTTTTGGCAAGGTAAGTGGTGAAGGACATTTGAAAGACTTCAACGACATGAAAGCCAGTGAGGTGTCTGTAAAAATGATGAAAGAAGAGGCGGCAAATAAGAAAGATCCGCTAACACAGAACTTCACAGGACACTTCATCACACTTTGCTTCGTGAGGACTATACCGAGTATCGCACATTACCCAATGGTGTGCAGACAAGTTTTGTTATCCATGCAGGACAATACAAAACTCGTCCTAACAGTGTAATAACCCGTTATGGCGACCGATTTGAGTATGCATCACCAGAGGAGACTCCTGCCCTCATGTCTGACCTTGTAGATTGGTATAACGAAGAGGAACGGAAAGGAGAATTGTCTCCAGTAGAACTTGCTGCCTTGTTCCATTACCGCTATATACGGATCCATCCATTCGAAGATGAAAATGGACGAATAGCTCGTTTAATGGTGAACTATATTCTTTCAAGACATGGATGGCCGATGATAGTGGTACGAAGCCGGAAAAAACAAGAGTATTTGGAGGCTTTGCACCAAACTGATATGGTGGTAGGTGCGATTCCTTCAGTAGGAGCACATGCCAATATCAAACAGATTGCCATCTTCCTGAAATACTTTGAGAAATTGGTCGCCAAGGAAATTCAAACAGACATTGAGTTTGTAACTCGTAAGAATGAAGACCTATGGTGGTACGATGGCGAGATTATTACAACAAGAAGCAAGAACACAGCACGCATCCTACGGTTGATGCGAGAAAACCCCAGTATCACTTATGCAGAATTGACAAGCTCGTTAGGCATCAATACGTCTGCTGTTCAGAAACTTGTAAAGCGCATGGTTGACAATGGCTACATCGTACGTCATGAAAATGGTGCTTGGCGAGTTATTGCGACTTCCGTTGTGTGAACCCTATTGATGTAGAATATTGGGAATAGATGATTTGCCTTTTAATGGTATAATCATCTATTTCCAACATGTTTTTCAGCCGCCATATTACTCAACTCAACTTACCAATATTATGCGTGATCCGGTGATATCCGTTCACTCGGTTGGTAATCTTCAGATAGTTGACGATTTTGAAGAGATACGGCATTTCCGCATCAGTGGCTGCTGAAAACGGAGGATATCCACCCACCCAAAACGGGGATATCCGTTCACTTTTC
>OGDE01000167.1_pt1 | contig 58700 bp, 47 predicted proteins | sample 1570321 | NCBI WGS metagenome assembly OGDE01 (sample SAMEA2581976, study PRJEB24529) | metagenome | biome: Human gut stool | place: China | collected 2011 | reverse complement strand
TCACCTGACCCTCCTTGCGGTAGGTCAGGTGTTGCAACGATCACTAGAACCCGCCTTGGAATATGGCGCAATATGGGGGGGCGATGCCCGTGGCGCGCCCGTTGAGGTGCCCTCGGAAGGCGGAGTAGATGTCCGCGGCGGCGGAAATCCGCCCTCGGAAAGCCAGTGACGGTCGAAGCGCGGGCCGACGGAACACGCTCGTTGCGCGGCGTTAATAGATTAGACATCAGACGTCTGATAATAGTAGAATGGAAATGCTCAGGCACCGGCATTTCAAGGAGGAAACCAGCATGCCATCATTCGTCGTCGGCGCGTACGCGTCATTGCCCCAGGGGCGCGAAGCCCAGGAAACCTACTACGACCTGCTCGGCGAGCAGCCGTGGATCGAGGGCACCGAGCTGCCCTTCCCCGGCGACCTCGCGGACACCGCCGACCGCATCTGGCTGGCCGGCCACCTGCCCAAGCACTGGCGCGGCAACACCGTCACCGTCATCCCCGGCACCATGCAGCACGTGTGGAAGGACCCGAACTTCGGCCTCGCCAGCCCGGACGAGGACGGGCGCAAGGTCGCGCTCGCGTTCATGAAGCAGCTGCGCGAGGCGCTCGCCGACTTCGCCCAGTGGAGGGCCAGCCAGGACGTCAAGTTCATCGAAATCCACTCCGCACCCACGAGGATCGCCAGCCGCGACGCCATGGCCGCCTCGCTCGAGGCCCTCGCGCAGCTGGATTGGTCCGGTGCCAAGCTGGTGATCGAGCACTGCGACAAGTACGTCGAGGGGCAGAAGCCGGAAAAGGGCTTCCTGTCGATTGAGGACGAGATCGCGCTGTGCGGGTCGGCCGGCATTGGGCTCACCGTCAACTGGGGACGCTCGGTGGTGGAGGGGCGCACGCCCGAAACCGCCGTGGCGCACGTGGAGGCCGCCGCGAAGGCCGGCGTGCTGAGCGGCCTCATGTTCTCCGGCGCCGGCCCGGAGGAGACCCAGTACGGCTACGGCTGGATCGACGGCCACCTGCCCATGAACCCGGACGAGCCGACCTCGCTCATGGACGCCGCCGCCATCAAGGCCGCCGTGCGCGCCGCCGGGACGCAGGAGCGCCCGCTCGACTATCTGGGTGCCAAGGTGTGCGTGCCCAAGGACGCGACGGTCGAGGAGCGCCTCGACTATCTCGCGCGCATCCACGAGGCGGTCGTCGCATGAGCGCGGGGGCGGCGCCCACCTACCTCGCCTTCGACATCGGCGGCACCAAGGTCGCCTCGGGATTCGTAACGTTGCCCGCAAGCGCAAACGCAAACGCGGGCGCGGACGGCAGGCCCGAGGTGACGGCCCGCTGTGAAATCCCGACCGAGGCCGCGCGCGGCGGCGAGGACCTGAAGAACCGCATCGTCGCCTTCGCCGTCCGCCAGCTTGAGCGCGCCGAGGCCGAGGGCGTGGCGATCGCCGGCGTCGGCATCGCGGCGGCGGGCGTGCCGGACAGCGAAACTGGCGAGATCGTCTCCGCCACGGACATCCTGCCCGGCTGGCGCGGCCAGCGCATCTACGACGCGTTCGCGGCCGTGACCGACCTGCCAGTGCACATGATCGGCGACGTGGGCGCGCACGGTCTGGGCGAGGCGACGTACGGCGCCGGACGCGGCAGGGGCGTGGTGCTCTCGATCGGCGTGGGCACCGGCATCGGCGGCGCGATCGTGGTGGATGGCGCCCTGTTCACCGGCGCGCACGGCGTGGCCGGCCACGCGGGGCACGTGCCGAGCGCGCTGGGCCGCGGATTCCTATGCTCGTGCGGCATCCTCGAGGGGCACATCGAACCGGTCGCGTCCGGCACGGGGCTGAAGGACCTCTACAATCGGCGCTGCGAGGAGGCCGGCGACGAGAACCTCCCGGCTGCGGACGGCGCCGAGGTGGCCGCCCGCGCGGCCGCGGGGGAGGAGCTGGCCCGCCGCACGCTCACCGACAGCGCCCGTGCGCTCGGCGAATGCGTCGGCGGCATGGGCAACCTCATCGACCCGGACGTGATCGTGGTCTCCGGCTCGGTCGTCAAGGCCGGTCCGATCTGGTGGGACGCCCTGCGCGCCGGGTTCGCCGATTCGGCGCTCGCGCTCGTCAAGCCGACGCCGCTCGTCGAGGGCGAGCTCGGAGGGGCGGCGCCGCTGATCGGCGCGGCGGCGGCTGTCCACCGGCGCATCGGCGCGCCGGGCGACGCGCGATAGACAAGATGCAACAACAGGAAGGAACCAGCATGCATCAGGCAATCGAGAAGATCAGGGGCGGCCTCGTGGTGAGTTGCCAGGCGTACCCGGGCGAGCCGCTGCGCCACCCGGAGACCATGGCGCAGATGGCCATGGCGGCCGTGGAGGGCGGGGCCGTGGGCATCCGCTGCCAGGGCCTCGCGGACATCGCGGCCATCAAGGGCCAGGTGAGCGTGCCGGTGATCGGCATCTGGAAGGACGGCGAGGAGGGCGTGTACATCACGCCGACCCTGCGCCACGCCCGCTGCTGCGCCGCCGCCGGAGCGGACATCATCGCGATCGACGCGACCGGACGCCCGCGACCGGACGGGCTGACCTACGCCGAGACCGTGCGCGCCCTGCACGACGAGGGCGTGATCGTGATGGCCGACTGTGGCAGCTTCGCCGACGCCGAGCGCGCCGTGGAGGCCGGCACCGACATCATATCCACTACGCTGTCCGGCTACACCGGCGAGCGCCCCAAGACCGACGGTCCGGACTTCGAGCTGCTCGGCCAGATGATCGAGGCGTTCCCGGACGTGCCCGTGCTGTGCGAGGGCCGCATCCACACGCCCGACCAACTGCATCAGGTCATGGCCGCCGGCGCGTGGGCCGCGGTGGTGGGCACGGCGATCACGCATCCGACGACCATCACGCGCTGGTTCGAGGCGAAGCTGTGAGCGGGGCGGGGCGCGTACTCAGCTTCATTGCAGCGGGCGATCCGAATCGTCCCCTTGTCGTCCTGCTGCACGGCGTGTGCGACGCGGCGATTGCCTGGTCCGACTACATCGACTATCTCAGTCATGATTTTCGCGTGGTTGCGGTCGATATGCTGGGGCATGGCCTGTCGCCGCGATATACCGATGCTCAACTCCGACATCCATTCGAATCCGCGTATGAGGCGTTTGAGGAGACCGTTGAATATCTTGAACACGTCCACGGTGGCAGGGCGATCATGATCGGGCATTCCATGGGAGGTGCGATTGTGACGATGCTGGTCAGGCGTCGTCCCGATCTTTGCCTCGGCGCAGTGGTCGAGGATCCCGCATGGCTGAACGATGAGCAGCGACAGCGGTATGTGGACAACGCGCCGGCCAATGCGGCGTTGCTGCACGACTGGGCATCCGACCCGGCCAACGCGATCCGTCACAATCAGACGCGTCGTCCGAATTGGCCGGCGGAGGATCATATCGGCTGGGCCTATGGGCAGAACCGATGTGATCCGCGATTGGAGCTCACCGGCGTGGTCAGCTTCGCGGAGGACTGGCATCAGGTGGTGTCCTCGATAGAGGTGCCCTTGGTGGTGGTCTCGTCCGACGATCCCTCAGATCTCGTGGGTGTGCGCGGGCTGGAGGAAGTCAGGGCAATGGGGAAGCCGAACCTTGAAACGGTTTTCATTCCCGGGTGTGAGCACGGTCTGCGCAGGACTGACATTGCCGCGTTCAATCAGGCGGTTACGCCCATACTGCACCGCTGGGCCGCATGTGAATCTCATGTTTCCGGCGAAATATAAGTTGTCTGATGTCTTAACACTGTGGTTACCGCGGTTTGAGACCGTTGCATTGCAAGGAAAAAACGTGGTAGCTGCACTCATAAAACGTCTGATGAAACTTGCAATCAGACATCAGATGTCATATGATTAAGAAAGATTCGATTGGATGGAGAATCGAATCCTGATTCAGTTATCACTCAACGAAGAGGAGAAACCGATGTACTCGTGGAAGACCCGAATGGCCAAGACCGCCGCTGCGGTATTGGCCGGCGCGCTCGCCTTGAGCGGCTGCGGTGGAGGAACCGGCACGACGAACGCCAAGGGAGGTCCCTCCGTCGCGGACACCATCACCGCGCAGGTGGCGTACAGCAGCCGTGACTTCAATCCGCTGTCCACGTCCATGGCCCTGCCGATGGCCGGCAACTGGCATGTGACCGAGGCGCTGTACACGCTGCAGATGTCCGACTATTCGTTGGTCTCCGGCTTGGCCGCCGGCGAACCGGAGAAGATCTCCGACACCGAATACGTCATCACGATCCGCGATGGCGCCAAGTTCTCGGACGGTAACGCCGTGACCGCCAACGACGTCAAGACCTCGTTCGAGCGCGTCATGGCGCCCGGCGGCGTTTACGCTCCGATGCTCTCGTTCATTGACTCGATCACCGCGCAGGGCGACAACAAGATTGACTTCAAGCTCAAGTACGCGTTCACCCTGTTCAAGGAGCGCATGTCGCTGGTACACATCGTTCCGGCCAGTCAGAGCGACGCGGACCTCAAGAAGATGCCGATCGGCTCCGGTCCGTGGAAGTACGTCGAGATCACCGATCAGCAGGTGAAGTTCGACAAGAACGAATATTACAACGGCGAATTCCCCGCGCAGGTCTCCCACATGGTGTGGAACGTGAATGTGGATGACACCGCCCGCGTCACCGCCATGCAGAACGGCAAGAGCGACATCATGGAGAACGTCCCCGCCAAGGCGTTCGACACCCTGAAGGCCGCCGGCGCCGACATCGAGACGGTGGATGGCTTCAATCAGGCGTTCATCATGTTCAACACCAAGCAGAAGCCGTTCGACGACAAGCGCGTGCGTCAGGCCGTGTTCTATGCGATCGACACCGAGAGCATGATCAAGAACCAGCTGTCCGGCGAGGCCAACATGGTCACCGGCTTCATGCCCGAGAGCTTCAAGGCCTATCACAAGGCCTCCAACGTGTATACCTACAACCCTGAGAAGGCCAAGGAGCTGCTCAAGGAGGCTGGTGTGTCCGAAGGCGTGAAGTTCACGCTCTACACCACGGATCAGACTTGGATCACCCAGCTGGCGCCGCAGATCAAGAACAACCTCGACGCGATCGGCTTCAACGTGGACATTCAGTCCATGAAGTCCTCCGCCCTGTTCCCGACCATCACCGATAAGGACGACGCCGACTTCTCCATGGTGCTTGGCCCCGGCGATCCGACCGTGTTCGGCAACGATCCCGACGTGCTGCTCAACTGGTGGTTCGGCGACACCGTCTGGACCAAGCAGCGCATGTTCTGGAACGGCTCCGACGGATACAACAAGCTGCATGAACTCATGGACAAGGCCGCCCGGTCCTCCGGCGACGAACAGCAGAGCTACTGGAACGAGTGCTTCGACCTGCTCTCCGACGAGCTGCCGATGTACCCGCTGTTCCACCGCAAGCTTTCCACCGCCGTCAAGAAGAACGTGTTCAGCTCCTACACCCCGATTGGAACCACTGGCCTGTACTTCCTGAACTCCAAGCTGAACGGCTGATCCACACAAGTCATTCGCCATCACATCCCGAGGGCGCTGCTGCGCAAGCAGCGATGCTGACGCGGCGACGCCCTTATTTTGCGCAACCATCCATTTGAGGAGCATATAGAGTGGGCAATTTACTTCGTTTGTTGGGAAGACGATTGATATCCCTGCCGTTTGTGGCATTCGGCGTCGTTTTCCTCGTGTTCTTCCTGATGTCGTTCTCCCAATACGACCCCGCGGTCTCGGCTCTCGGCGAAAATGCCACGGCTGAGCAGCTTGCGGCATACCGCCACGAGATGGGCTTCGACCGATCGTGGGGCGAGCAGTTCCTGTCGTATCTCGGCGGCCTGTTCCAAGGCAACCTTGGCGTATACGGCGTGAACAAGGATTCCGTGTCTTCCCGCATCGCGACTGCTTTCCCGATCACGTTGCAGCTGACGTTCATCGCGCTGATCATCGCCGTGGTGTTTTCGGTGATTTTCGGTGTGCTCGCCGCCCTTTACCGTGACACGTGGGTCGATCAGGTCATCCGTGTGATTTCCATCATCGCCATCGCTACCCCGTCTTTCTGGCTGGGCGTGCTGCTGATCTACCTGCTGCAGATCAAGCTGGCCCTGCTGCCGGGTGCGGGCGAGCTCGTGCCGTTTAGCGTGGATCCCGGTGAATATCTGGCGCGCATGGCCATGCCCGCGTTCTCGCTGGGCTTCCCTGTCGCCGGACAGATGACCCGCATCATCCGAACCTCCATGGTCGAGGAACTGGATAAGGACTATGTACGCACCGCCATCGGCGCCGGCGTGCCCAAGCGCGTCGTCATTGCGCGCAACGTGTTCCGCAACGCCCTGATTACTCCGGTCACGGTGCTTGGTATGAAGATCGGCTACCTCATGGGCGGCGCCATCATCACCGAGATCATCTTCTCCCTGCCCGGCATGGGCACGGCGCTGTTCGAAGGCATCAACGGCAACGAGCCGATTCTCGTTCAGGGTGTGGTGCTGGTGGTGGCTCTCGCGTTCGTGATCATCAACATCATCGTTGACATGCTGTACGTGCTTATCAACCCGAGAATCAGGACGGTGTGACATGCTGTTTGGCAAACCCAAAGTCGTGGACGCGGTGTCGCGTCCCGGAGTGAAATTCAACCGTTTCAGCAAAATGACCATTGGATCCAGGCTCGCGTTGCTGTTTATCGCGCTGCTGGTCGTCGTGGCCGTCGCCGCGCCGGTGATCTCGCCGGAGGATCCTCTCGCCATTACCGTGAGCTATCAGTCTCCGACCGCCGAGCACCTGTTCGGCACCGATAACGTTGGGCGCGACGTGATGACCCGCGTGTTCTACGGCGCACGGTATTCGCTCGTCATCGGCCTGCTGTCCATCCTGTTCGCCTTGGTGCTGGGTGCGCTCATCGGCGCGATCGCGGCCGTGGCCCGCACGTGGATCTCGGAAATCATCATGCGCGTCATCGACGTGTTCATGTCCGTGCCGGGCATCGCCCTCGCCGCCGTGTTCGTCTCGATTCTCGGCCAGTCCATGTTCGGCATCATCGCAGCCATCGGCATCCTGTACGTGCCGCAGATCGCCCGCATCGTGCGCGCGAACATCATCAGCGAGTACGGCAAGGACTACGTGCGCGCGGTCATCGTCTCCGGCGCCCGCGCCCCGTGGATTCTCTACAAGCATGTGATGCGCAACATAGCCGCCCCGGTTATGGTGTTCACCACACTGTGCGTCGCCGACGCGATCGTGTTCGAGGCGTCCCTGTCCTTCATTAATCTGGGCATTCCGGAGCCGACCCCGACGTGGGGCAACATCCTGTCCTCCGCCAAGGAAGGCGTGATCTTCGGCTACTGGTGGCAGGCGCTGTTCCCGGGCCTGATGATCATGATCACCGTGCTGTGCCTCAACATCCTGTCCGAGGGCATCACCGACGCCATGGTGGCCGCTCCGACCGCGCCGATCAAGGAAACCGACGAAGACAAGGAAGCCAAGCGTGAGGAGGATCGTCTGCTCGTCGATCCTGTCGCCGCCTACGCCGCCCAGCACGAGAGCCTGGAGGAATCCCTTGCCAAGCTGCGCGAGGCCGAAATGAAGCGCACCGACCGCTTCGAGCCCAAGAGCACCGAGCCGCCGGTCATCGAGGTCAAGGATTTGTGCATCAAGTTCCCGCGCCACGGCGACGTGAACGTGGTGGATCACGTGAGCTTCTCTGTGCGTCCCGGCGAGACCATGGGCCTCGTGGGCGAGTCCGGCTGCGGCAAGTCCATCACCTCGCTGGCCATCATGGGCCTGCTAGACCCGAAGGCCGAGATCAGCGGCGAGATCCTGTTCGACGGCAAGAACCTCGTCGGCATGGATCCCAAGGAGCACAACGCCCTACGCGGCCACGAGATTGCCATGATCTATCAGGACGCTCTCTCCTCGCTCAACCCGTCCATGCTCATCAAGGCGCAGATGAAGCAGCTCACCTCCCGCGGCGGCACCCGCAGCGCCGAGGAACTGCTCAAGCTCGTGGGCCTCGATCCGGAGCGCACGCTGGAGTCCTACCCGCACGAGCTGTCCGGCGGCCAGCGCCAGCGCGTGCTCATCGCCATGGCCCTGACCCGCGACCCGAAGCTGGTCGTCGCCGACGAGCCCACCACCGCCCTCGACGTGACCGTGCAGAAGCAGGTCATCGACCTGCTCAACGAGCTGCGCGAGAAGCTCGGCTTCGCGATGATCTTCGTCTCCCACGACCTCGCCCTCGTGGCCAAGGTGGCGCACTCCATCACCGTCATGTACGCTGGCCAGGTCGTCGAGCAGGGCTCCACCAAGGAGATCCTCACCGACCCCCGCCACGAGTACACCCGCGGCCTGCTCGGTGCCGTCACCTCCATCGAGGCCGGCGCCGGAAGGCTCCACCAGGTGCCCGGCACCGTGCCGTCCCCGGCGGACTTCCCGAAGGGCGACCGCTTCGCGCCGCGCTCCAGCCATCCGACGGTGGGCCTTAACACCCGCCCGATCTTCAAGCAGGTGCCCGGCACGTACCACTTCTACGCGGCCCTGCCCGACGACGCGGACGTCACGCCCGCCGTTGACGCCCCGACAGCCATCAGCAAGGAAGGAGGTGCCCGATGAGCAAGGATCCGAACGTGCCGATCATCGAGCTCAAGGACGTCGAGGTGGTCTTCACCACCCGAGCCGGCTCAATTCTGCATCCAAACAAGGTCAAGGCAGTCAACAAGGTGAATCTGCGCCTGATGCCGGGCAAGACCATCGGCATCGTTGGCGAGTCCGGCTGCGGCAAGTCCACTACGGCCAACGTGATGTGCGGCCTGCAGCAGGCCACCTCCGGCCAGGTGCTGTTCAAGGGCCAGGACGTGACCCACCGCACCGCCAAGGAGCGCATGGAGATCGGCCGCGTGGTGTCCGTGGTCTTCCAGGACCCGGCCACCGCGCTGAATGCCCGCATGAGCGTCATCGACCAGCTCATCGACCCGCTCGTTGTGCACAAGCTCGGCGACAAGGCGAGCCGAGACAAGCACGCCCACGAATTGCTGCGGATGGTGGGATTGCCGGAGTCCGCTCTGTACGCATTGCCGGGCCAGCTCTCCGGCGGCCAACGTCAGCGCGTCGCCATCGCCCGCGCCCTGTCGCTCAATCCGGATGCGATCATCGCCGACGAGCCGACCTCCGCGCTGGACGTGTCCGTGCGCGCGCAGATCCTCAACCTGTTGTCGGATCTCAAGAAGTCGCTGGGTTTGTCCTTGGTGTTCATCAGCCATGACATCCAGACCGTCCGCTATGTGTCCGACGAAATCGTGGTGATGAACCACGGAACCATTGTGGAGCGCGGAGCGGCTTACGACGTACTGAACAATCCGCAGGATTCGTACACCAAGCTGCTGCTGGGCGCCGCGCCCTCGCTGCTGCACCCGACCGCGGAGGAATGTCGGTAAGCCGACGATTCACCGTTTCGCCATTCCGCCGTTGGCCTCCTTCAACGGGGCCGACGGCAATGGCCGACCATTATCCGAATAACTTGATTTTGTAAAGGAACCACCATCATGGCAACACAATTCCGCGGGGTCATCCCCCCGGTCGTCACCCCGCTCACCGCCGACGGCGAAGTCGACAAGGTCAGCTTCGCGCGCTCACTCAACCGCATGATCGACGCCGGCGTCGACGGCCTGTTCACGCTCGGCTCCTCCGGCGAGGTCGCGTTCAGCACCGACGCCCGCCGCCGCGAGATCATCCAGACCGTCATGGAGATCGTCGACGGCCGCGTGCCCGTGTTTGTCGGCTGCATCGACACCGAGACCAACCGCGTGATCGAGCACGCCAAGGAGGCGAAGGAGCTCGGCGCGTCCGCGATCGTGGCCACCTGCCCGTTCTATGCGCTCGGCGGCCTGCCGGAGATCGAGCGCCACTTCCGCCTCATCCACGAGGCCGTGCCCGAGCTGCCGCTGTTCGCCTACGACATCCCCGTGTGCGTGCACACCAAGCTGCCCGGCGGCCTGCTCGTCAAGCTTGGCCAGGAGGGCGTGCTCGCCGGCGTGAAGGACTCCTCCAACGACGACGTGGCCTTCCGCTTCCTCGTGGACGACAACGCCAAGGCCGGCCACCCGCTCACGCTGCTCACCGGCCAGGAGGTCGTGGTGGATGGCGCCTACATGGCCGGTGCCGACGGCTCCGTGCCGGGACTCGCCAACGTGGAGGCCACCGGCTACGTGCGCATGTGGAAGGCCACCGAGGCCGGCGACTGGGTCACCGTCAAGAAGGAGCAGGACTGGCTGGCCGCGCTCATGCGCATCGTCACCGTGCCGCAGGGCGTCGCGGGCTTCGGCTCCGGCGTGGGCGCGTTCAAGACCGCCATGGCGCTGCTCGGCGTGTTCGACACCAACCAGATGCCCAACCCGGTCCTGCCGCTCAAGGGCGAGAACGTCAAGCGCGTCGCCGCCGTGCTCGAGGAGTGCGGCATGACGCTCGCCCGCACGCCCGAGGAAGTCTCCGCCTCCACCGAGGCCTGACATCACGGCCTGACGTCAAGGTCTGAAAGGAAAACACCATGGCAGAAGTCATCATCGTCAAGAACCAGGAGGAGGCCGGAGAGCTGTACGGACGCTCGGTCGCGGACCTCATCAAGGCCAAGCCGAACGCGGTCCTGGGACTCGCCACCGGCTCCAGCCCGCTGGCCGCCTACCAGGCGCTTGCCGAGATCGTCAAGGAGGAGTCGATCGACGTCTCCCAGGTGCAGGGCTTCGCGCTGGACGAGTACATCGGCCTGCCGCTGACCCATCCCGAGTCCTACCACGCGACCATCCACCGCACGGTCGTCGAGCCCCTGGGGCTCGACCCGACCAAGGTCCACGTGCCCGGCGACGTGCTCAACGGCACCCCGCTCGAGGACGGCGAGAAGGTCGCGGGCGCCGGCGCCGCCTACGACGCGGCGATCGAGGCCGCGGGCGGCATCGACGTGCAGATTCTCGGCATCGGCACCGACGGCCATGTGGGCTTCAACGAGCCCGGCTCGTCGCTCGCCTCTGGCACGCGCGTCAAGACGCTCACCGAGCGGACCCGTATCGACAACGCGCGCTTCTTCGACAACGACATCAACCAGGTGCCCACGCACTGCATCACGCAGGGCATCGGCACGATCATGAAGGCCCGCCACCTCGTGCTGCTCGCGTTCGGCGCGGGCAAGGCCGAGGCGGTCGCGGAGACCGTGGAGGGCGGCATCAGCTCGTTCTGCCCGGCCTCGGCGCTCCAGATGCACCCGCACGCCACGATCATCGTGGACGAGGAGGCCGCCAGCCGCCTGCGCAACAAGGATTACTACCGGTACTCGTTCGAGCACAAGCCGGCCTGGCAGGCGATCTGACCGCACGTGGTCCCGGTTCCCTTCGTTGGGACCGGGACCACGGCGTTACATCTGAAGGAAGGCAATATGACCGAAACTCGTGAACAGGTCGTCGCTCGCGTGACGGCGGCCATGGACGGCGCGGCGGACGGCGCGTTCGGCTTCGACCGGCCGAACCCAGTCACCGGCGCGCCGCTGGGCCTCGTCGCCCCCGGCCACGCCGCCGACCTGCTGATCACCGATTCGGGCACGCTGGCGGTGAAGCACGTCTGGTGCGCCGGCCGCCGCGTGAGCTGAGCGGGCCGGGCCGGACGGTTTGACCGGACGGTCCGTCCGCTGGATTGCTTGCAACGATGCAGGATAGTTAAACAGGAAACGTAATACGAAAGGTACTCCCATGTCGCATATTCCCAATCAAATCCACCAGACATGGAACAGTGCGCTGCTTCCGGAACAGGGGGGAACGCTGCATGTGGCGTTCCACGTCGCCACGGACGGCATGCTGCTGGAAGCGCGAAACGCCGAACGCGTCGCGCTGGCGGTCACGGTTTCCCGCGGGTCGCTGGTCGTCGAAGCGCCCGAAGACCATATTGTGCTGGACGTCGAAGACACCTACGGCGTGCAGTTCGGCGGTGTCCACGACCTTCATATCACCTTCGGCGATTTTGGCACGCGAATCTATCTGGATGGCTATCAGGCCTTCGCCTGCGCGACCAACATTTGCCCGTCGAAGTATGCGCAGACCGGCGTCTTCCACTGCGCCAATGAAGCGCATATCGGCGTTGAACGGCTGGAATGCTTCCCGGAGGCTTGGACTTCGGAGCGTATTCAGGGCAGCGTTCCCGTGCCGCAGCCGGATATTGAGTTTGCCGCGGCCTATTTGGCGGACAAGGATGTGAAGACGCTGCACGGCGTGACCGACGGCACGATCTATGCGCAGTTCCGCGTACGTGGCGTCGGACAGTTCGGCACGATTCTTGCGGCGCGCGATGACGATCGCCAGATCATGAACGTGGACATTGACGATGACGGCTTTGTGTACCGCGCTTTCGTCAAAGGACAGTGGTGTGAGTATCGCGCCCACGGCGATTGGAACGATGGCGGGTGGCATGATCTGGTCATCCGCGCATTCCGCGGTGCGGTGGACATCTATGTTGATGGCAACATGGAAACGCATCAGCCCGGTCAGGTGTTCTTCGGTGATCTCGAGGGGCTGAGCTACGTGTCGATCGGCGAGGACACGGCCGGTGTGCGGTTGTGCGGCGAAGTTCGCGGCGGCGGTCTGTTTCTGTATCCTCTGGGAGAAGGGCAGATTCGCAAAATCTCCGACGTGCCGCCCACCACCGATACCGCGTTGTTCGACAAAGGATATGAAGGATCCGCAAGCTACCGCATCCCGTCTTTGGTGACCACGCCCTCCGGTGTGACGATTGCCGGTGCCGACCAACGTGTGGTCATCTCCAACGATGCCCCCAATGAGATCCATTTCGTTGTCCGCCGCTCCTTGGATAGCGGACAGACGTGGCTGCCGCTGCAAACCGTCATCGCCTTTCCCGGTGATGGGCTGGATGGCGCGAGCGTCATCGACTCATGCATCGTCTGTGATCGTGAGACAGGCCGTGTGACGGTCATCATCGACCATTTTCCGGGCGGTCGAGGCTTCGCCAACGTTGAAAAGGGCTTGGGGCTGGATGCCCGGGGACGGCTCATCCTGCACGATGGCGAGGGGGCGGAATATCTGCTCCAACCTGATGGTGCGGTAACGTCCTTGGACGGAGAAGCCACGTCATACCGTGTGGATGAGGATGGCAACGTCACACGCGATGGTGAGTCCGCGGGCAACATCTATCTCAAGGAGGGTGTCGACCCGCATGAAAGCCTGCTGACCGCGCGTACCAGCTATCTGGTGGAAGTGCATTCGGACGATGATGGCGAAACATGGTCCAAGCCCAGGCACATCAACCATATGGTCAAGGAAGGATGGATGGGGTTTCTGGGCACGTCGCCCGGCAACGGCATCCAGCTGAGCGCCGGCAAACATCGGGGGCGACTGCTCATCCCGTACTATTGCACCGGCACGAGCCCCAAGTTCAACGCAGGCGGCGCGCTGATCTCCGATGATGGTGGCCAGACGTGGCGCAGAGGCAAAGCCATCAACGAGGGACGCGTAGTCAACGGCAAGGTCGTGGACGAACGGGACGTGCGCGATGACGATGCCACCACGCACGAATCGGTGTTCGTGGAACGGGCCAACGGCGATGTGCTGTGCCTGTTCCGCAATCAACATCATCTGGGCAGGGTCGGCAAGGCCGTTAGCCATGATGGTGGTGATACATGGGAAACCGTTGAGTTCGATCCCGATCTGCCGGACATCTTCAGCCAGCCCAATGCGGTGACGGTCCCGTCCAAAGCCGACGAGGAGCCCGGCTGCGCATCCGACCGGATCGTTTTCGCCAATGCCAGCCTGATGCGTCCCTACCGTGGCTGCGGTGTGCTGCGGCTGAGTGAGGATGGCGGCCGCACGTGGGCGCGCAATCGGTGTTTCAATCCCTATCACTATGTCTACCAGTGCATGTCGGTGCTGCCGGATGGGGCCATTGGCCTGTCTTGGGAGCGGGAAACGGCCGGAGTGTACTTCACGCATCTGCCGCTGAGCTGGTTCGGAGTGAAGTCGGCTGCGGAGGAGTGATCCTCGGCTATACGTGACCGTGCGTACAAAGGCGTCTTCCTGGCAACTCTGGAAGACGCCTTTGTACGCAGCATCTATATTTTTTGTACATTCGATGTACAATTTTTTGTACATTCGATGTACAATAATTGCATGTCCGATTACATTGCCCGGCCTTTGGCTGAATCCATTCTGCATGCTCGACGCAAGGCCGTGATCCTGGAAGGGGCTCGCGCCGTAGGCAAGACGATGATGGCCCAGCGCCAACTCGTCGGCGTCGGCTTTTCGTATGAAACCCTTGCGGATGCCAACTCATACGAACTGGCGAAAACCGATCTGCATGGATGGCTGGAGTCCTTGAACCTACCGGTGATCATCGATGAGGCGCAACGCATCCGCGATCTGCCGCTCGCCGTGAAGGAAATCGTCGATGCGCTGCCCGCCGGCCATACGCAGTTCATCCTCACCGGCAGCGCGCTCATCAACCGAGGTGGATTGGACGGCCAGGATCCTCTGGCCCGTCGAGCGCAGCGTTTCACCATGAGCCCCCTGACTCAACGTGAGATGCACGGCGTTGACACCAGCCTGGTGGACGATTTATGGGATGGAGAGCCGGACGTCTCCTTCGACGAGCCGATCGCCCGTCAGAAGCTTTACGATCTCATGGCCGCCGGAGGCTTCCCCGAATACTCGTCGCAATATGCCGAATATGCGGATTGGGAACGGGAAAGACTCGTGGCGGATGACATCCGTGCCGTGCTCGGCGACACCATTCTGCCCGATGAGAAACTTGACGCGGCCATCGCCGAAAATATCCTCACGAGGCTTCTGTGCATGCCCGGAGGCATTCTGAATGCCAGTGCTTTGGGTGAGCAGCTTGCCCTCGACCGGCGTACCGTAGACCGTTATGTGGGCATCTTCATGCGGCGGTTTCTGGTGGGCGCGTTGCCGAATCTGCGTACCGCGCCTAACCGTCAGACCTTCGCCCGTGCCAAAATCCATCCGGTGGATACGTCGCTGAGCGTACAAACCATGCTTTCCAAGGGCCGCGATCCCATGGTCAACCCGGTGGATTACGGCAATCTCCTCGAGTCGTTCGTCGTCAACCAGATTCTGCCATCTGTGCAGTGGTCCCGCATTCATCCCGATTGCTTCTATTGGCGCGAATCAGGCTCCGGTCCCAAGGAGGTCGATCTCGTCATGGTAAGCCGGGATCGCATTGTCGGCGTCGAGGTCAAGTCCTCCTCCCGGGTAACCCGTGAGGATTTCAAAGGGCTGGCGGCGTTGGCCAACGACCGGCGGTTTTACCGGGGCTACCTTGTGTATACGGGTGGCCGCGTGATGAAATGGCCGGGTAATCTTTGGGCATTGCCTGTGGCGGCGTTATGGAATCCCGACGCATTTATAGCTGCGGCGGAGTGATGCGGGGCTGACGGCCTTCCGCCCGCTCCGCATCACGATTACCCAACTTCACTCGGTACCTCCCTGAATGCGTTGCTTTAGGATGGACTCGATCGGCTCGTAGTGGTCGATGACGGCTTTCCGGTATTCCTCGACATTACCGGCGAGGGCCGCGTTCAACATGCGCTTGTGGGCCTCTGCGGTACGGTCGAGCTCGCTGGACACCGGCAGACCCAGTTGGGGAAGAACCGCCATGTGCACGAGCCACAGGGAATGGACCATCTGCTTGACGATCGTGTTGTCCAGAGAATCGAGAATCCCCATATGGAAGTCAATGTCCAATGCGAGGAAGGTCTTGCCTTCCTTGGCGGTATTGGTCATGGACTCGGCAAGCTCCATGAGACGCGGTTGTTCGCTGCCGGCAAGCGATACGACCACTTCGCCGGCGCATCCCAAGTCCAGAAATCTGCGCAGCTCTACGACATCCTGCAGGTCTGTGAAATTCTTGCCGACAGATACCATGGATCGGAATGCGAGCGTTTCCACCATCGGATCCAAGGACAAAGAGCCCACGAAGGTGCCCTTGCCGTGTTCCACTTTGACGATGTTGAGCGCTTCGAGCTTGCGCACGGCCTCGCGCACGGAGGAGCGGGAGGCTCCGATCGTGTCGCACAGCTGTGTTTCAGTGGGCATCACGTCGCCGGATTGCAGGCGCTCGCGCAGGATGTAGGACTTGATCGCGTCCATCGTCTCGTCACAGCGACTGCGAGCGGAGACTGCGGGCGTGACCTTCAACGGCAGTCGGGCCAGCAAAGCCAGTTCCCGTTGGCTGTACTCTCCCTGAGGGGTGAATGATTCCGCGTTTGGTGCTTCCGTTGAAGCTGGCGGTTCAAGTACGGCCGAGTCGGATAGGTTGCTCATGATGTGCTCCTTGTCTTGTTCGTCCTCAAGTTGGTGACGCCGTTGTCGTGATCAATGATTGTGCAGTTCTCAAACGGCTTTTCTGTCTACAATAGTGCGAAACGAAAAGGCTTGTCCGGGTTTGGGTCGTTTTTTACCATAGCGCTGACTTTACCGGTATTGAGCATGGTTGAATGGTCCGGTTGGCCGTGACGCGTATGGCATGCTCCGAGGTTCCTTGACTTGTTGTTGCGATAACTCCGCATTGAGTCATCAGGCATCTGACAACTTCCATCGTATCATACGCATGGTGGCGGCATGCGGGCCGTTCAGTGGTCTTTTTCCATGCAGAGTTTCGCATGGCTGTGGGCTATCTGCGGAGTGTGCAGCAGATTCGGGAAGTCGTGGATAGGTGTCCGCAAAGGCGAAAAAGTTCTGCACACTATGGAGATGGCACGGCCGGTTGTGCGCCGCGGCCGCTGGTTCAGGCATTCCATATACCCCGACGATCACGTTTCTATGGCGGCTCTGGTGTGTACCGGCCGCCACGTCGTGAAATGGCCGGAATTCCGGGCGTTTCACGACTGACATTCCTCACGCTGCCACGTTTTGCGCGGGTTCCAGGGCCATGTTCGTATCGTTTTTCCTTGTTTTCCCTGTGGATTTGTCACGTTTTGCGCGGGTTTTGCACCCGCTGCTGCCACGTTTTTCCATTTTGCGGATGCATGCGGGTTCATGTGGGTGCATATGGAGGCGTGCGGGCACTTATTGGCGCTTGCGGGCGGTCGCGGCTTTCACCGCGGAGCCCACCGCGGACGCCACCGCGGAGACGGCCATGCCGGCGAGCAGCGCGAGGGTGGCGAAGACGCCCGGTCGGCGCAGCTGGTCGCGCAGGGTGGGGCCGTCCACCACCAGGTGGTCGCCGATGAAGACGCGCGCCTCATTGTGGCCGTAGCACTCCACGAGGTCGCCGTAGGTGAGCATGCGCGTGGCGTAAGCGGACGGGTCGGATTCGCGGAATTCGAACAGGCGGATGCCGCGCAGGCGCGACTTGGGGCCGTACGAGGCGAAGCCGCAGGTGGGGGCGTAGCCGAGGTCGAGCCCGTCCACGTGACCCACGAACGCGTTCTTGTGGTCGTGGCCGCAGTAGAGCGCGAAGTAGCCGCCCGCGTCGCGCAATGCCGCCACCTCGCCGCAGTTCACGTCCGCGCATCCGATCGATTCGCCGAGGATCGAACCCGGCCGGCACACCGAGCGGTCCAGCACGTAGCAGCGACCGGCGAACGTACGCGCGCCCTCGACGGCGTTGGGCGTGAGGGGCGGCACCTCCTTGAGGCACTGGTAGAACTCCTGCGGCGGGATGTGCTGGAACGCGATCGCGGGCACGGGCCGCCCGTCGCCGTTGCATTCGGCCAGAGAGCGCTGCACGCCGCCGAGCCACGCCAGGGCCTGCGGGGTGGGCGTGCCATAGCCGTCCGAGTCGGCCAGATCGAGCCCGCGCGGGTCGCGCGCGTATGCGGCGGGCGCGAGGTGCGACGACGGCTCGCCGAATACGGTGTCGTCGGGGGAGAGCCGCTCGGTGGCGTAGTCGCCTGAATTGACCATCACGACGCTCATGGCCACGCGGCCCGACCCGTCGGACGCCTCGACGGGCAGCGCGAACGTACCGGGCTCGCAGACGAGCGGGTTGTCACCGTCCGCGCCGTGCTCCCCGGGGTCGCGCGGGTTGAGGCAGCCGGGGAACTCGCGGTAGATGCCGTCCTGTTCGCCGGCGAGGATGCCGCACTGGAAGTCGTGGTTGCCGTAGGTGGCGGCGAACGGGACGCCCGCGCGCACGACCGGCCCGAGGAATCCGGCGAAGCACCGGCGCACCTTGGCGCGCGCGTCGTCGAGCAGCGCGTCCACGGCGTCGTCCGGCACCTCGGACTCGGGCGGATCGGGCAACCGCGCCCCGTCGAATGTGCGGCGCCACCACGCCTCGAACCGCGTCACCTCGCGCACGTGGTCGCCGGGCCGCTCCCCGCGCCGGCGCAGGAACGTGCGCATCCACGCCGGATCGTACCCGCGGATCTGATCGCCGGTGAACACCACCAGATCGGGTTTGGCCTCGCGGATCGCCGCCTCGATGAGCGCCACGGTGTCCGGATCCACGTCCGGCCCGTCCTGCACGTCCGCCATCTGCAGCACCCGGAAGGTGCCGTCCCCATGTCCGTCCCCACGGAAGCGCAAAGTCGTCATACGGCCCACTCTAACCCATCCGCAATCCAACCGCCCGGTACGGCAATTGGGATCTGTGACGCCGGTACGCCGCCGCGTAACCGCTATGTGGCATGGGCGCGGCGTTGGGATGCTGGAACGGTACGATGGAAGTTCGTTACGGATATGTAACGCAGTGATAGAGGAGCGCGTCGACTGCCCGGCATTCCCGCCGGCCGAAGGGGCGCGCCGATTCCAAGCAAAGGAGGAGTAATGGGTCAGGATCAATCGTCCGTGTTTGATCTCGCGGCCGTGGCCGCGGCGTCCAATGGGGGGAACAACGACCCGCTGCTGCCTCCGGCACGATTCATCGGCGATTCGCAGAAGCCCAGCTGTATGCCGTACAACAAGTACGCCTCATACAGCGAGCAGATCCCGTTTGATTACCCGGAGCGCACGTGGCCGGGTAAGCGACTGCAGCGCGCACCGCGCTGGTGCTCCGTCGATCTTCGCGACGGCAACCAGGCTCTCGTCAACCCGATGGATTCCGAGCGCAAGCTGCGCTTCTGGAACCTGCTCGTCTCCATGGGATTCAAGGAGATCGAGGTGGGCTTCCCGTCCGCATCCGAAACCGATTTCGACTTCATCCGCATGCTCATCGAGCGCGAGCTCATCCCGGACGATGTGACTATCGTGGTGCTCACCCAATGCCGCGAGCACCTCATCCGCCGCACCTACGAGGCGCTGAAGGGTGCCAAGCGCGCCATCGTGCACTTCTACAACTCCGTGTCCGTGCTGCAGCGCGAAGTGGTGTTCAAGAAGAACAAGGAAGAGATCAAGAAGCTCGCCACCGACGCCGCTGAACTATGCAAGGACCTCGAATCCGAGGCCAAGGGCATCGACCTGTACTACGAGTACTCGCCGGAATCCTTCACCGGAACCGAGCCGGAGTACGCCGTTGAGGTGTGCAACGCCGTGATCGGCGTCATCAAGCCGACTCCCGAGCATCCGATGATCATCAATCTGCCCGCCACCGTGGAAATGACCACGCCGAACGTGTTCGCCGACGAAGTGGAGTACGTCTCCACCCACCTCGACGACCGCGATTCCGTGGTGCTCTCCCTCCACCCGCACAACGACGAAGGCATGGGCGTGGCCGCCACCGAGCTGGCCGTGCTGGCCGGCGCCGACCGCGTGGAAGGCTGCCTGCTGGGCAACGGTGAGCGCACCGGCAACGTTGACCTGGTCACGCTGGGCCTCAACTGGCTCACCCAGGGCATTGACCCGCAGCTCGACCTGTCCAACGTACCTGAGATCCGCAAGACCGTCGAGTACTGCAACCAGATCAAGATCTCCGAGCGCCACCCGTACGCCGGCAACTTCGTGTTCACCGCGTTCTCCGGCTCGCATCAGGACGCCATCAAGAAGGGTCTCGAGGCCCGTCAGGTGGCCGCCGAGCGCGCTGGCGCCGATCTCGACAGCTTCGTCTGGCTCGTGCCCTACCTGCCGATCGACCCGAAGGATATCGGCCGCACCTACGAGGCCATCATCCGCGTCAACTCGCAGTCCGGCAAGGGCGGCATGGCATACCTGCTCAAGACCAACCACAACCTTGACCTGCCGAAGCGCCTGCAGATCGAATTCGACAAGATCGTCCAGAACTTCGCTGACACCACCAAGAAGGAAGTCAAGGACGAGGACATCTGGCGCCTGTTCAAGGACGAGTACTTGCCGGTCGAACAGTCCGGCATGACCGCCGCCGGCGTGGTTGTGGGCGATACCCACGACGCTTCGCTTGCGCCTTGGGGCCGCCTGAAGCTGCTCAAGGTGTCCGTCAGCTCCGGTGAGGACGGTTCCGACACCGTGCTCAAGGCTCGCCTGCTCGACCGCGGCGTGAACGTTGGGGGCGAGCAGCCCGTGGAGCGCGAGGTGTCCGGCATCGGCAACGGTCCGATCGCCGCCTTCCTCAACGCTATCTCCAACTTCGGCGTGGATGCCTCGATTATGGACTACGTGGAGCACACCATGTCCGTGGGCACCGACGCTATGGCCGCCTCTTATGTGGAATGCCAGGTCGGTGAGGCTGACGACGCGCAGATCGTGTGGGGCGTGGGCATTGACTCGTCCATTACCACCAGCGCGCTGAAGGCGATTATCTCCGCCATCAACCGTTCCCAGCGCAACCGCTGAGGCCGCTGAGTCGCACATATAGTATTGGCTCCCTTCTCTGAGGGGAGCCAATACTATTGGGTCTCTCCCTCAGTCAGCTTCGCTGACGGCTCCCTCATCAGAGGGAGCCGTTGCTGCCATCAGAGGGAGCTGTGCTGCGGCTCTTACTGCTGCTGGGATTGCGGCTGCTGCGGGTCGGGCGTGGGCTTCTGCTCGCCGTCGGGAGTGGGGGGCGTGTCGCCGGGAGTGGTGGTCGGATAATTCGGGCATTCGGTGGAATAGCTCGGGTTGGCAAGGCACTGCTGGGCGAATTCCTGCTTCTGCCGGGCCTCGGCATCAGCCTGCTTCTTGGCTTCTTCCTCGGCCTTCCGCTTGGCTTCTTCCTCGGCCTGCTTCTTGGCCTCTTCGTCATCGGTGGTGGAAGAAGAGGATCTCTGGCCGCCGCCCAAGCCCCACGTGCCGTCGGAGCCACCAATCTTGCCGCTGTCCTTAGGCGTGGTGAACTGCTCAACGGCGGTGCCCTGCAGCGCCTGAGTCATGTATTCCTCGAATAGGTGCGCCGGGTAGCCGGTGGAGGTGACGCCGTAGCCGCCGAATGCCGGCACAACCTGCGGGTTGCCGTCCGCATCCGGATTCCAAATGGCCCATACGTTCAACAGGCTGGGCGTGTAACCCACGAACGATGCCGCCAGCTCATCGTTGGCGGTACCGGACTTGCCGGCCACTTGGCGGCCGCCCAGCGCGCTGGACACGCCAGCGGCGGTGCCGTAGGTGGTGGTGCCCTGCATGGCCTTCTGCACCAGCGCGCAATCGTTGGCGTCGAACACCTGCTTGTTCTCGTTAGGTGCGTTGTAGAGGTCCTTGTTGTCGGAGCTCAGCACCTTGTTCACCATGTGCAGGGTGTTCTTCACGCCATTGTTGGCGATGGTCGAATGCCCCTGCGCCAGATCCCACACGGTCAGCGCGTTGATGCCCAGCACGTTGTACATGGAGTTTTCATCGATATCGCCCTGAATGCCCGCTTCATGGGCGATTGCGGCCGTGCGCTTCGGCGTCAGATGCTCATTGACGTTCATGAACACCGTGTTCACCGAGTTGGCGGTAGCCTGATACAGATTGATGTTGCCCCAGTTGTTCTCCAGAGCGTTGTTCACCTCTTGATCCAAGCCGGTGAAGTGCTGGTGGGAATTGCCGTTGAACAACGTATCGAAGCTGACGCCGGATTGCGCGGCCCCCAGCAAAGCGAACGGCTTCATAGTCGAACCCGGTTCGAATACGGCCTGATCGGCATTGTTGAGCTGCTTGGACAGATAATCTGAACCGGCGTATACGGACAATACTTCACCGGTCTTCGGGTCCAGCGCTATGCCGCCGATTTGCAGGGATTCAGGCATGTCGTCCAGACGGGTGTCGCCGATGGACTGCATAAGATCCTGCTTGCTCTTGTCGATGGTGGTGATGATCTTGTATCCGCCAGTATCCAAATCCTCTTTGGTAAAGGCCTTGGACTGCACCAGCTCACGGCGCACCATATCCAACAGATAACCGTTCGGCCCCGCGTATTCGTTCTGCTGCGCCACCGCGGCGGTCTGCGGGAACTTGGCATCAGTGTGCTGCTTGGCAGTGATGTAACCATCCTCCTGCATGATGTTCAGCACACGCTTGAAGCGCGATTTGGCCATATCGGCGTTATCGGCCGGATCCCACGTGGACGGTGACGGAATAATGCCGGCGATCATCGCCGCCTCAGACAGCGTCAGATCCTTGGCGTCCTTATTGAAGTATGCCTTGGCCGCTGCCTGGATACCGTAGGAGTTGCGGCCCAGATAGATGGTGTTCATGTAATTGCACAGCACCTCGTCCTTGGATTCGGTCTGCGCGATTTTGATGGCCATGATGGCCTCGCGTGCCTTGCCCACATAGGATGTGGTTTCGCCCATGTAATACCGCTCGGCATACTGCTGAGTGATGGTGGAACCACCTTGGCGCGTGCCCTTGGTCACATTATTAATGAATGCGCGGGCGATGCCCTTCAGATCAAGGCCTTTATCCGTGTAGAACGTACGGTTTTCGGACGCCACAATCGCGTTGCCGATGTAGTCCGGCAGCCCCTCGCAAGAGATGATTTCACGATTCTGTTCCGCGTAGGAGCCGATCGCGGTGGTGCCGTCCGCGTAATACACGGTGGTTTTCTCGGCCAACGCGAACTTTTCGGGTTGCGGGACCTCGGTGGTGGTGTACAGGTATGCGAATACTGCGATACCGGCCAGCAAGCCCAGTCCAATCAGGGAGAAGAAGATGCCCAGCACCCATTTCAGTACACGGTGCTTGCCTTTTCCTGTGTTCTTTTTCTTCCTGTTCGGGGCTCGATGGCTATTGGAAGCCTTGTGGCTTGCGTGGCGGGAACGGCTCTCCTGGGGCGTATAGGGGCCCTCCTGTGCGGAGTGGCCGGCTCTGCTTTGCGCGGTGCGCGGTTGCCTCAGAGCGGGGCCATTGCCTCCCGAATGTGCACGACGAGTATAAGAAGCCATGGTGTCCACCGTAACTGTTGGCCTTGAACAATCGTTTGACGTGAGCGTAACCACACGCATTTATGCCGGTATTTTTTCCGGAATTCTTACAATTGGGCACGCTTCTTGATGTTGCATGAATATTGCCTGAATGCGCTGGTTGGTCTGCCGTGCGACCCGGCGCGCACGTTTCGTGTCGCTGCGCTGGTCCATACGTCTCCATAGACTTATCCCCAGCCTCCACGCGGCGCTATGTCACCCAACTCCCCCAGGGCAGGAATGCAGCAAGGGTAAGTGGCCTCTGACGGGTGTGTGGAGGTTTTCTTTATGTGCGGATTTGGCTGTGAGCTGGCACTAGCGTGGTCCCCTGTCCGGGGCGCGGCCGTACAGTCGAACGTATGAATGACGCACAGACCCCTAGAATTCGCGACCCGCATGCGGCGGTCAATCTGGTCGGCTCAGGCGCAGCACAGCCTGACTCGTCGTCGAACGTTGTTGACCCATTGGCTGCGCTCGGCCCGGTCTCCGGTTCAGATGCATCGGTATCCACATCAGGCTCCTTACGGGATTTCAGGCCGCTGGACATGGACGATGCGGATGGGGCATCTGATATCGACCGCGGCTTGGCCCGGCTTGACCCGCTTACCGTGCGCCCGCGAATCTCCAGCCGCGTACTGTGCGTGGTATTCGGTCTGCTCCTGATCGCTATCGGCTTCGGCGTGTGGTGGGGGTGCGTGTTTACCGAAAACGGACAATCGTACGACGAACTGGTCTGGAAAAACCTGCACAACGATGTACCGTCCTGGGCCACCGGCGTGATGAACGCCGTCGCACAATCCTGGCTGGTTATCGCTGTCAGCTGCACAATTGCCGCAATCGGCATTATTACGGCGCTGATTCGACGCCGCTGGTGGTTGGCCGGGCAAATCGCCGTGTTCGCCGTGGTCTGCTTGGCCGTCACCCGTATCAAGGGTCTGTTGCCGCGTCCGTTCATCATCAACACTGAATCGCCTGCCGCTAATTCCGCGCCTTCCGGTCACACGATGCTGGCCGCAGCCTGTGCGGTGATTCTGCTGCTTACCGTGCCTCGTGCGGTTCGAGCTTTGGCGGGCGTCATCGGCGTGGTTTGGGCGGTGACCGTCGGTGTCTCCGTGATATACGGACAATGGCATCGCCCTTCGGATGTGGCGATGTCCATCCTGCTGGTGGCGGGATTGGCCCTGCTCGCTCTGGCAGTTACGCGCAAGTCCGGCATGGACGAGCCGGGTCGCCGCGTCTCCTCAGTGAGCGTGCAAATCGTCGGCAGCGTGCTGATTACCGGGGGCCTGCTGTTGCTCGCCTACAGCGGTTATGTGATCTGGCAGGTGGTGCCGGGGCTCAATGTCAGCGCCAGCTGGGCGGTTCAGGGGGCGAATGTCAGCGCTGTTGTGGGCATTGCGGGTGTGGCCATGCTCGCATTCGGACTGTTGCTGGCCCTGCGTCAGATCACTGCAGCGCCCTTAAGCCGGCTGGGTCTGATCGGCGCTCCGCCGGCACCGCCCAAACGGTAAAACATGGGGTGCGAACGGCCGAATTTGCCCGGCACAACGGCGGAATTTGGCAGTTGGACATGATTCATGAGTATTATGACGCCAGAAACGTCGTGTGTTTCGCGCAATACATAAGGAGTGGGTATGGCTACCAAACTGGTGATTGTGGAGTCTCCGACCAAGGCCCACAAGATCGGTGACTACCTGGGCAAGGGGTACACCGTCATGGCGTCGGTCGGCCATATCCGAGACCTCGCGCAGCCCAGCCAGGTGCCCGCGGCAGACAAGGCCAAGTTCGGCAAGTTCGGCGTGGACGTCAACGACGGGTTCAAGCCGTATTACATTGTCGACGGCGACAAGAAGCGTACGGTCAGCGAACTCAAATCGGCCCTGAAGAACGCCGATGAACTCTATCTGGCGACTGATGAGGATCGCGAGGGCGAGGCCATCGCGTGGCACTTGGTGCAGACCTTGAAACCCGAGGTGCCGGTCAAGCGCATGGTGTTCCACGAGATCACCAAGAACGCCATCAACGCCTCCCTGAACAACACGCGCGATGTGGATGGCAATATGGTCGACGCACAGGAGACCCGCCGCATCCTCGACCGTCTGTACGGCTATGAGCTGTCGCCGGTGCTGTGGCGCAAGGTGGGCCCAGGCCTGTCCGCCGGCCGCGTGCAGTCCGTGGCCACCCGCCTGATCGTGGAACGCGAGCGCGAACGCATGGCGTTCAAGCGCGCGCCGTACTGGGATATCGTCGCCACGCTGTCCGCGCCTGACGCGCTGGGGGAGCGTGCCGAATTCTCCGCCCGCATGATCGCGCTCGGCGGCAAGCGACTCGCCGGCTCCAAGGATTTCGGTGCCGACGGCCAGCTGACCCCGGACGGGTTCGCGGCGAACGTTCGCCAGCTTGATGAGGCTGGTGCCACCGCCGTGGCTTCGGCGCTGAAGACCGCCGATTTCACTGTGATGTCGATGGAAACCAAGCCGTACCGCCGCCGCCCGCAGCCGCCGTTCACCACCTCGACCCTGCAGCAGACCGCCGGCAATCGCCTCGGCATGGGTGCTCGCGCCGTGATGCGCGCGGCCCAAAGCCTGTACGAGAACGGCTACATCACCTATATGCGAACCGATTCGGTGACGCTGTCGCAGGAGGGCATCACCGCCGCCCGCAACGCCGTCTCCTACCATTTCGGCGACAAGTTCCTCTCTGCCGAGCCCAAGCAGTACGCCACCAAAACCGCTGGCGCGCAGGAAGCCCACGAGTGTATTCGCCCGGCGGGCTCGCGCTTCCACGACCCGGACGAGCTGGCTTCCAAACTTCCCGGCGACCAGCTGCGCCTATACACGCTGATCTGGCAGCGCACGCTTGCCTGCCAGATGGCTGACGCCACCGGTTCCACCGCCACCGTGCGCCTGTCTGCGCCGGCCGGCCCCACCGAGGGCGAGGCCGTGTTCCAGGCGTCCGGCACCGTCATCGAATTCCCCGGCTTTATGAAGGCCACGGGGGAGGGGCGCAAGCCCAAGGCCGCCGCTCCCGGCGCTGGGGCTGGCTCGGACCAGGCTGCTGCCGCCGGCAAGACGGACGCCAAGGCCGTCAGGGGTGACGCCTCCGAATCCAACACCTCCCTGCCGCCGATGAGCGTCGGCCAGCAGGTCGAGGCAAGCGACATCGAACCGGACGGCCATGAAACCCAGCCGCCGGCCCGCTACACCGAGGCCACGCTGGTCAAGACGCTGGAAGCCAAGGAGATCGGTCGCCCGTCCACTTACGCGAGCATTATCTCCACAATCATGGATCGCGGTTACGTATACGAGCGTGGCCGTGCGCTGATCCCCAGCTGGCTCGCCTTCTCCGTGACCAAGTTGCTCGAGACGAACTTCCCCAAGCTGGTCGACTACCAGTTCACCGCCGAGATGGAAAACGGCCTTGACCGCATCGCCCACGGCGAGGAATCCGGCCGCGACTGGCTCACCCACTTCTACTTCGGTTCCGGCGAGGGCGCCGCCCGCAACGCCGACGAGGCGCACGAAGGCCTGCAACAGCAGGTCGCGCAGCTCGGCGAGATCGACGCGCGCGCCATCAACACCATCGACATCGGCGACGGCCTGCACGTGCGCGTCGGCCGTTACGGCCCGTATCTGGAAGACATGGAGCATCTGGACGCCGAAGGCAACCCGAAGCGCGCGTCTCTGCCGGACACCATCGCGCCGGATGAGCTGACGGTGGCCGTGGCCCGCGATTTGATCGACAACCACTCCGGTGGACCGCGCGAGCTGGGCGTTGATCCGGTATCCGGCGGTACCGTCGAGGTGCGCAATGGGCGTTTCGGCCCGTATGTGGCGTTGGTGCCGCCGGCTGAGGCTTCGGCTGGCGCTGCTGGCGATACTGCTGGTGCTTCTGCGGCCAAGAAGGGTTCGAAGAAGGCCGCGGCCGCCGCCGCGTCGCGCCCGAAGATGGCCTCGTTGTTCAAGACGATGAGCCCTGAATCGCTGTCGCTGGAAGACGCGCTAAAGCTGCTGAGCCTGCCGCGCGAAGTGGGCACATACGAGGAAACCAACGCCGAAACCGGCGAGGTATCCGAATGCACGGTGGCCGCCAACAACGGTCGCTACGGCCCCTACCTGACCAAGACGGGTGCCGACGGCAAGTCGGAGACCCGCTCGCTGGCCTCGGAAGACGAGATCTTCACGGTCGATATCGACAAGGCCAAAGAACTGTTCTCGCAGCCCAAGTACGGCCGCGGGCGTGGCCGTGGTGCCGCCAAGCCGCCGCTGCGTGATTTGGGCAAGGACCCGAACACCGGCAAGAACGTGACCATCAAGGACGGCCGTTTCGGCGCGTACATCACCGATGGCGAGACCAACCGTACGGTGCCGCGTCAGTACACGCCTGAATCCATCACCCCTGATGACGCCTTCCGACTGCTCGCCGAAAAGCGTGCGGCTGGTCCCTCCACCCGTGGCCGTCGCGGTGCTGGGCGTGCTGGTGGCGCCAAGGCCGTTGCCGGCAAGGGCAAGAAGGGCGGTACCTCGGCTGCGGTTTCGGCGCAGGAGGCCAAGCGCGCCGAACGCCGTGCCGAAGTCAAGAAGTTGGCGAACAAGGGCTGGTCCAACCAGCGCATCGCCGAAAAACTCGGTTCCACCCCCGCCACTGTGAAAAAGGACGTCGACTGGCTGACCGCCAACGAGGACTACGAGCGCCCCGCCGTAATTCCCAAGCGTGGCTGAGCGGAATTATTGCTCTACTTGCGTTTCAAGGGGCTGATTTCTCGTTTTGAGAATATCTACTTCCGCTTCAAGGGGCTGGTCATCTGCTGAACCACGAGTATGAACGGCTCCGCGCCAACGTCATTCCGCCGTTTTGGAACGTTGTCTACTTGGGCAACAGCCCCTCGAAACGGAAGTAGACCTTCAGAAAAGACCAAATCAGCCCCTTGAAACGGAGGTAGAGCTGGTTTAACTGCCTGTTGGGCGCAACTCTGCGCCTAACGCTAAGGTCAATAGCATGAGCGGTCTGTTTGTTTCGTTTGAAGGTGTCGATGGCGTGGGCAAGACCACGCAAGTCGAGCGGCTGCATGCGTATCTTGAGGCTCAGGGGCGTACCGTGGTCGTTACCCGTGAGCCGGGAGGCACTGCGTTAGGCAAGGCCATTCGCCAACTGCTGTTGCACGGTGTGGATGGGGGCGCAGTCGACATCGCACCGCGCGCCGAGGCGCTGCTATTCGCTGCAGACCGAGCCCAGCACGTTGCCGAAACCATCCGCCCGGCATTGGAGCGCGGTGAAGTGGTGATCACCGACCGCTATTTAGACTCTTCCTTGGCCTATCAGGCCGGTGGCCGCGAACTCACGCCAGAAGAGATTCGATCCTTAAGCATGTGGGCCACCAACAACCTGCTGCCCGACCGCACGTATTTGCTGGATATGGACCCAGCCCTGTCCCACCATCGCCTCGAACACGCGGAAGACCGTATGGAATCGGCCGGTGATGACTTCCAGTCCCGCACCCGCCAGGCCTTCTTGGACTTGGCCGCCGCCGAGCCGAATCGTTTCCGCGTTATCGATGCGAGCCAGAGCATTGAAGCGGTATGGGCTGCCATCGAATCCGACATCAAGGAGCTCGCATGAGCGTATGGGATTCACTAGTCGGCCAAAAGCCGGTAATCGACATGCTCAGTCGTATCGCGCAGGGCGACCCGAGCCAGATCACCCAGTCGTGGCTGATCTGTGGACCTCCCGGATCGGGCCGTTCCAACATGGCCCGAGCATTCGCGGCGGCGCTGGAAAGCCCGGATCACGGCATGAGCGCTGAGCCCACGCGCGTCACCCAGCAGGTGCTTGCCGGCACGCATCCGGATGTCACGGTGCTGACCACGAACAAGGTGACTATTGGTATCGATCAGGTGCGTGAGATCATCACTACCTCCGAGCAGATGCCCGCCACCGCACCGTGGCGCATCATCATCATCGAAGACGTGGATCGCATGCTTGACCGCACCACCAACGTGCTCTTGAAAGAGATTGAGGAGCCGGCCGAGCATTGCATCTGGCTACTGTGCGCGCCCAGCGCCCAGGACGTGCTGCCCACCATCCGTTCGCGCACACGCATCGTGAACCTCGCCGTGCCCTCCACCCAGGCGGTGGCCGGATTCCTGACCTCCACCACCAATGTCGAGCCAAAAGTGGCGCAGCGTGCGGCCCGACTCGCCGAAGGCCATATCGGCATCGCCAAGTTGTACGCCACCGACGAACGGGTTATGTCCGACCGCGATGAACTTGTGGTCGGTGTGCTGAATCTGGCCCGTGCCTCGGATGCAGTGTTGTTGGCCGGCAATCTTATCGACAATGCCAAGGCCCAGGCCGAGGCAGACGCGAACCGCATCACCGCCGGTCAGGAAGCGGAATTCCGCCGCATCAACGGACTGGCACCGAGCGACCGCATCCCGCCGAAACTGCGTGGCGCATTCAACCAGATTGCCAAGAAAGACGATGTGAAGCGTTTGGTCACCCGCCGTACGCGCGACGTATTGGATCGTGCGCTGAACTCCATCGCCTCCATCTACCGAGATGTGGCGGTGCTGCAGAACAATGCGGAGGATTCGGTGGGCCTCATCAACCTGGAGAACCGCTCGTCGATCACCGAATTGTCGGTGCGATTGAACCGGGCCGGTGCCGTGACCCGTCTGGACGAAGTGGCCCACGCCCGCAAGCGCCTAGCCGGCAACGGCAACCCGCTACTGGTATTCGAGTCCCTCTTCTGCGCCCTGATCTCATAACCCGACGCAACTAGCCCCCCTCTGATGAGTGGGGGCTGTCGAGCGCAGCGAGACTGGGGGAGAGACCCCGTAACGCACAGCCCCCAGTACGTCACACATATGAGCGATACTGGGACGTATGAAGATTTCCGCCGATTTCACCGTCATCCCGGACGATTTCGCCAAGGCTGCGGCCCCTGAATATTTCAATGGTGGCGTGCCTGTGGTCTCCTTCCCGTTCTACATCGATGATGTGGATCCCGAGGCCCGCTACCTGCACTGGGAGTTCGTGGACCCGGATTCGATTCCGGTCTGCGGCTTCGAGTGGATTCACTGGTCCGTGGCCAATCTGCCGATTGATGCGCTGATGTACGACTTCAATGATTCACATGCGTTGGCCATCCCGCCGGACTTCTCCCGTCAGCTGCCGGCCATGATTCCCGAGACCGTGCAGGGGCGCAACTCCTCGGCCTCCAAGTTCTTGGGCCGCAGCGCTGACCCGGCGGTGATCATGCGGTACAACGGTCCGCAGCCGCCGGACAAGGATCATGAGTACTACCTGCAGGTGTGGGCCACCAAGAAGCCGTTGCCCGGCTTGAATCAGGGCTTCTGGCTCAACGAGCTGTTGCACGCGCTGCGCAACAGCGGTGAAGTGCCCGACACCGACGGCATCTTCCTGACCGGCAAGGCGTGAGCCACATGAGCCCCCGCAGGCGGGGGCTGTCAGCATCACTGACTGGGGGTGGGTCAGTACAAAACCACCTTCAGTCCGACTTCGTCGTCCAGCTCCCGCCAGTGGGAGCGTGACTACAACAAAGAAAGGACACCATCACACTATGGCCTGCACCACGATTCTGGTAGGCAAAGACGCGAGCTATGACGGCTCGACCATCATCGCCCGCAACGAGGATTCCGCGAACGGCGAGTTCAACCCGAAGCGCTTCATCGTCGTGAAGCCGGAGGAACAGCCGCGCGAATACAAGTCGGTGATCTCCCACCTAACCATCACCCTGCCGGACGACCCGCTGCAGTACACCGCCGTGCCGAACGCGGACCTCAAGGAAGGTATTTGGGGCGAGGCCGGCGTCAACGAGGCGAACGTGGCGATGAGCGCCACCGAAACCCTGACCACCAACGAGCGCGTGCTCGGCGCCGACCCGTTCGTGGAATACACGCCGGCCAAGGGCGATGAGCCCGAGGTGCCCGGCGGCATCGGCGAAGAGGACTTCCTGACCATCGTGCTGCCGTATGTCAAGACCGCACGCGAGGGCGTCCAGCGCCTCGGCGCGCTGCTTGAGGAATTCGGCACCTACGAGATGAATGGCGTCGCCTTCTCCGACTCCAACGAAATCTGGTGGCTGGAAACTGTGGGCGGCCATCACTGGATTGCCAAGCGCGTGCCGGACGAGGCCTACGTGACCATGCCGAACCAGCTCGGTATCGACGAATTCGACCTTGAGGACGCTCTGGGTGACCAGGAAGTGCACATGTGTTCCGAAGACCTTGCCGAATTCATCGAAACCAACCATTTGGACCTCGCGGTGGAGAACACTACCCCGTTCAACCCGCGCGATGCCTTCGGCTCCCACTCCGACTCCGACCACGTGTACAACACCCCGCGCGCCTGGTACATGCAGCGCTTCCTCAACCCGTACGACGAGGTGTGGGACGGCCCGGACGCCGACCACAAGCCCACCTCCGACGACATCCCGTGGGCCCGTCAGCCTGAGCGCAAGGTGACCATCGAGGATATCAAGTACGTGCTGAGCTCCCACTACCAGGGCACCCCGTTCGATCCGTACGGCCAGCTGGGCGATGAGCGCACCCGCCACATGTACCGCACGATCGGCATCAACCGCCAGAGCCAGCTCGCGGTGATGCAGATCCGCCCGTACCGCCCGCAGGCCTCCCGCGCCATCCAGTGGATGGCATACGGCTCCAACCCGTTCAACACGCTGGTACCGTTCTTCCCGAACGTGGACACCACGCCCGCCTACCTTGAGGACACCACCACCCGCGTGACGTCCGAGAACTTCTACTGGGCCAACCGCATCATCGCCGCCCTGTGCGATGGCGCCTTCCGCTCCACGTCCAACGCCGTTGAGCGCTACCAGGAGAAGACCGGTGCGATGGGCCACCGCTTGGTCGCCGCCACCGACGAGCAGATCGCCCGTCTGGGCTTGACGGCCGCCGAGGAAGCCGCGCAGTCCGCCGCTGAAGAGGAATTTGAGGCCGACAACGTGGATGGCGATGTGCAGCCGATGACCCCGGACGAGACCATCGCCGCGCTGCGTAACCCCGAGGTGCGCGAGATTCTCGCCGCCGCCAACCAGACCATGGCCGACCAGCTCAAGGAGGAAACCGAAAAGCTGCTTGACTCCGTGCTGTACACTCGCAGCATGGAAATGAAGAACGGCTTCCACATGTCCGACTTTTAGTCCGTATTGAGCTCCCCTCCCTGAGGGGCTGAGCCGTTAAGAAAACAGCCCAGTGGGCTGTTTTTAGGCGAAGAGGCGGCGACTGCCGCCCCACCGCCCCGCCCCATCACACAAACACAGAAAGGCTTTATATGACCACCATCGAAGACTTCACCAGCCAGTACGGTCTGGTCCAGAAGATCGACGCATTCGGCTACATGAAGTACCTGGCCGAGAACCCTGACGCCCCGCGCAAGCACGGCAAGGTGGTGCTCGTCACCGCCGATACGCCGCTCAAGGCATCGCGCGGAGAAGGCAAGACCACCACGACCATCGCCCTGATCGACGCTCTGAACAAGCGCGGCATTGATGCGACCGCCGTGCTGCGTCAGCCGAGCATGGGCATCACCGCAGCCGGTTCCAAGGGCGGTGCCTCCGGCGGCGGCAAGGCTTCCCTGACCCACCCCGAGCTCATCGACTGGGGTCTGTGCGGCGAAATGGGCGCCATCGAGGCGGCCCAGAACCTGCTCGTCTCCTTCGCCGAGAAGGCCATCGATGACGGCAAGCTCGACACGATTCTCGTGCCGCGTGTCTCCGAGGTTCCGAGCCGCTCCCTGCGCTCCACCGCTGTGGACTACGGCAAGGGCAACGTGCCGGAGAAGGTCGTGCTCACGCCGACCTGCGAGCTCATGCAGATTGTGGTGCTCTCCCGCTCGATGGACGAGATTTCCGAGCGCGTGTCCAAGATGATCGCCGGCACCAAGGACGGCAAGGCCGTGACCTTCGGCGAATTCGTGGACCTGTGGCGTATCACTGGCATTTTGGCCGACGCGGTCAAGCCGGCCAAGACCGAAACCGTGAACGGATCACCGGTCTACGTGCACGGTGGCCCGTTCGCCAACGTGTCCATCGGCATTCCGACGTTGGTCTCCGTGGAAATGGCCTGCGCCCTGCATGACGTGGTCATCGTCGAGGCCGGTTACGGCACCGACGCCGGCGCCCAGAAGTGGCTGGACATCGCCTGCCGCGAATACGGTGCGCAGTGGCCGTCCGCCGCCATCGTGGTGACCCGTGCCTCCACCTGGCGCGACGATCCCGAGCTGGCCTGGCGCTACCCGTTCCACGTGCAGCGCCTGGAGAACCTGGACATTCCGACCTTCCCGCTCATCAACCTGTGGGAAGGCGAGGACGATCAGGTTCCGTCCCTGAAGGCCACCGCCGACGAGCTGGGCTTCCGCACGCCGATCATCGGCAACCTGTTCCGCGACGGCGGCGAGGCGCTGGCCCCGCAGCTTGACGGTTTCGTCGACGCGTTGCAGAACGGCTCCATGCCGGCCGAACCGTACTCGCACAAGGGCATGGCCCTGACCGAGAACGCCAAGTGGGTGGCCGAGAACGCCTACGGCGTACCGGCCGAGCGCGTGATTTACAAGCCGGGCTTCACCGAGTCCGTGTCCGAGGCCATGGAACTGTGCCAGAGCGCAGGCATCTCGCTGGACGAACTGGCGTTCGTGGCGGTCAAGTCCCCGGCGACCATGACCGACAACGACCGTGCCCCCGAAGAAGAGCGCACCGTGACCCTGAAGAAGGTCGAGGTGCATGCCGGTGCCGGTCTGGTCCACGTCAACCTGACCACCAGCCTCACCACCCCCATGCCCAAGATCGTGTGATGACAGGTACAAGGTGAGGTAACTCGCTTTCGAGGGGCGGATTTCCGGTTTTCCGGAGGTCTATCTGCGTTTCGAGGGGCTCTTCGATTGCGAAACCCGGAGTATGACCATTGAAATTGCAATGTTTATACTCCGGGTTTCTTGTTTTAAAAGCCCCTTGAAACGCTAGTAGAGCTTCTGAATGTTGGAAATCAGCCCCTTGAAACGTAGAAAGCCCGCCGCCGGCGGGCTTTCTACATCTGAGCTTCCCTCTTTGAGGGGAGCTGCCAGCGAAGCTGACTGAGGGGAGCCAGAATACGCAAACTAGAAGTTGCTACCCTGAGCCGTTAAACGGAAAGCCCACCGGGCTTTCCGTAGGCGATGCGAGCAGCTATGCTGCGAGGGGAATGGTGGCAACTAGAAGTTGCCACCATTCCAGCCCCAGTCGGTGGTGGCGGTGTAACGGATGTAGGTGCGGTCCTCGGGAATGCCGAGCGTGGAGTTCAGCGCGGCCATAATGCTCTCGGTCAGCTTTTCCCAAGCAGAGCCCGGCACAGAGCGGCCGAACACGTTGACTTCCACATAGGCGGCGGGCTGGTCATCGCTACCACCGAAGTAAATCGGCATATTGTCCTCGAACGGGCACATTAGCCAGCCCTCGGACTTGCCCGGCACGGCGGTAATCGCCTTGCCATAGGCAGCCTTCAACGCCTCGCGCTGCTCAGGGGTGGTGGGCACGGACACATGAGTGTGAATAACGGGCATAATTCCTCCTTGATTCGGTTCGCTTCCAGTCTAGCCTCAGCGGTTGCTGTTGAACATGGCATGCGGATGTAGGAAGCTGCTTGCAGAACGGACCGGGGCAAGGCCAATTTGGGGAGATTATTGGCCTTTCCAGCCAATATATGTTCCGCAGTCAGCCCAATAGTGTTGAATACCCTTGTGAGAAAACTGATTGAACAACTGATGAAGTTCGGCATTGTGGGCGTCATCGCCTTTGTTATCGACTGGGGTATTCTCAACCTATTGGTTGGCATATTCCACATGCACAACGTGCTGGCTGCCACCGTCTCTTTCATCATCTCGCTGATTTTCAACTATCTGGCGAGCATGAAATTCGTATTCAAGCATCGTGATGACATGGCGCGCTGGATGGAGATTCTTATCTTCGTGGCGGGCGCTGTAGTCGGTCTGTTCATGAATGACGCGATTATCTGGATTTCCACTTATGGCATGAACCATGATGCCTATGTATCGCAGCATGCCGAATATCTGTTGCGCACCAATATCGGCAAGTTGGTGGCCACTGCCGTGGTAATGATCTGGAACTTCTTGATTCGCAAGTGGCTGCTCGACGATACGCACACCAATGCGATGAACCGTCTGAAGTCCGCTGAAAATCGACTGAATGCCGAGGAGCTTGAAGCCAAGTGGCAGAACAGCTTCTCCCACAAGCTCGGCATCTGGTCCCTGGAACACACGCCCAAAGGCTGGCCGAAGTAGCGTTTTGACGTATAAGCCCCCTCGTCAGAGGGGGCTTAGCTTTTGTCTCACACACTCACTTCAGTCAAGGTCGGCTGCTCGGTGGAGCCCTTGATCTGCTTGAAGCCAATCAGCGCAATCACCAGCGAGACCAGTGCCAAAGTGGTCACCACCATGAAGCCGCCATGCGAGCCCATGCGGTCGATGAACTGGCCGGCAATCGCCGAACCGGCGGAGGAGCCGATAGAATTCATCGCACCCATCCACGCCATGCCTTCGGTCAGGCGGGAAGGCGGCACCAAGTGCAGCATGAGCTGGTTGCCGTTAATCCACGTCGGAGCCTGGCACACGCCGATGATCAGGTAGATGATCATAATCACCCACAGATGCTTGGCGAACAGGAACGTGCTGATGCCGATGTTCACCACGGCCAGGCAGAAGTAGAAGCGCTTCCACAGGGCAATCGACCAGTTCTTCGCGCCGTACACCAAGGCGCCCATCAACGAGCTGATGGAGAAGCAGGCGAATACAAAGCCCGTGTACTGCTTCATATTCGACTCGGTGGCGAATGCGATGATCGAGATGCCTGTAGCCGACTGGAACGCGCCCAAGCCGAACCAGGTGACGCATACCGCAATCAGACCCGGTCCCCAGATGGACGCCTTCTTGCCGGAACGCGCATCGGCGACCGCCTGCTCAATGGCGGCGTTAATCGTGGCCTCATCGGTCACGCCTTCGCGCTCAAGACGGCGGCGAGTCTCCTCGGCTGCGGTCTCCACCTTCAACGCTTCGGCTCGAGCCGCCTCGCGCTCACGGTATTCCTTGCGGGAAATGCCCTCAGCGCGGGCCAGCTGAGTCTGTGACGGTGGCTCAGTGGTCAGCTCGGTCAAGAACATCAGCGCGCCCACCACCACGCACATGCCGGTGAACGAGAATGCCAGCAGACCGGAGATCACGGCCAGTGTGGAAGCCAGTGGATTGCCGATTACCCACATGCATTCGTCCAGCACGCCGCACAGGGAGAGCGCACGGTTGGTACGCTCCTGATCGCCCTTCAGGATTTTGGTCCAGCGCGCGCGGCTCATCGCGCCCCACGGCGGAATAGCTGCCAGGAACGGCGTCAAACAGTACAGCACCCATTCCGGCGCACGATTGGTGATGGATGTGGTCAGCGCGACGGCGGCGACAATCCACACCAGAATCGTTGGAATCGAAACCTGCCGCTGGCCGAACTTGTCGGTCAGCTTGCCGAGCAGCGGCGTGGCCACGGCCAGTGCAATCGCCTGAATGGCGGTGAGCATACCTGCCAGCGAGTAGTTGCCGTAGTAATGCTGCACGGAAATGGTGATGGTCATGCCCACCATCGGGAACGGCATGCAGGCAATCACCGAACCGATGGAATAACGAGCGGTATGAGGTATGCGCAGCAACTCCGCATACCCACCAAAAACTTTGTGACCCACTTCCTTGATGCCAGCCATAATGGTGTTCGAGTTGGACAGGTTGTTGGACATAACAGCACTACGCTCCTTTCCGCTCCCGATTGGATGTTCCCCGCTGACGTGGCGTTGCCGGCGAAGCCCTCATCGAATGATGTGTTGTCCATGGTCGCGCAAAGTTTGCGTTGGATTTCCCTATTCGCATATTTGCGTCACGGATACTCTAATCGTTGGTTAGGGCGCGACACGCGGTAGATTGGAGATATTAAGACAACGTTCTCATGTTCTTCGGCGAACATCGCAAGATGCCCGTAGGAATAAAAAGAAAGGCGGCTCATGAGCGCAACCACCATCCACTTCGTTCGCCACGGCAAGGTCTACAACCCTGACCATCTGCTCTATGAGCGGCTGCCCGACTTCCATCTCTCCGATCTTGGCCGGCGTATGGCACAGGCCACCGCCGCCTATCTGGCCAATAGCCCTCAGACCAATACGATTTCCGCGGTGTATTCGTCTCCCCTGGACCGCACGCGCGAGACCGCCGACGCGATTCTTGACGCGTTGAATCCCGTGCGCGAGGCCCGAGGCGAAGCCCCGCTCATGCTCACCGCCGATGAGCGAGTGATTGAGGCCGGCAACGAGTTCCGCGGCAAGCGTATCGGCCATGGCGAAGGCGCGCTGTGGAAGAACGGCAATTGGAAACTGGTCACCAACCTGTACAAGCCGAGTTGGGGCGAATCCTATCAGCACATTGCGCAGCGCATGGATGATTTCGCACGCGAGAAGGTCGCCCAACACCCCGGCGAACAGATTGTGGTGGTCAGCCACGAATCGCCGATTTTCAGTTATCGCCATTATCTGGAGACCGGCCACCCCGAGCACTGGATGTTCCTGCGGCACACGGCGCTCGCCTCCGTGACCTCGGTGACGTACGACAACGAAACCGGCCGTGTGATGTCAATCACGTATGTCGACCCAGCAGCCAACGTCAAGTAACGGCACACTGGTGAATAGCTGAGCTACAATCTGGGCTCCCCTCAGAGGGAGCCAATGGGACGCACTACAATCAAGTGGTGAACGCAGAGGAGCATGAATGACCATTGAACTCAATCGTGAGGCAATCGCACGGATCGCGGCATTGCCGGGGGTAGCTGAGGCCGCTGAAGCCGGCTCGGCGCTAATTAGCCTGTGGCCGCTGACCGAAGCCATGCAGATGGACAATGACGCCAAGTATGCGGAGAACCTGCAGGTGCGTGTCACGCACGCGTTCGCACGCATTCTCACCGGTCAGGATGTTACGATGCCTGACGCCGAATTCGTCTACGAGGGGGCCGATGAGATTCCTGGCCGTCCGCAAAGCATCGTAGACACGCTGCTTGCTGCCAATGACGCCTACGATACGATGGCCGGTTACTCGGAATCCGGCGATGTGCAGCTGATTTTCGATGCCGCCGAAGCTTTAGGTGTTGACTGGGATTCGCATGTCGAGGCCGCAGTCCGTGAGACGGTTGTCTCCGTGGAGGCTCAGGTTGAGGCCGATGCCGAGGCTGGCGGACGTTTGGCGGCTTCCGGCGAGCCGGCTGATGTGGCCGTCCGTTTCGCCACCGCGCTCGCCGTATGCGATGCGCTGCTGAACGTGGTGAGCGGGCATGCCGAGACGGTTGGCTTGGTTGGTCCGGCTGTTGCTGATGCCGCTGATGTTGCTGACGAGGCCCGGGCCACCGCCATCGTAACGTTGCCGATTCTGCTGTACGTCAACGAATTACGTGAGCAGTGCTCGATTCCGCGCATCTGCCTGACCGACCAGCAGATTCTTGATCTGATTGATACGCGTGCCAATGCCGGTGACACCCTGACCGCCACCGCCGAATACATTGCCCCGCTGGCCGGTGCCGAATGGACCAAGCACCGCGACGATGTGCTCTGGAACCCGGACGAAGCCAAGAAGAAGGCCAAGGAAGAAGACGAAAAGCGCAACAAGGAGGCCTTGGCCGCCAAGTTTGCGCACATTAAAGATGACCCTGGCAAAGAAACCGTGGAGTTGTGAGAATCAAGGCAGCTTAGCCCGCCTGATCGGTTCTCTTACCCCTGCTCGCGATTCCTCCGTGCCAAGGAAATCGTCTATGTGGTGAAGAACATCGCTTACGCAACGGAAGAAGAAACACTTATGGGCAATGGCGTCAATCTGCGCACGCTCACCAATGACGGCGGTAGCGCGGTAATCAGCGATTACGGGGCGCATCTGCTGCGCTGGGCCCCGGCGGGGCAGCCGGATGTAATCTGGACGCCCCGCACATGGCATTTCGAAGCTGGTCAGCCGGTTGGCGGGGGAGTGCCGGTGTGCTTCCCCTGGTTCGGGCCGGGGTTTGTGCATGGCGGGCAGACTGCGAAGCGACCGATTCATGGGTTCGCACGATTGCGCCAGTGGGCGCTGGACGAAGGGGCGTTTACCGGTGCCCGTGTGCGGTATGTGCTGGATTCCGAACGACTGACGACTGGCGAAGTGCCATGGATCGAGGATGAACCCAACGTGCGTTTCCATGCCGCATACGAGGTGTGTGCCAGCGATACGCTGACGATGACGCTGACCGTTACCAACACGGGAGGTGAGCCGATGTCGTATGAGGCGGCGCTGCACTCGTATCTGCATGTCGGCGATGTGCTCGGCGCGCGGCTGGTCGGTTTGCGGGGTGCAACATATCTGGATGCCACGGAAGCCGGATTCCCGCCAAAACTACAAGAACAGCCATCGGTGATGTTCGGCGATCAGCCGGTGGACCGTGTGTATTATTCCGATGCTGCACTGGAATTGCAGGACCATGTGCTGGGTCGTGTGATTCGCATCGGCAAGACCGGCTCGCCGCAGACGGTGGTGTGGAATCCCGGAGAGCAGGGCGGCAACGCCATTGCCCATGCCAAGACGGGTGAATGGCGTGGCTTTGTGGCCGTGGAGGCAGCGGCGTGCCGAGACCGTATCGTTGCCCTTAGTCCGGGTGAATCGTATATGCTTTCGCAGTCCATTGCCGTGATGCCGTTGGGGTAGTTGGCTGAATACAGTGCCGATAATACAGTGCCGAGAATGATGAAGCCCTACTCGCGTTGAGTAGGGCTTCATCATTGGTTGCGGGGAACTTCTTCAACGGAAGTTCCCCGATATCGGTTACTGGCCTTGCCAGGGTTTCTGGGCATTGTCGCCGGCGGGAGCCGTGTGCTCAGAAGGTGTTGCGGATTCGTCGCCGGCGTTTTGAGGCATCGGCGGAACCTGGCCGTACTGTGGGGCCGGGGCCTCCGGTTGGCCGTACTGCGGGGCCGGCACCTGACCGTAATCAGGTGCGGGTGCAGCCGGCTGGCCATAGTCGGGGGTTGGCATGGGCGGCTGGCCGTAAGCCGGGGCCGGCTGGTTGAAGCCGGGTGCGGGCGCGTTCGGAGCGGCGAAATTCGGGGGTACAGGCGTGCTGTATGGTGCGCCGTAAGCACCCTGAGGCATGGGGGTTGCCGCTGCGCCATCGTCAAAACGTGCGCCCTCCGGCTTGCTGGGAAGAGCCATGAACACGATATAGACAACGCAGCCGGCCAGCGTAATCAACGCACCAATGACCGCCGCGCCAAGACCGCCGGCGGCCATGCTGCCATAACCATAGTCATAACTGCCAAGGCTCCTGAACCCGCCGTACAGTGCCGCACCACCGCCGATAATCATGATGATAAGGCCGATAACCATCGCGATATAGAAAATGGCAGCCCACCAGCCAGGCTTGTTCGTGTCATGCAGACGGCGGACGGAAAGTGCCAGGGTGGGGATTAGGGTCACCAGACCCCAAATGGTGGCGAGGAAGCCAAGCTTTTCATCTGTGGCGGTGTTGAGGATGTCCAGCACGATATTGATGCCGAAAGCGGCCAGCACCCACCACCAGAATTCACTGCGGGACGCGCGGCCCTTGAACACCGTGTACTTCTTCCAGAAGCGCAGGAAGGCTTCTTGGAAGGAGCATCCGTAGTAAGGCTTATCCAGCGGCACAGTGGCAGTGGGCGCGGCGTATTGGCCGTAAGACGGCGGAACCGGGCCGTAAGGATTGCCATCGGGGGCCGGTGTGCCGTACGCCGGTGCGGATTGACCGTAGGTGTTGGCGTCGGGCGCGGGCTGACCGTAGGTTGGTACGGCCTGGCCATAAGAGTTCGCGGTCGGAGCAGGCTGACCGTATGCCGGCTGGCCGTAAGCGGGCTGCGCCGGCTGTGAGGGCTGCGCCGGGGCCGGTGCGCCATACTGCGGTACGGGATTAGGTGTGGGCGTACCGTTGGCCTCAGGCTGCTGAGGCAAAGGCACATTGTTGGGATCAGACATTGATTCCCCTTTCATAAGACCTATGTGTCACATCATATTCTTCCATTGCATGAGTGGAAAACTCAACAATTGCGCCAAATAATGTCCAAAGTTGTGGTGAATGCACTGGAAAGAATCGATGGTTATCAAATCGATATCAGTTGAGGGTGAACGTTATCGATCGGTTGTGTAACCTGTTGCATGAATATTGCGCACAGTTGCGGGGGCGGAACTGGAAAGCAGACGAAGCTTTTGGCGCTACGCATAAAGCAACATACAGAGATGTAGGGAATGCCATGAACCACGAATACACGGATGCCGCCGTTGAGCAGCGCGAATCGCACGAAGACGAATCTCAAGACTGGGATCTGCTGTTCGTGGGCCTGGCCTGCTGATTCTCGTTTGCTGTTTTCTTTTCTTTTGATTTTAAAAGCAAAAGAAAAGAAAATGGCAGGCAAAAGAGATTTCGTTGGAAAATGGCCGTTTTGGGATGATGTCGGTCTAAAACGCCAGTAGCGAAGCAAAAGAGCGAGGGCATCGTTCGCCGCGTCCGGCGCGCGCGGCACAATAGGGGATTATGACTGATGCTGAAAACACCAAACCCGAACTGCCCAAGAACGTTCGTGTTCGCTTCTGCCCGTCGCCGACCGGAACCCCGCATGTCGGCATGATTCGTACCGCCCTGTTCAACTGGGCGGAAGCTCGCGCCACCGGCGGCACGCTGATCTTCCGTATCGAAGACACCGACGCCGTGCGCGACTCCGAAGAAAGCTACAACCAGATCCTCGAATCCCTGCGTTGGCTGGGTATCGACTGGGACGAGGGCATCGATGTGGGTGGCCCTCACGGCCCGTACCGCCAGTCCGAGCGTACCGCCATCTACAAGGATGTTGCCGCCAAGCTGCTCGAAGCCGGCTACGCCTACGAGTCCTTCTCCACTCCTGAGGAAATCAAGGAGCGCAACCTTGCCGCCGGCCGTCCGGCCGAGTTCGGCTACGATGGCTACGACCGCAACCTGACCGATGAACAGAAGGCCGCCTTCCGCGCCGAGGGCCGCAAGCCTGCGCTACGTATCAAGATGCCTGATGAAGACATCGCCTTTGACGATCTGATTCGTGGCACCATCGAGTTCAAGGCCGGCTCCGTGCCGGACTACGTGATCGTGCGCCCGAACGGCGACCCACTGTACACGCTGACCAACCCGGTCGACGACGCGATGATGGAAGTCAACGTCGTGCTGCGCGGCGAGGACCTCCTGAGCTCCACCCCGCGCCAGATCGTGCTTTACCGTTACCTTATGGAACTCGGCATCGCCAAGGAGATGCCGCTGTTCGGCCACATGCCGTACGTGATGGGCCAGGGCAACAAGAAGCTCTCCAAGCGCGACCCGGAGTCCAACCTGTTCAACCACCGCGACAATGGCTTCATCCGCGAGGGCCTGCTCAACTACCTGGCCCTGCTCGGCTGGTCCATTGCACCGGACCGCGACGTGTTCTCCATGGACGAGATGACCGAGAAGTTCGACGTGCGCGACGTCAAGGCCAACCCGGCCCGCTTCGACATCGACAAGGCCATCTCCATCAACGCCGAGCACATCCGTATGCTTGAGCCCGAGGACTTCCTGCGCCGCTCGGTGCCGTACCTGCACCGCGACGGTGTGGTTTCCGCCGACAACTGGGATGCCCTGACCGACCGTGAGCGTGAGGTGCTGACCGCCGCCGCTCCGCTGGTTCAGCCGCGCGTGCGCCTGCTGGGTGAGGTTGCCGGCATGGTCGGCTCCCTGCTCTCCACCGAGGGCTACTTGGAGCCGGCTGACGACGCCAAGAAGCAGCTGAAGGATTCTGCCGGCGAGGTGCTGGACAAGGCCATCGCCGCACTCGAGGCTGTGGATGAGGCTGACTGGAAGACCGACAACCTGCATGAGACCCTGAACAAGGCTCTGGTTGAGGAGGGCGGCTACAAGCCGCGCCTCGCTTTCGGTCCGGTGCGTGTGGCCATGTCTGGTCGTCGCGTGAGCCCGCCGCTGTTCGAGTCCATGGAGATCGTCGGCAAGCCGGTTTCCCTCGCTCGCCTGAAGGGCCTGCGCGAGCACCTGTGAGCTAAGGTTCCTTCCGTGCTCGGCTGAGCTGTAAGGACACTCAAGGTGGGCGTCTGCATGTGCAGATGCCCACCTTTTCTTGTATTCAGTGATGAGCTGGAACAGCTGGAAAGTCTTACCGCTGCGCCGCATGCCAGTGAGAATATGTACGAGGTTGAACATGGCTGGTTTGTGCAGTGAGGTCACGAAACGTGCCTTGTAGGTGGTTTCGCCTTCATGCGTCCATGAAACGGTTGATAGGTAACCGGGCGGCGGTCTTTGACGTGACATTGCATTACAAGCATCGCGACGCGCTCGCTGTCGCAAGGGAACATAAGCGCCTCATTTGGTTCTTGAAGGCTGATTTGCCGGCTATGAATGTGCAAGGCAAAGATCATTGCCTCATCTGCAATTTCATCAGTGCATTAGATGGTAATTCATCAGTAGTGCTTACTGATAATCCGTCAGTAGAGTTCATGCAAATTCATCAGTAGTGGCAGCGTAGCACTTGAAATCGTTGAAATTCCGCGCGACACGCCGTAAGTTGCGTAAGGGTGAATACTTGCGTATATTTATCACTCGTTGCGCGGTTCACCGAGCAGCCGGTTGAAAAACTGAATATGCCCCCATCGTCTAGCGGTCTAGGACTACGCCCTCTCACGGCGCCAACACCGGTTCAAATCCGGTCGGGGGTACGACGGACAACTTTTCGAAGTTGCCACGCCTGCCAAATTGGGATGTGGTGTAATTGGCAACACAGCTGATTCTGGTTCAGCCATTCTTGGTTCGAGTCCAGGCATCCCAGCCAATGACCCTCGCGGAATGCGAGGGTTTTTTGTTTTCAGGGAAGTAGCCGCTTGAAAAGCGACTTCCCTGCATATGAGTGCGCATAAGAGCGCTAAGAGCGCATACGTGTGTATGAAAGTACGAGAACGAAGGAGATCGAAGTATGTCCGCTGGGCAGCAGGCTGTACCGGCAAACAACGCCAACAATGCAAGCAATGAAGGCGCTCAGAAGAAGCACATGTCTAAGGCGGCCGTCGCCATTATCGCCGTGGTGGTCGTGGCCATTATCGTCGTGGCCGGTGTGTTCGGCTTCCGCGCCTACTCCGATGCTCAGTACAACAATGCAGTCGCCGCTTGCGCCGCCGCTTCCGAAAATGTGCGCAACGCCACTAATGACTACAACAACTTGGTCAATGGCGATGCTTCCGAAGCTGCTGCGCTCACCAAGAAGGATGTAAAGGATGCCTCCACGCTGGACGCCCTCAACAAGGAACTGAGCGTGGAACTGCCGGTATACGAAGGCTGCGTAGCTGACGACACTGCCGGCTTCAAGTCCGCTACTGCGAAGCTCAACGAGCAGGCTGATTGGTACAAGGCTTATACTCAATCGCTGCAGAAGGCTGTGGATGCCGTGAACGCTTCCAAGAAGTAAGCGAGCACAGCCTCACCATTGTCGTCAAAGCCGTCTTGCGGTTGCGCAAGGCGGCTTTTGCTATTTTGCTCAATCGGCTTGCTGCTGTAATGCTGCTGCATTGATTGCGTCGAATGCAGGTAAATTCGTCTTACTTTTTTTGCGCAGTTTTTCCCTGCGCGTGTCGCGATGATGCGAATATAGATGTGAAGGTTAACAACGTAGTCGTTTATTGGGTTTTGTGATTTCACTCACGTTGTAATTCAATGTCAAATATGTGGCGATTCTCCGTATTTGCTGAGATTGCTATTAAGAATAGCTTCTTGTAAAGTGTCTTATCGTAATTGCGAATGCGTATTCTTCAATGAAGAAGGCATCTGCTTCACCTCGAAGAAGAGATTAAGGAAAATATAGTTAATGAAAAAGAAGAAGACTATATCGGCTGCGCTGGCAACAGCGTTAGCCTTAACCTGCATGGGCAGCGGGGGAGGTACTGCGTTCGCAGTGCCCCTGTCTGATGCTGACTTGCAGACTTTGGCAAGTCAGATTCAGCAAATCAACGATACTTCTGATTCTGCAACTGCTTCCGAGACTCCTTCCGCACAAGCCGATGCGGTTGAAGGCTGGACTATTGATTCCAACATCGCTCAGGGCGACGAAATCCTGGAGATGGCAAACGGTTGGCTGCACCTCAAGTCCACTGCCTCTAACGGTAATGCGGCAGCGAACCCCAGCTCCAGCAACAACTGGCCGGCAGTAGCCGTATGGGGCACAGATTACGACTTCTCCAAGGCCGGCTCCTTCCACGCCACCATCAAATCCCCGCAGGAAGGCTCCGCCAACCGCTTCGGCTTCTACCTGGGCTACAAAGACCCGGGCAGCGGCCTGTTCATCGGCTACGATTCGGGCGGCTGGTTCTGGCAGACCTACACCGGTGGCGGTAGCGGCAGCTGGTACAGCGGTGCTCGTATCGCTGCTCCGAGCGCCAACGAAGAGCACGACATTCAGGTCTCCTGGACCGGCGCCAAGGTCGCCACACTGACCGTGGATGACCAGAAGGCATTCGATGTCGATTACTCCGCAATGACGAACCTCTCCAACAAGCTTGCCATCAAGGCCGGCTCCTGGAAGGAGCTGAACCAGGTCACCGACGTGTACATCAAGGACTTCCCGGAGGTTGTCAAAGCCGCCAAGCACGCGGTTTCCGGCAAGGTTGTGGACGCTGGAGGCGCTGCCATTGAAGGCGCAACAGTGCGTTTGGATAAGACCAAGGTGAAGACCGGTGCAGATGGCACCTTCTCCTTCGCCGACATTGAAGAAGGCGAACACACGCTTTCGATTGCCAAGGAAGGCTATGAGGACGTCTCCCAGCAGGTGACGGTCTCCGGCGCGGATCTTGCCATCGATCCCATCATCCTGAACAAAACCGTTCAGGTCGCCTCCGAAACGCTGAAGACCGAGAAGATGGAAGTTCAGATTAAGAAGAACTTCCCCTCTGTGCTGCAGTACACGATGACCGACGGCAAGGTGATGTACGGCCAGTCCAAGGATGTGCGCACCGTTGAAATCAACGGCACCAACATCGAACTGGGCGATGACGACGTGACCTTCAAGAAGGTTTCCGACACCGAGGCCACCTACACGCTGAAGGTCAAGGATGAGGCCAAGAAGATTGACGCGGTGATCACCGTTCAGATCACGGTCAAGGCCAACCAGCTGCACCTCAACGTCACCAAGATCAAGAACAACCTGTCCGAAGGCATTCCTGAGGGCAACGGTGTGGAGGAGAACGCCATCCAGACGCTGTCCTTCCCGAACCAGAGTCTCGTTTCCGTGCGTTCCAGCCAGGAAAATGCCCAATTCACTGGTGCTCGTATGTCTTCCAACACGCAGAAGCCTGGCGATACCAACTTCGCAGTGACCGAAGATACTAACGTCACCGATAGCGACTACACCTACGGCTTCATCTCCGGTGCTGGCCTGAGTGCCGGCCTGTGGAGCAACTCCGAGCACGATGGCACCTATGTGGCGGCTCCTGTGCGCGGCGGCAGCCAGAACACGCGTGTCTACGCCACCACCCAGCAGACTGGTGACGCCACCTCCCTGGGCCTGGCCAGCGCTCCGTGGTACTACCACCGCACGGTCACCGATTCCAAGGGCAAGAAGTACACCGTGGCCGAAACCGCTCTGCCGCAGATGGCCGTGGCCATCGCCGGCGACGAGAACGAAGACGGTGCCGTCAACTGGCAGGATGGCGCAATCGCCTACCGCGACATCATGAACAACCCGTACAAGTCCGAGGAAGTTCCCGAACTGGTGGCATGGCGTATCGCCATGAACTTCGGCTCCCAGGCGCAGAACCCGTTCCTCACCACGCTTGACAACGTCAAGAAGGTGGCCTTGAACACCGACGGCCTCGGCCAGTCCGTGCTGCTCAAGGGCTACGGCAATGAAGGCCACGACTCCGGCCACCCGGACTACGGCGATATCGGCCAGCGTCTCGGCGGCGCCGACGACATGAACACCATGATGGAAGAGGGCTCCAAGTATGGCGCTCGCTTCGGTGTGCACGTCAACGCCTCCGAAATGTATCCGGAAGCCAAGGCCTTCAGCGAGGACATGGTGCGCCGCAACTCTGCAGGCGGCCTGAGCTACGGCTGGAACTGGCTTGATCAGGGTGTCGGCATCGACGGCATCTACGATCTGGCATCCGGTTCTCGTGTAAGCCGTTTCGCTGACCTCAGCAAGGAAGTCGGCGACAACATGGACTTCATCTACCTCGATGTGTGGGGCAACCTGACTTCTTCCGGTTCGGAAGATTCTTGGGAAACCCGCAAGATGAGCAAGATGATCAACGACAACGACTGGCGTATGACCACCGAATGGGGTTCCGGCAACGAGTACGACTCCACCTTCCAGCACTGGGCAGCTGATCTGACCTACGGCGGCTACACCTCCAAGGGCGAGAACTCCGAAGTGATGCGCTTCCTGCGCAACCACCAGAAGGACAGCTGGGTTGGCGACTACCCGCAATACGGCGGCGCTGCCAACGCCCCGCTGCTCGGCGGCTACAACATGAAGGACTTCGAAGGCTGGCAGGGCCGCAACGACTATGCCGCCTACATCAAGAACCTGTACACCCATGATGTGTCTACTAAGTTCATCCAGCACTTCAAGGTGACCCGCTGGGTCAACAACCCGCTGCTGACCGCCGACAATGGCAATGCCGCTGCCGTGTCCGACCCGAACACGAACAACGGCAACGAGCAGATTACCCTGAAGGATTCCAACGGCAACGTTGTAGTAGTCTCCCGTGGTTCCAACGACACCTCTAGCGCAGCCTACCGCCAGCGCACCATCACCTTCAATGGCGTGATGGTGGCTTCCGGTGCTGTCTCCGCAGGCGATGGTTCCTCCACTGGTGACGAGTCCTACCTGCTGCCGTGGCTGTGGGATTCCTCCACCGGCAAGCTGGTCAAGGATTCCGAACAGAAGCTCTACCACTGGAATACCAAGGGTGGCACCACCATCTGGACGCTGCCGGACAGCTGGAAGAACCTCTCCAGCGTAAAGGTGTACCAGCTCACCGATCAGGGTAAGACCAACGAGCAGACCGTTGCCGTCTCCGGCGGCAAGGTGACGCTTACCGCTGATGCCGAAACCCCGTACGTGGTGTACAAGGGCGAAGCCAAGCAGATCCAGGTCAACTGGAGCGAAGGCATGCATGTGGTAGACGCCGGCTTCAACGGCGGCTCCAACACCCTCACCGACAACTGGACCGTCGCCGGAACCGGCAAGGCCGAAGTTGAAGGCGACAACAACGCCATGCTGCGCCTGACCGGCAAGGTCGATGTCTCCCAGCGTCTGACCGATCTCAAGGCTGGCCAGAAGTACGCGCTGTATGTTGGCGTCGACAACCGCTCCACCGGCGATGCATCCGTCACCGTAACCAGCGGCGGCAAGGTGCTGGCCACCAACTCCACCGGCAAGTCCATCGCCAAGAACTACATCAAGGCATACGGTCACAACACGAACAGCAATACGGAAAATGGCTCCAGCTACTTCCAGAACATGTACGTGTTCTTCACCGCGCCTGAGAACGGCGATGCCACGGTAACCCTGTCTCACAAGAGCACCGACGGAGCACACACCTACTTCGACGATGTGCGCATCGTGGAGAACCAGTACTCCGGCATCACCTATGAGAAGGACGGCACGCTGAAGTCCCTCACCAACGGATTCGAAAACAACGCCCAGGGCATCTGGCCGTTCGTGGTCTCCGGTTCCGAAGGCGTTGAGGACAACCGCATCCACCTCTCCGAGCTGCATGCTCCGTTCACGCAGGCCGGTTGGGATGTCAAGAAGATGGACGATGTGCTCGATGGCACTTGGTCTGTGAAGGTTAACGGCCTGACCCAGAAGGGCACGCTGGTCTACCAGACGATCCCGCAGAACGTGAAGTTCGAGGCGGGTGCCAAGTACAAGGTGAGCTTCGACTACCAGTCCGGTTCCGATGACATCTACGCCATCGCTGTGGGCCAGGGTGAATACTCTGCCGGCAGCGTGAAGCTGACCAACCTGAAGAAGGCTCTGGGTGAGACCGGCAAGGCCGAGTTCGAGCTGACCGGTGGCGTCAACGGCGATTCCTGGTTCGGTATTTACTCGACCGCAACCGCACCTGATCTGCAGGGTTCCACCGGCAATGCACAGGACTTCGGCGGATACAAGGACTTCGTGCTCGACAACCTGAAGATCGAGCGCATCGAGTCCCAGACCCGCACCAAGGCCGAAGCGCAGGACAAGGTCAAGGAAATCCGCGGCAAGTACGATTCCAAGCGTGCTGAGCTCTCCGATGCCGCATGGCAGCAGTATCAGGACACCTTGGTCAAGGCTCGCGTGCTCATCAACAAGAATGGCGCAACCGCTGAGGACTTCACCAAGGCATACGACATTCTCGTGGCCCTCGACGAGTACATGAAGACCGCTCCCGGCAACGAGAGCAGCGACAAGTACGACGTGGCAGCTGACGGCTCCGATGAGCTGGGTGGCTACACCGTGGCCACGGGCAGCGAAGAGCCTACCGCAGGCCTGCCGAGCGAAGGCCCGGCCGATCTGGCACAGGATGGCAACGACAGCACCCACTGGCACACCAGCTGGAGCGAGAACGCAGTCGGCAACGGCACCGCATGGTATCAGTTCAACCTCAACGAACCGACCACCATCAACGGCCTGCGCTACCTGCCGCGCTCCGGAGGTATGAACGCCAACGGCAAGATCAAGGGCTACAAGATCACGCTCACTCTGGCGGATGGCACCACCAAGGATGTCGTCACCGATGCTGAGTTCTCCACCACCACCATGTGGCAGAAGGCCAGCTTCGACGCCGTCGAGAATGTGACCGCCGTACGCTTGACCGTCCTGTCTTCCGCAGGCCAGAGCGACTCCCAGGCCAACAAGTTCGCATCCGCTGCCGAACTGCGTTTGACCACGGACCGCGAGGTTGAGGAAGAGACTGTCGCTCCGGACAAGACCGACCTCAACGACACCATCGCCAAGGCTAACGGTCTTAAGGAATCCGACTACACGGCTGAAAGCTGGACTGCTCTGGTCAAGGCCCGCGAAGCTGCACAGGCCGTGGCGGATAACGATAAGGCCACCGCTTACGATGTGGCTCTGGCGCTGACGAACCTCGAATCCGCTATCGCTGGTCTCGAGAAGACCGGTGAGGAGCCTGGCCCAGGCCCGGTTGAGGTGAACAAGACCGACCTGCAGACTGCAGTGAACAAGGCAAGCAAGCTCGAGAAGGCCGATTACACGACCAACTCGTGGGAAGCTTTCGCCGAGGCACTGAAGGCTGCACAGCAGGTGCTCGACAACAAGAACGCCACCCAGCAGGATGTGGATACCGCACTGAGCGCTCTTCAGGACGCCATCTCCAAGCTGGAAGCTGCCACCGAGCCGAAGCCGAATCCGGAACCGGGCGTGGTGGACAAGGCTGCTCTGAACGCGACCATCAACAAGGCCGCCGCCATCAACCTGGGTCTCTACACCGACGACTCCGCCAACGCTCTGCGCGCCGCGCTGAAGAAGGCCCGTGAGGTCTCCGACAACAGCAACGCCACGCAGAAGCAGGTCGACGCAGCTCGCGAGGCTCTCGAGAAGGCAATTGCCGGCTTGGTGAAGCGTACCGCTGCCAAGGGTGATGGCAATGTCGTCTCCAACACGGGTGCCAATGTCGTCACGATTGCTGTGGCCGGATTGCTGCTGGCCGGTGCCGGCGCCGCAATCGCCTACCGCCGCAATCGCGAGCAGATGTGATCATGAAACCGTAAGGTTCGCGACCACATAAGGAGCACTCCTTATTATCTCGGCCGGTGCCGGTCAGCAATGCCCAGCGCCGGCCGTTTTTGTATGAATCAGTGTTTTCCGGTCACCCAGCGGGCATCGGAATGCACATGGGGGATCATCATCACAATGACCGCAATCAGACAGACGATCATCACCATCAAAATAACGTCCTCATGACCGCGCGTCTGCAGCGTGGCTCCAGTCAAAGCACCGAGCGCCAAAGCCAGCATTACAATCGCGCGCCGGCCAAGTTTGGACTGCTCATGACCATGCGCCGAAGTGTCAGCGATAATCCCAGTTAACGTCATCGTCAACACAGTCGTGGGCAAATCTGGCACCGAAAGCTTACGAGCAGTGGAATTCTGAATGCCCATAGCCGGTGCGAGCAGCACAATCAGCAGAATAATATGCAAATCAATATGCCGAGCAGTTGGGAAGTTCAGACTGGGCTGTGCCGTGCGGGCGATGGCTGAAGCATCAGTGCCACCCATCGACGGTTCAGGCGCAAACTGATTGAGCAGATAAATGCCGACGAGCGCAGCTGCCACAAAAGCCAGCTGGATTGACGTGGACACCAGCAGATGGCGCGCGCGGTTGGCGCCAAAGTAATGAATAATGCGTCCGCCGATGAACGCACCAATCATGAACGTGGCCAGCGTGAGCGCCGAAGTCCACCAGACGAAGCCCTGCGCGTGGGCGAATGCAAAACCAAGGAACACAATGTTGCCGGTCACATTGGCCACAAATACATGACCGAGTGCCAAGTAACTTAACGCATCCACCAGTCCGGCGACAAACGTGAGAATAACCAGAGCTGGGGAAAGCAGACCGTACCGATCATCCTTGCGGGGAATCAGTGTGCGTCCTGCTTCGGCAAGGTGTGAGGTCATGGTGGGAGAGGCTTTCCTTTGCTGTTTGGCGGTATTCAATAGCTGGCGCGCGGCCTTGCACATTATGAAGTGTGTGCCGGACGGTATATGTCAATGAGTCTGCGCTCGCATGCGGAGTGCGTGCAACAGTTCGCTATGAGTTCACCTGCGATTCGCTGAACGCGCATAGTTCGGTAACGCGATTTCGCTATATCTGGTCGTAATACCGATGAGGCTAGGAAAAGGAATGATTATGCAGTCAGATAACAGCCATCATGAAGCACATCAGAACGACCTGAACTACAGCAGTGAGTACCAGTACGATATGTATATGTATGCCGAGTACGGCATCGAGTGGTGATTGAGAGCCCCGAGTGAGAATTGGACTCACGACCTCTTCCTTACCAAGGAAGTGCTCTACCACTGAGCTATCGGGGCGTGGCGGATAGTGGATTCGAACCACTGAAGCACGAAGCGGCTGATTTACAGTCAGCTCCCTTTGACCGCTTGGGAAATCCGCCAGTCTGTTTCCCGCCGCGGTGTTTGACCTCAACAGGCAACTTGGCTATATAACCACAGATTTTCCAGGTATGCAAATCGACCCCTACGCGAACCTTGTTTTACCGCGGAATTCTGCGGTTTTATCGGCGTGTCTCACAGCGTGTTTTCAGGGCCCGCTTCGGCCCTGCAAACAGCCCCGACCAAGGCTGCACCCCGCACTTCACCCAATCATTTTTTCTTATATGGTGCTCTAGAACCTTGCAATGGCGCGGTTTTCGAGCGATGTCGCCTGTTTGCGCGGCACGGCGCATGCTGGCATGCTGGGCGCATGGCTTCTGATCTTGTACATCACGGACAATCATTCGACGACCAGCCGCTCGGATTCGGCACGCTGGCCATTCACCTCGGTAACGGGGTCGACGCCGAAACCGGCGCGATCCGTCGCCCCATCACGCTGGCGAACGCCTACGCGCTGCCCTACGACGCCTCGGCCTTGGCGATTGCCAAGCATCTCGAATCGCTGGATGTGGTGCGTTTCGTGGCGTACCCCGGTCTGGAATCGCACCTGCACCACGAGGTGGCGGCCAGCCAGCTGGCCCGCCCGGACTCCGGGTTCGGCGGCGTGCTGTCGTTCGGCCTCGACACCGACCACGACGGGCACAACCGATTCGTTTCCAAGCTCAATGTGATTACGTCTGCCGTCTCGCTCGGCCATGACCAATCGCTGATCGTGTTCCTCGGTGAGGATGACGAGCGCCAGTACCTGTACCCGCCTGAGTTCCACCGCGGCTTCTTCCGTCTGGCCGTGGGTCTGGAGGATACGGACGATTTGATTCGCGACATCGATCACGCGCTGGCGGAGGCCGGATTCGAGGTGTGAGACCGCACCGCGCGCATGATTTCGGCCTCTTCCGCCCTGCTGCCGCCGTCAGTGAGTCACAAGATGGCTCGGTGACGACGATGGCAGGGCTTTTTACGTCGGCACAGGGACAATACCTGGCGGTCTGCCGACGATGACGGCACTTATCGTCGGCAGACCGCCAGTTTTTGGACCGTCGCCGACACAAAACGCCGATTTGCCGTCGGCAATGGTCCAAAAACTGGCCCTATAACGACGCCAACGCGGCTCAGCATCGGCGCATCGCCATTTCGTGGCCCACTGCCGACGCTGGCCTCATGCCACGGCACTCAGCGTCGGTAGAGAGACAACCATTGGCACAGCGACGACACCACGAACCTGCGACACGGAAAAAAACAACATACCGTCGATCTACTGCCGTCTTGTGCAAAATGTCTTAAGCCGCTCGGCCAAGTCGCCAACTGAGCCTCTTCCATAGGGACCCCAATCCGTTACCCAGTGTAGATGCGGTGCAACGCCGAACTCAACTACGTTGCGCGCATGCACCTTTATGCATAGCAGGCATGGCTGGGCGTTTGGTGGGAGCAGCTTTCGGCTCCCCTCTCTGAGGGGGAGCCCCTTTCCGCCTAGCAAGAGAAAACCCCGACTATCCGCGGGAACAGTCGGGGTTGTTGAAGTTCGCTAGGCGACTAATCAGCCGAGGATGGCGAGAATGTCGCGGGCGCCGACGATGAGGTAGTCCTCACCCTCGTAGTGGACTTCGGTGCCGCCGTACTTGGAGTACAGCACCTTGTCGCCGACCTTGACATCCATCGGGATGCGCTCGCCCTTGTCGTCACGACGGCCCGGGCCAACGGCCAGGACTTCACCCTGCTGAGGCTTCTCCTTGGCATTGTCCGGAATGTACAGACCGGAAGCGGTCTGGGTCTGGGCCTCGGCCTGCTTGACGATGATCTTGTCTTCCAACGGTGTGAGCTTAATCGACACTGTGGGTCACCTCGTATCTACTTGTAGTTCGATAATGCCGCGCCAGAACGCCTCAAGAGGCTGACGATCACTTGCGTTGTCCCTTTGCGCTAGGACACATCGTAGCGCGATTATTAGCACTCTGCCAACTCGAGTGCTAACGCTGTGAGAGAAAATCGTCGAATCGCAACGCTCAGTTGCCGCGGCGGGCAAGAATGGAGTCCAGGCCTGCGCCCAACGAATCGGTGGTCGCCGCTGGCGCTTCGACGTCGGCACGCTCCTCGGATTCGTGGAATGCGGCTCGCTGGGCGGCGTTTGCAGCCTCGTCATCGGCGTCCGTATCGGCATCATCGCGCTGCTCCGGCTCAGTGTCTACAGCGTTTCCGGCGCTGACAGCCTTGGCGTCGTCCGCGGCCTTGACGGCTCGGGCCTCGTCAATCAACTTTTCCGCCACTGCGGGTTCGACAGGTTCCGCCTTGGACACCTGACGGGTCGACTTGATCTCCAAGCTTTCCGGAGCGTTGTCGGCGTTATGTTCCCCACCCAAAGTGAAGGAGATGAGATCCTGCGAGGTGGACATATCGAAGACGTCCAGTGCTCGGGCAGGGCGTACGCTGACCAGTTCCGACGTGGCATCGGCAGCGGCAGCGGCATCGTCGCGCTCATCGCGCTCATCACGCACCGTAAGCGATGGTTCAACTCGAGGGGCGACGGACTTATCCGACTTAGTCGACTTATCCGTGCGAGCGGAGGCATCGGGCGCGGCGGAAGATTCACTGGTTTCGGCAGCGGACTTACGGTCAGCGGATTCATCGACCATAGCAGACGGTTCGGCGGCAGGCTTATCGGCGGCGGACTGTGCAGTATCAGACTTCTCAGACTGTTTGGCGTGCTCCGCCGCGGCCTGATATGCGGCGGCGGACTGGCGTGAGGCCTTGGCCTTGGCCTGCTCAATCTCGGCATCGCGTAACGCGCGGCGAATCTGCCGCTGTTCCATGACCTCGGTGGCAGCATCCTCAACATGCTCGGAAAGCTCCTTGGCAGGCGCAGTTACGGCCGCAACCGGTTCGGCCTTGTTCACGCGCTTGCTGTCCTTGGACTCGGCAGACGGTTTCTTGGACCAGCCCGTACCGCTATGGGTCCGCTCGTAGCGGACCACCTTGCGCTCCCATTGCCGGGCCTGGCGTGAGGCATTGGCTCCCAGCACCAGCACCAGCAGTAACAGCACGAACGGAATAAGAGCAAGCAGCGGGCTGAAATGCAGGGGGAACGATACGGCAAACACCAACACGGTTATGGCAAGCAGGCATACGGCGAGAATCTGCCGGCGGCGGATGGCCGCGCGGCGCAGTTCCCGCACATGGGCGATGTGCTCAGATGTCAGCCTCGCTGACGGTGTTGATGCTGGCATTGCTGCCCCTTTCGCCTTATGCGGCTTGATGTCTCCGAATCGTCTGCCGTTCTCTGCATCAACGATATGCAGGGAAGGCGAATAACGATCCTGCCGGTGCTCGTCCACACGTTTCATGCCGTTGGCCGTACGTACGGGCAGCCATACAACGATAATAATCGCCACAATCACCAGCACGACGACAGTGCTCAGTGACTCATAACCCATAGAGTCAAGGATAGGAGACGTACCGACGAACTGGGGCTTTCCGTCCGGGCGTGTCGGAGCGGAATTCTTCCGGTCGACGCTTATCTGGAACCGGTGGCGGCGAGTCTGGCAGAGAACCCTTGCCCCATATCTTCAGCCAACAGCGCAAATGTTACGTGGTCGCGCCACTGGCCATTGACATACATATACCGCTCGCGCAGTCCCTCATGATGGGCTCCGACCTTACGCACTACAGCCAAAGAGCGCGCGTTATCCGGAAGAATGGCGATTTCCAGCCGATGCAACGCGGGCCCGAATGGGTCTCCGAGTGCCCAATCGGCAAGCATGGCCAGTGCCATTGGCGCGAATCCGCGGCCGGCGCACCGTTGATCGACCCAATAACCAACCACGCCGGTACGCATGGCACCATACACGATGGCTCCCAACGAAATCTGGCCGACGATACGCATCTGGTATTCGATGGCGAAGATCACGCCGACGCCATGCTGCTCGTTACGGCGCTGCCGCTGCACCCATTGATTGAATGTGATGGAGCCGCCATGCATCGGGTCACCGGATTCCCAAGGTGCCAGCCAGTCGTTGTTGCGCCAGCGCACTTCGTTCCAGCCGTCCTCATCATCCATGGTCAGGGGGCGCAGGACTATCGGAAAACCGGGATGGGTGAGACGTGGCGGGCGGATCTGGTGGTCCAGCTTGAACGCCTCTTTAATCGACTGGAAAACTGACACGGCCTTTATTGTAGCCATATGAAGGTCTTGCGCCGCTACCGTGGCCACTTTCGTTTTACGATGGAAACACTAGATTGTGCGGTATGAGCGAAGTGGGCAGTGGCATGAATATCGGCAGCGACTACAGCGGCACAGAGAAAACAGAGAAGACGGATAAAGCGACGCTGCGCCACCATATACTGTCTCGGCGCAAGCGCGTTCCAGCGGAAGAACGCGGAGCGGCCGGTGAATTGCTGGTGCGACGGTTCCCAGCACACATGATTCAGGATGGTCCCACAGTGGCGGCATATGTGTCGATGGGTTCGGAAATCGAAACCCGGCCACTGTTGCGATGGCTGCGGGCTCATGGCTGCCACGTGTTGGTGCCAAGGTTGGGGTCTGGGTTGGAAATTGGCTGGAGTGTGCTGGATTCATTGGAATCATTGCGCTCGATGGATGCAGTGGGTGGCGCGAACAATGCCGGTAGCTGCAACTCTCCCAGCACCGTCCATCACAGACCCGATGAGCCAACTGGCGCAGTTCTACCGCCCGAAGCGTTGGAGAAGGCCGATCTGGTCATCGCTCCGGCTTTGGCAGTGGACCCGCAGGGCAATCGTCTGGGGCGTGGAGCCGGCTGGTATGACCGGGCCTTGGCTCGCCGCAAGCCCGCATGTCCCCTGATTGCGGTGTGCTGGCCGTGGGAGGTGTTGGACATTGATTTGCCGGCCGAACCACATGATGTGCCGGCCGACGGAGTGCTGACGCCGGAGGGATACCGGCGGCTTAGCTCATCGGGCCTGTTGAGCTGGCCGGCCGGCCAAGATACTCGGCGCAAGCCAGACTGACCAACCAGCCACGCACACTGGCCGATGGAACCAGAGTGGCAACAGCAAGCTGGCTAGTAAGACCGTAACGCCAATGTGTCAGGGCGGCGACTAGGATATGAACGGTTGCGTGGCATGGCGTTTGGGCCATCCGCGAGAAATATGACTTTGTTGGAGGAATCCGTTGCCTACCTATCATTACCGTTGCAAGAACTGCGGCTATGACTTCACCGAACAGCAGTCGTTCAATGACGACCCGATTACCGTGTGCCCCAAGTGCTCGCAGGAGCAGGTGCGCAAGGTGTATTCCGCCGTGCCGATTGAGTTCAAGGGTCACGGCTTCTACCGCACCGACAAATCCGGCAAGTAAGGTCTGTACACCCGCTTTTCCTCTGTAAACGACGGTGTCGACGGCGGTATGCCGCGGATATTGGCACTACGGGCACTGTCTGTTGCACGGGTTTGAAGCGTTGTGGATAACTTGGCAAGCTAGAACCACATAGGTCGATTGGGCTTGCGCTTACGAAAAACTTCAGGTCACCATGGTTGCATGGTGACCTTTTCGTTTATTAAGCCGCCTGCGCGCGGCTCATTGCGGCGACGGCGCATGGCGGATGCCTTGCGCCGACTCACTGCTGCGTTGTGCGTGGGACTCGCAGTGCTGTTTGGGCTTGAAGCCGTATTGGCCGTGGTGGAGACCGAGCCGATGGTGGTGGCCGCCCGCTCGATTCGACGGGGTGACATTATTCTGGCCGCCGACGTTCAGTTGGCTGATATGCCGGTATCTGCGGCAGGCCCGTCTTGGACAGGCAATATTGAGGATGTGGTGGGCAAGGTAGCGCAAATCGATATCGAAGCAGCCGATCCCATTTCCACGCATATGGCCAGAGATGCGCCCGTAGCACCGACCGGCACTACGGTGATTGAAGTCCGCTTGGCCAGTAGCGTCGACGATGTATTGGCCGGCGATCAGGTGAGACTGGTTTCCGCCGTCGGTTGCGAAGGTGCTGATTGCACGCTGGCCGAGAACGCCACGGTGATGAATGTCGGCAAACCGGATGCGACTGGCGCATTGGGAGGCAACGACCGACTGGTGTCGTTCGCAATGCCGCCGGAGGCCGCGGCCAAGGTTATGGAGCTGCAACAGGCCGGAGCGATTATGGCCGTTGTGCGGTAGGAAGCGGAATCGGCCTTCGGCCGATACTGTGTTTTCCGCAGCCTGTCGGCTGCGGAAAACACAGTGTTGGGGCGCACAGA
>OGDE01000138.1_pt1 | contig 64379 bp, 58 predicted proteins | sample 1570321 | NCBI WGS metagenome assembly OGDE01 (sample SAMEA2581976, study PRJEB24529) | metagenome | biome: Human gut stool | place: China | collected 2011 | reverse complement strand
TTATTATGGGATATTTTTTAGGGCAACACAATCCGTCGAATTATTTTGCACTTACGTAATATGAGTACGATATATTTTAATACCCATCATATCAATAAAATCATTTTCATTTTTTCTATCTTGAAAAGATATTTTTCTAATAAACCAATTTTCTTTAATTGTTATTCCCATCTTTTTCGCGTCTTGTATAATCAATTTTACTGCCTTGTGAATATCTTTTGATGATGTTCCAATCAATAAAATATCATCCATATAAAATAAACGATGATATACTAATTTGATTTTCTCAGAAGTCCCATTTTTATGTTTTCTAATTTTATGATAATGTCCAATATTATGATATAATTGAGATAAGTATAGATTGCATAAGAATTGAGAAAGATATGATCCAATAGAAAGTCCGCCCTCATCAAAAGTATTTAGTAACTTTTCGATTAACCAAAGCAACATATTATTTTTTATATGGCTATGTAGGAAATCCAGTAGCTTATTTTGCGGAATACTTGGATAACATTTTTTTATATCTAGTTTTGCAAAATATTTTAAATGTTTGTTTCTCATCCATCTTGAAATTTTTCTTGCCCCTGCAATTTGTCCTCGACCTTTTATTGATGCGTACTGATGTGGTCCTATCCGACAAAAGAACGGTTTCATAAGTTACGCTATGCACCGCGCATGATCTTTTTTGACTTTTCGATCATCTTGTCGCGCATAGATTAAAGTAGTTTGAATATTGGAGTGTCCAAGAATTGTTTGAATACTTGTAATATCTCCTCCGTGTTTTAGCATATTGGTTGCAAGAGTATTCCTGAACAAATGAGGAAATATATGTCTAGTTAGTCCGGCTTTTTTGCTGATTGCTTTGATCAAATATTCGATTGCTGGTTTTAAAAGTCGATTATATGGATTTCGCATAGATACGAACAATGCTTCATTATCATCATTTCCCCAACTACTAAATTCATAATAATGCAACGCAGCTTTCTTTAATTTATATTCTCCGTTGTCTTTATATCCACTTGAATTTGCTACAATATTTATATTTGATTTTTCTTTAATATTATCCCCTTTTGTAATTATAATTGTATTTTTATCAACAGATATATTTTTAATATAAGTACTGTTAATTTGTTGTCCACTTGAATCAAATGTAGCAGTAGCAGCATATTTTACAGATTTTTCTGCATCTGACGTATTATCTACTTTTGAAAGACCGACTTCTGATTTTGTATGAGAATGTTGTTTTGCAGCAAATATTGACTTCAATTTTAACAATAAATGAGATAAACCTTGTTCATTTAACTTTTTGCTCATTACTCCCTCCTTTCTATTTTATATCATCCCTTGACAATAATTGATAATATGATAAATTAATAGTAAGGGAGATGATTGTATGTATAATAAACAAAATATAATACCAGTGCCAGTAATTGCGTCTTTCGATACAGAAGGAAGAGTCATGCCTTTGTATTTTAGATATAAAGAACATGGCTCTATTCCTGTAACAATGAAGACACAAGTAAAGTATATAACATATATTCAATTTACTTGTGAATGCGAGATAGATTATCAAATGCACCAAATATATTTAATATATGAATGGGGCGAGCGGAAATGGTATGTGAAGAATATGTATTAAATTATTTCGATACAGTGTTTGTGTTTTCTGCTTCTAGCTTTGCAATATATTCATCATATTCAGTCCAGATATCATTTTCAAATTTATCAACAATATCATCAATAGCAGACTTATTTGCTCTATATTTTCTGCCATTATTGATGTATCGGTTAATGATCGGTACATCTGGATGTTTTGCATCCATGTTTGCGTCCATAGATATTACTGTTTCACCATCTACAGTAATAATACCCGAATAATGAATGTCCTTTGTGTAAGTTGCTTTTACTTCTGCCATAGTTCTGTCCTCCTAAAATTAATTTGTATTCCCCGAGAGATTATCCCTCATGGTTTCAAGTTCACTTCTTAGATCTGCGACCTCTAACTCAAGATTCGATCTTCTTTGCTTTTCAAGCTGAAGTTCGTGTGTAATAAGAGCTATCAAGTTTGTGTATACCATCCCATATGTGTCATTGTAGCCATTTTCTGTCACTCGTTGATCGTGATGTACCAAATCCAACTCGTCTTCACGAATTCCAAGCTCTTTCATAGCATCCACGACATCTTGTGCTACAAATCCGAAACGAATTCGTTGATCGTCATTCACCATTTTATATTGTACTGGCTGAAGCCGATCAAAGAGTTCTGAATGAATATCCACAGAATTGACATTGGAATGTTCCGAATCGAGGCTCATGGTCGCTATTTGTGATTCTACATCCGGTCCCAACGGCTTAATATCGAATTTTTCTCTTCTATCTGACATTATCTGTGTTGCATTTTTAGCCATCAATCTATCCCATAACTGTCCAGCGCCATTGTCACCAAGCAATACTTTTTCGGTATAACCTTTCGATGGGGAAAATGATCCCCTATATGTTCCTCCAGACCATCCACCAGCATAAACACCAACAGTACAATCATATCCATTTCGAATAGATGAAAATTCAACAACGCCATCTGATATATCAATATCACCTTGCTTTGTCGTTCTTCCAGTGCTATCGGTAGTAGTGGCTGTCGCTCCGAATGTATTTTCTGCCGCCGATACCATACAATTACCGGTTGAAGTACTGCTGGTTAATACTGCTTGGTGAGTACTTCTTAATGCTACATAGTCACTTGACATTTCACATGCTTGATATCCGGAATACTGTTTAGATTGTATTTTTCCAAGACCGCCACACAACTCAATAACCGAATCTTTTGTATTTTTTCCGAGCTGGATCAACTTATCACCATAATATGCAAGAGTTATTCCTGCCTGATTAAGAATCTCAAATGCTGATGCTGAAATCTTAGTCCGATAGCCAGACCAAGAGCCATCAGTTTTGTTTCCAATTTGTAAACCATTTCCAGAAGTAAACTCCATAAAGTTGGTTGCTGTTTTGGCTGCATTTTCTGAATTCATACGATATGCCAAATCCTGTAATGTTCCAGTTATTGGCTCGGTAGTCTGAGTTGTAGATGATGTTTCCCAAGATGTATATTTTCCTGCAATCGTATATGTCCCCCAGCTATATGCCCAAGGTAAATATACCCATACATCACATTTGTTTGAGGCTGTTGCTCGCACTTGAACTTTCAAGTCATCGCAGTTTTGTCTGGTTACACTAACTCCAAATGCTGAAGTTGTTGAAGCCGATGCTTGCCATCCATCTTTGATTACGATTTCGGCTTGAGAGTTCTGTTGTGCTTGTCCGTTATATCCGCTTCCGGTATAGATATTAATAATAAAATTACTATTATCCCCTGCTGATATAAGAGTTCCAAGTTTAGACCATACGAGCTGATTTGAGCCACCCGTCAGCGGGTAACACTTAATATCAGCTTCACCTTTCTCACCTTTCTCACCTTTATCTCCTTTACTTCCGGTTGCTCCTTTGCTATTGACATACGCTAATAGTTTAATATTCACTGTGCCACCAGATACGGAAGTTACAAGCCATGTACCTGTATTTGACGATCCATCTAAACAAATAAATGTATCTCCGGCAAAAGGTGGTCTGTTAAAATCATTAGTACCGCATGTTGTTATTTGTCCAACACTCGTATACGTTCCACTAAAGTTTCGCTTAACTTGTAGAGCAGCACTACCAGTTGCTCCTTTATCCCCTTTATCACCTTTGACTCCAGTATCACCTTTTAAGCCTGTTATATCAACACAAATGACATTTGCAATATACCATTTAGTTGTGATATTGTTTCTCTGCTGATCTATCTGAAAATATACGCTTCCTTTTGATTTTCCTGATGGACAAGTGAAGTTATATGTCGCTTCCTGCCAACTGTTACCAAGATCTTTGGTTGATGTCGGCACCACAATTGTATCGTAAGCGTTTCCAGACGTCCGTGTTATGTACCATATGCCGGAGTTCAATTCGAGGGAACCCGTTATCCGCTTTCGGTGAACAGTTATGCGATACTGGTGTCCCGGAAATACTGGAAAAGCTGTTGAGCTATTTTGATGATCTCTGCTATCAAGTATATTAACTGCCGCGCCATTTGGAGCTGTGACACTTGTATCAATCCTTGTTATCTGAGGCTTTCCTGACTCAAATAGCGGATTTACCCATAGATTTGTACCATTTTTTCCATCTTCTCCAGTGGCTCCCTTATTGCCATAAGCGCCAATAACCCTTTTAGCTGTATCATTTGTGGTGTTATTTGTATATGTAATGGTTTCATAATTCCACAAATACTTATTTGTTTCAGTCATCGTTGGCACAGTCGTTGACCATGTCGTAGGAGCCGATGAATTCGAGGTTGAAACAGCATAATGCTCCGTTATGCTCTTGATACCATTTCCAGTTGGACCAGTTCCTCCAGTAGCACCTTTATCACCTCTTGCTCCAGTAACACATACAGCTGTTGTCGTTGAAGTCGTGTTGTCAGTATAGGTAATCACCGATCTCGTCCAAATATATTTACTGTTCTCCCACCCAGGATAAGTCGTGCTCCACGATCCGCCGGACATGGCTGTTGCTGACGTTGATTTGTAATACTGTTCTACAATAGATTTAACGCCTTTTCCGGTATCTCCTTTGGCACCGGTTGCACCTTTATCCCCTTTGTCGCCTTTTTCACCTTTCAGATCAGATTCAGCTGGCGCCCATTTTGTTGCAATAGATCCTTCCTCGATCTTAAAATCACGAATATACAATATTTCACCGACAGCAAATGTCGCATAGAATGTGAATGATGAATATGCGGCATCTATGTATTTCCAAGTCATGAAATATTTCTGCCAAGATGTTGTCAAATCAATTCTCTTTATACCACCACACTCATGTCCGACTGGCACAGATGACTTATTGGCACTACATTTTGCCCAAAAGCTCCATGTATATGTTTTTCCAACCTTATCCGAAGTTTTACCGAATACTGGATAATGAGGCCCTGATCCAGCAGTAGTACATTTAACCTCAATATGATAACCGCATAAAGCATCCGGATCTAAAACAACCGTAGTTGTACCGACAAAACCACCTGCGCCACCCCATTGATTGTTCATCTTGTATGAATTTGGAACAAGATTCCAATTAAAACTATCAACTTGATCTGCTTTCTTACTAAGTTGTACTTGAAAACCATTCGCTGTTTGTTGTAAAGTCGATATATCTCCTTCAGCATTAGAAATCCGTGTTTTTATTTTTGTAGCATCTGATTTCATAGTATTAATATCGCCTTGTGCATTAGAAATACTCTTTTGTAGCCCAGAAGCTGTCGCTTGTAATGAACTTATGTCTCCTTGTGTATTGCTTAAATCCGCTCTGATGCCTGTTGCTGTTTGTTCCACTTTTGTGATAGCAGCGCTTGTATCTTCTGGAGCCGGACTCCATTCGGAATGACGATTTCCCTTTTCGACTTTGAACATTTTCCATCGAACAGTTCCACTTTGGACATAATCATGTCTTAGATTAACAAGCCAATATGAATTTTTTATCTGGTCTTCCGAAACGGTTGTCGTATATAAAAATTCTTTCGTTCCGCTTCCAGAAATAGCAATGCTTGGACTTGATGGAAATACTCCAGAACTCCATCCCGTTACATTTCCACTACCTTGTATCCATACTTTAGCAGTTTGCCCAGTAGCAGCAACAATATTTGAATAATTATAATATAGATGAATCGTAATTTCATCACCAGCAGCAAGACCATCTGTTAGAACGGTTGCAACTGATGGGCAGATATTTGCTGCACCACTAAAACCAGAAAACTCAGAAGAATAAGAACTGGATGTATTTCGAGCAAGATTTCTGCCTCCAATATAAAGAGAATTGAAATCTGTTTGTTTTGTATATGTTTTAGATACTTCTTGTGTGATGCTATCTGCTTTCACTTTAATAGCACTATTCATTTCTGTTGTTGTAGAATAATTCTTTAGCTTATTTGCCGTATCTGCTTTTGCATTTGATTCTGCTTTATTAGCTTTACTTGTAGCATCTGCTTTTGCACTATTTAAAGCATTATCAGCTTTTGTAGTTGCATCTTTCTTTGCATCAGCAATTCCTTGGTCATATACAGTTTTTTCTGTATATTTTTTACTCACATCCAATGTAATTGAATTTGCAGCTTGATTAATGGCTGAGTTCATTTCTGTTGTTGTAGAATAATTGGCAAAATTACCATTAATCTCTTTTTTTACTTGATCTAACTGCACATTGGTAGCACGTAAAGAAATATCATTTGTATTTTGCTGAATTGCTGTTTCGGCAGAAGATATTCTTGTTTCCATCGCCTTAATACGAGATACAATCACATTGCGAATTTTTAATGTTCCTGAAAAATTTCCCCAACTTTCAGTTTGAAGGAATACTCGAAAATATCTTGAATTTACTGGAACGCTAACTACAGAACTAATTTTTGTAGCTGTTGCTGCGGCAGTAGCAGTTGTTCTTGCGCTATAATTAATACCAACGCTTTGTTTTTGAGCATTAAATCCATATAAGCCGATCGCAGTACCTTTATAAGTACTATCTGTTCCTTCATTCGTTGAGTTGCCTTTTACAGAAGTAGAGATTTCAAACTCTATATTAAATGATTCTCCACCCATACATTCATAATATCCAGAAATAAATTTATCCCTTGACAAAGTTTTTACTGTATACCATTTACCATCTGCCGTATTATCATATGTAAAACCAAAATAATCTGCAGTGTCTTCTTTTAATTGTGAGTAATTCATTGGATCGCGGCTAAGAATATTAATATTAGTATTATTATTTGTTATTTGCGACTGAAGGTTTGTTGACGTCCTTTGTAATTCAGAAATATTGCCTTTTGCATCCGAAATATCTGATTTCATTGTCTTTGCATCTGCTTTTAAAATGTTAACATCTCCCTGGGCGTTCGTGATTTTTGTCGAAAGACCAGAGGCGTCAGATTTTAAAGTCGTGATATCACCCTTAGCAGTTTTCAGTTCTGCTTTAATTTCTGTATCTGTTTGAGATAAGGTAGTAACATTTCCTTGAAGTGTTTTGACATTAGTTTCGATTTTTCCAGCACGTTGGTCAAAACTTGAATATTTGCTCGTTGCGTCATTTTTAGTTTCATATGTAGATGCAACTGTTTGTTTGAATCCTGTAGCATCTTGTTTTATAGAAGCAATGTCTTTTTGGACACTTGCTTGATTATTTTTGACTGTGGTTTTAACATCGGATACTTCCGAGGTTATTTCGCCAATCTTAGTTTCTTGCGAACTCACTTGATCCCGAAGAGATTTAACGGTTGTGCCATCATAATTATTTACTGCGGTTGTAATATCTGTCTGCCAAACCTTGTTTGTAATTTTCTTGTCGATACCATCCACTTTGCTAGATACACCATTAACTCTGGTAGTTACAGTAGTCAAAGCATCCTTCATTTTGTCATCAGATAATACGATAACCGTCTGTCTGTCTAGCACAACAGATACTTTGTCAGTTTGACTTAATGTACATCGTACACTTTTAATGTTATTTGACGTTGGGGTATAAGTTAAAGATGATTCATTTTTTGAAGAAAGATATGTGGATTTGAAATCACTTCCTGTTGTCGATTCTTCTATTGTAAAAAGACCATGATACGGAATTCTATCGCTTCCATCTTTCTGATAATAAGCATTAAATGTAATAGAAGCAGGAGAGAGTGTTCCATCATATGTTTTGTTTATTACATATGATGATGGTTCTATGGAGTAGATATAGGACAACCCACCATCTTTAGATTTTGTCCAGGTAAAGTTTTTAACTAATGTTTTTCCATTTATACTAAATGTTAAGACTATATTTCCAGTTAATGTTAATTCAGTGCCAAGTGTAGCATTTTTTACGATATTCAAAATTATCGATCCATCATTAGATATTGTACAATTCTCAGTTGACCCAAGAGTCATTCCAGATGGAAGAGTGCCGACTGCTACGTTACATGGTGTTCTTGTTAAACCTCGATACCCTACAAATGATATCTCTATTAACATATCATTAATGACATGCCCATCATATGTACATGGAATATTTTGTGATTCGTTTCCAAGAGATATACTTAAAGCAGGCTCGCCAGGATTTCCTTGACCACCAACTGCACCTGCTTTTGCAAGCGACCAAGAAACTTCTTTCTTAAATACTAATCCATTTACAGAAATTGGTATGGAGAATTTTCCGTAATCTGCTTCAATTTTATTTCCAGCCTCGACAGAAAATGTGATTGTATTATTTTTTTGTATTACCGAAATTCCATTTTTACTTTCAACTGTTCCAATAGTGAAATTACTAACTGCATCTGTACCTTTGAATACCACAACAGAAGTATCAAAAGATTGATCCATTAAAGCAATATTATTTTGATTAGAAACAGAGAATGTTATATTTTCATTTTGAAGAATAACAGTATATGCCGATTCTCCATCGTTACCTTTGATTCTTGTCCATGTATAATCGTTAGGATTATCGGATTCATGTTTTTCAGTTTTGTTATAAGCAATGCCTATATAAACTGCATTTGTTGGATCGTCCGTCAAGCCAGTTCCATTTTCATCTTGTGCATACTTCACCCAGATATATTTGGAATCTGCGGATGTTCCATCTTTTCCATGTTGCAAAATCAACATGTCTAATTCGTTGCTTGATAGTAACATTGCTCACCTCCTTTTTTATGTGTTACATTTTTTCAATTAATGTATCGATATCTTTATCTGTTAACGTATTCGCATTTTCCTTGATTGCATCGATAACATTTGTTCCAATCTTTTCATAAGATTTGCTGAGTAATTTATTTAAAATTGCATCTGCTAATAAATCATAATTTATCTGTTTAAGAGATTTTCCACTATTGACAAATACGCTATCAGAAGAATCAAGCACTTCAGTTGTATTTACATCAATAATATTTTTACTCGAAGCAGAAGTATCTGATGCTGCTTCAACGGAATATAGACTAGTTCCATTTTCATCTTGTAATGTATTTGATTGCTCGTCCGTAATTGACACTTGTGCTACGTCTCCAATATCAACTAGACAACGAATTCTCTTACGTATAATTGATTTATTAACATTAATTGTCAATGTTTTATTATTTCCAACCGTTTTCCAATCACCTGACTCGTTATTTATAATTTGCCATTTGTAAGATATCGGTTCCATAGGCGTAGCACCTTTATATACTTGACATGTACATATAGTACTCGTAATTGTTGTATCATCATCAAACACAACTCCTTTTTCGCTGGTGATAATTACAGAAATAGAAGGCTGTCCATCGACTCCATTTAAACTATCCAAAATATGTACAGTTAATACATCGTATAATTTTTTTGTGGAATCTTCGACTTTGATAACTAAAGATTTTTTTGTTGATGGTAATGTTGCAATATAAGAAGATGGTATTGTGATTGAAGTTTTATCCGTAGATACATATCTTGTATTTTCTACATTATCTATATACCATTTACCGATTTTAACATCATTTCTATATTTTGCCGTTATAGTTATATTGTTTGGAGATATAACACCATCTATTTTTCGAAATATCTGTTCACCATACAAATCTAGTGTACCAATTTTACCCTCTACATTTTCAATCTGATCAGTAATTTGTTGCTTAATTGAAGTGAACTCTGCATCAACTCCATGACCATTAACGATGACTTTCGCTGCGTCAACATTTCCATTCTTATCCGCTTCAATAACATTGAAATTCAGTTTATCTTTAGAAAGAGTTCCATCCGCAACCATATCGTTTTTAATCAATCCATCAGCGATAGCAGATTCTTTAATGCCTTTAGAATCAATTAATACGCCTTTACCTGTCTCATCATACAAAGTAAACGTAAAATTCTCCTTTGCATCACGACCAATTTGAATACGTACATTATTATTTTTGTCTTTAAATTGCATTGTGTTACCAACGATAGTAAGTCCACCATCGTCGGAAGCAATATTAAATTTATCGGCAGAAATAGTACTTGCCTTTAGCATTGCTACAGTAATATTTGCCGCAATCAAATCACGAATGACTGCATCGTCAACAACAACATTACTAGCAGTAAGATGAATAAGGTGTCCAAGTTCTGCAGATATATTTCCAGCCAATAAACTATCAATCGCAGCAACAACTGCGGATAATTCCTTAAAATTACCACTACCTGCGACAATTTTATCAGCAGAAATTAATTTTGACTGTAGATATTCGAAATATCCATTCTCACCATATAGATCAGTAACTTTAATCAACTTGGCATTTAATTCTTGTAATGATATAGAACCACTACCAAGCATACCGGCGAATTCATTATTTATAATGGAAGAAACTTTATTGCTGAATGCACCAGAAGATAAAAGCTTTTGGATTAGCCCAGATGTAAGAGTGACGCCTTCATTATTTAGAAAGTTATTAGACGAGCCAGATGCGGAAGATTTACTGCCACCAGATGAATTATCAAGAAGATATGGAAGATCGAAAAATCCGTTTTTTGTTCTTGTCATATTGGAGAAAGTTAATTCAATATTGTTATCCATCATTAATGGATTGTATGTCATTTCAATCAGACGAAGTTTAACAACATTATTATCTCCTATTGTCAGATATAAATAATCACCGCGATTTATATTTTTTGTATAATCCTTATATTCACTTTTTGCCAAAAAGTTATCCAACGAGGTTATATATTGGTATTGCGGATGAGAAGATATATATAAATCATCAGACGCCGCATTGAATAGCTTTAGTTGTTCATCAATAGCAGAAACCTGATCGTCAGAATCTGTAAGGAACATATTATCATTCGAATATGTGCCATCGTAATAAACTTTAGATAATTCTAAAAGATCTTTTTCGGTAAATGATATAGTGTCGGACGGTGATGCAATTTTTTGATTTTTAGCATCAATAATACAATTTGATTTTTCGTCAACCAAATAATTATTGTTTTGATGTGTCCACGTTTCTTTATTAACCTTTTTTGTTAATTCAAGTCTTTCTTTGCTATAAGTATTTAAAACATCATTTGCTGCATCAATTTCAGATTGTCTCTGAGCATATGCTTCCTGGCATCCACCTACATAATTAGAATCTAATTGATTTTGAGCGTCCAGATATTTTGCATACATCTTATCATGAATGTCTTTAGTGTGAGAAGAATCTTCAGAATAGGGTTTATCGTAACCGCCCTTTTTGCAAGTTTCAACTGTGTTTTTATACTCTTGCAGCTTTACTTTTAATTCGTCTAATCCGTATAACTTCCAATCGGTCTTATAAGAATCTACATAATCTGCATTGTCATCGTCCGTAGGTAATTGACGATTATTCATTTCGATTTGAATAGATGGAAGAATTACATCTCGAATTTGATAATAATCATTAGCATCCGAAGACTTTTTTAAAGCATCCTCATCAAAGTTGCCATTGCTATCTACATAGAATTGCTCATACCCCTTGAGTTGGGCCTGGTAATTTGCTTGCGCTTCTTTTAATTCATCATCTGTAAATGTACTCCAATTTGTAGAGCAATCATCCAAAGGAACACGATCATACAATTCTGTGATAACTTTCATCTGTTGATTATATTTTCTAGTCGCTTCAATATAATCAATCCTACAGTTTTCCGCATCTTGTTTCCATAAATTATATTTTTGAATAAAAGCAGAAGAGAAATACTTTTCATTTAAGTAATAATCAATATTTTCAATATAGTTCGATCCAAAATTTACATAAGTAATACCAAGATTGTCTGATCCTTGTACATAATAACGCGTAAACATTTTAGAATCGTCAACAGATATTTCTTGAGACTGCTGCAAATTTTTGAAATTGATATTTATATTTGTACTATTCCCGTAATTTTCAGGATGATAAGCGTTGATCTTCATATGAAGAAAATCAAAAACAAATATACATTGGAAATACTGCGCCATATCCTGTGTAAAAAAAGAATATACATCCTGACTTTCTATATCGAACGATCCAATCTCATCGGATAGAAGAGTGGATATTTCAACATATTTTCCATCCCTATATGTTCTATATGTCTTTGGAACAGTATCAATTTCTCCAATCGTCCAGCCATATACATTGCCAGCCCTAAGAACAAGATCTAACAGACTGAGTTGTGGATTGTCTGGGTTATAAAATTTTATCTGTTCTTTGGCAAATTCTACATCATCTATTTTTTCTACATTATCATCTGCCAACATCTCATACGAGTCAGTAGTTCCTTGATTAATTTTAAAATTTTTTAAATCATGTTGCTCCATTTCTATCTCTGCTGAGTGGCAGGTAATAGTTTTAGTCTCTTTAATTCCATCATGTGATATTTTAGGTGCATCCATGATAAACCATCCAACATTATCGACGTATACTCGCATAAGCCAAGCAACTAAATCATATACGTTGGAATGTACTAATTTCGATAAACCATGTTCATCTTCGATTAAAATCTTTTCATTAATATTAAATGTTAATTCATATGTATTAATGAATTTGGAAGTAAGCTGAAATGTACTTTCTTCGATTCCGTTGATAGCACATAGAATCTTATTGTTTGGTGTACCTAAATACACATGACTTTGTATTGGTTGGTTATAACGATCATAAACAATGTTCAAAATTATTCACCAACCTTTCGTGCCTCAATGTGTTTTATACGAAAATCGCAGTTACCATAGAATAAGAATGAATTATTCCCATGAGCTAGTTGTATCCAATACATATGAGCGACATCATTGATGCCCAATTTATCATATCTTACCATTCTTCCAAGTTCGTCATTAATCGTTAATTTTTGGCAATCCATAGATATTTTCAAGTCCTTTGAAACAGACATAACCATAATACCATTTTCAATAATATAATATAATTTCGAATCTTTTCTATAAAATACTGTACATGCGGTTTCATTCCCATATATATCAATTAATTTAAATTGTACAAGAGTATTTCCGCATCTCCAGTTTACGTCTTTGGTTGTTTCTGAAATGTCAAATTGTACAGTACATGCATTTGATTTAGCATATAGTTCAACATAAGAAATTAGTTGTCCCATATAGTTATTGTTTGACGAAGATAATGTGCCGGTTTCACGAATTGTACAATCAGACATGTTGCATATCAAAATATCACCATTTACTTTTGGTATAATATCAATAGAAGGATAAACATAACCATTTAATTCGTCGCTATTATTGGCAATCAAAACATTTTTATATGTAGAACACGAAACATTTGTAATAATATTGTCCGTATACCCAAATGGAGTTGTACACTTAAAATATAATTTCAGTCCAAATGTTTGAGCATTAACAGAATATGATTCTATATTGTTAAACCATCCAAAATATCTAATTGTATCATCAACAGCGTCGCCTGTTCCTGAAAATGTTAACCATTCTGGAAAGTGAGAAGAAGTTAGCCATTTTGTGATTTCACGACGTTCAGATTTTGTTATTACGGCACTATTTTGATTGGTGAATTTGCACGGATCTTTAATGATGTCAAGTTCAAACTCAAGAGTATCATTCCACTTATCATAGAAATAATTCGGCTCTATTTTATAACGGTTAGATTCTCCTGTTTCCATATCCCTCTCCATCGCCATATTCACATCTGCATCCCCATCAAAATCCACTGATACATATTTCACACTCAAATCACTCAGTTTCTTTCCCATAAATGTAAAATCTTTAAATTCTTTTGCCATATTTTTTTCTCACCTCCAAAATTTTGTTATAGTTATTAATCGTAGTTATAGAAATAGGAGAGTACCTTTGACAGTACCCTCCCATAAAAGTTACATAATTATCTTGTGTCCAAGTTTTTTATACTGATCTGCCAACGTATCCGCAGTATATTTGCAAGACTGTTTTAACAGTTTCTGAATATCAGGAATAGAATCCTTAGTAATCGTTCCACCATCAATACTTAGCAATGAATCATAATGATTCGTCACTGTCACATTTCCAGCATTACTGATATTCTGAGGAATACTATTGTAAATAACATTAGCGGCATTCGCACCAAAGCTATTCGGATCAGTAGAACCCCATGTCATGAGATTGCTTACAAAATCCGCTGGAATTACAGAATCGCCTTTATTTACACGCGTAAGCACAGCACCATCCGCACGAACAATGGTTTCTGGAATATTGTTATGCTTCGTATAACGATTCTCGTCAGTCCAAGCCAACTGATCTTTATCCGCATTGACAATACCTTTTTCATAACCACTAATCTGACTGAGACGCACCCATCCAAGATCACTATAATTAGGATCATGCGCACTCTTGATATGGATCTTAAAATCACCAGTAGTACGTCCATTGCCGCCATATTCCCTAGCTGTATAAGAATCAATAACAACAGCACCAGGCTGACCGGAAAATCTACTACCTTTTGGAGACATACCCCAAGAGTCATTGTAGTAAGATCCTGTGAACGTTACGACATCGCCAACACGAGGAATTCTATCTCCACCAGTTTTTGCTGGCTGTGGTTTCGGCTGTGGCTTTGGTTTTGCATTGACCTTAATTGATACCTTTGCAGACAGTCCACTTCCATCGGTAGTGGTAGCAGTAATCGTACAAGAGCCAGGTTTCTTTGCTTTTACCGTACCATTGGATACAGTAGCAATTGATTCATTACTTGATTTCCAAGCAAGAGTCTTATTAGCTGCATCGTTCGGTCTGATTGTAGCAGTAATACTTGTGGATTTACCCTCTTCCAGTGTAGTAGAAGTAGGAGACACCTTTAGTTCCGCAACCTTACGATTCGTTGTATCTTCCGGCTTGACTAATTGATCCGCAAGATCACTGTTTACTTTTGAATTACTGTTGATTGGATCAGTTTTTGTACCAGATGCGGTACTGGATGGATTTTTATTTGCACTGGACTGAGACTGTGATGCGTTGGAATTTTGATTCTTAACACCTGTCTCTGTGCCTAGATCAGACTGGGTATTGTTAAAATCCGTACTACCTACCCAGCCAGTATTTTTAATGATAGAATTGATTTTACCGTATGCTTCTTGGTAAGAGGACACGGCTTTGTCAAGCATAGAATTGATGATCTCAAGCTGTTTGTCGGCATTATGACTGATTTCGTACTCGGTGTTGTCCAACGTCTCTTGTAAATCCGAAGAAAGTTTATCGAAACCCTGCGACTGCATATCATAAGCATGGTCACGCTTCGTATCTTGCAAATCACTTTCTGCTGATTTTAGGTCAGCTTGTAATTTTCGCAGTCGGCTCTGATCGCTGAGATTATTACTACCTTGAAGGGCAATAATTTCTGCTTTCAGCTTATTAATATCATTGCTCTGCGAAGTGACCTTCTTTTCATATTCATAGGCGCTCTTACGTTGGTCTAACAGATTTTTCTGCTTTGAGATTATTTTATCCAGATAATCAACCTCTGTACTCATAGCATTCTTATACAGATCAACCAGACTGTCCTGATATGATTTCACATCTGCAATCGAACCTTGAATACCTTCACGGTAATCTTTTGACTTGTCATTATATTCCGTTAAGGAAATAACCCCATTGTCATAAGACTCTTTTAGTTTTTGCAGACCCGTGGTATAATCTGCAATTTTTTGTTTTGCCGTACCAATACTCTGTTGTAAGAGAGCAACTTGTGCCAATCCCTCTTCCGTGATACGTCCTTGCTTATCAAGGAATGCATCATCGTTCAGAAGGTCACGGAAACTTTTCAGCTCATCTTCAAGGTCACTGTACTTCTGGATAGCATCGTCAAGTGGCTTAAAACGTAGCTCATAGATACTATCTTGAAGAGATTCATTGTCCGTAATTAGTTCCAGAGTATTTTCTTTTAGCGTTTGAATCTTTTCTGCATAATCTTGATACGATTTGGAATTGACATCAAGAACCGCCTGTTTCTTCCGGTATATTTCCATCTGCTTTAGATTCTGCTGTACCTGAGCATTGTTATTATCTATACGGTCAGTGTATAGATTCTCTGGCACCTCACGATTCTGGGATTGCAGGTAAGAAATATATTTCTCCGTAATATCCGAATTACGTTTGATTCCGTCAATTACATTCTGGATAGTATCAATTTTAATCTGATCCAATTTATCCCGTAGTTCAAGAAGGCTGGTAGAAGCATCGTAAATCTTAGCTGTGAAATCTTGAATATTTTTCATAGCAGTTTGATAAGCTTCGGAACCTTTCTTAAGATAACCACTGGAAAGTTGAGACTCCATCTCCTTCTGATAATCGGAAAGCTTTTTGGTAAGCTGATTGTAAGTATCTTCCTGTGCTTTGATGGATTTATTGATATTGGCATAATTGTCTGGATTGTCAATTGCCACACCTAAAGCATCATTCAGAGACATTTTGGAATCAGCTACATCTTTGATTTTATCGTTGATGTCTACGATCGCATCATATTCTTTTTCAATGATTTCCAGACGTTTCTCAGCAAGTTCGGTAATTTTATCTTCGAGTTTGGCTACGTTATCAGCAGCGGATTCATATTTACTGTAGTAGTCCTTATACTCGTCAATCTTTTTCTTCAGATCCTCGTTGGTTACTTTTTCCACATCAAGTGTGCCATTCTGGATTTTAGAGATATAAGAAGGATCAAGCCCCACGTTCGCCGCAAGCTGTAAATACTTGTTGGCTGACTGCTGATTTGCAGTTAATTCCTGCTGAACTTTACTGATAGCGTCATATGCTTTTGTCTGCTTCTGTGCCAGACCGATAGCACGATCAATGTTATCAACTGCAATCTCAGTAGCACGAGACATTTCCTTAAGAAATACTTCTATCCAGTCGAAGGTTTCCTCGGTTGCTTCTTTGGTGGAAGAGCTGCCGGAACTTCCTCCGGAAGAGCCACCGGATGAGGATCGAGTTGAACCACCGGAAGATGTTCCACTGTTTCCACTACTGCTGCTACCAGAAGATGAGTTATGGCTGGTATTATTCTGTTTCTTTTTGTCTTCCCATGTGGAAGAATCAGCTTTTGTTCCAGAACTTCCAACATTAAATCTTCCCGATCCTCCAGAGAACGCACTACCTAAAGAATAACCACCACCTGCAAGTTGTGCATGAGAACCGGTAACATAACCATGTTCAAGCAACTGCTCCGTCTGATCACCGTTGAATACAACATCATCTTTCTTCAGATTTGCAAAAGTAGGATCTCCGCCATTCAAGATAAACGCCTTACCATCCCGAACGATTGCTTCTGGTTTCAATTCATTTACAAGCGCATGTGGTTCATTGTGAGCAAGCCCCCAATTACGGCTTGCAGTACCTGCCGCATGAGCAGTTCCTATAGCGTGTGCCGTACCATTTACTCTTGGAACAGTACCATTTGTCTTAATATTGTAAGTCAGACTTCTTGTTTTATTGCCTGGTAGATTTTCAAGTCCGGAAACAACCACACCGTAAGTAACTGTAGCATTTTTGTCTTCCGGATCATAACTGTCAATCACACTATGATCAACTTTGTATTTGACAGTAGCGTCCTTATCTTTCGGCGTATAATTTACAATCGCTTCTTCGTTCACACCAGCTTTCACGAGTAATTCCGGCGTAATTCCAGAAATCTTTGCGGACACATCAGCAAGTGCATTCGGATCGAGATTGACTCCCGCTTCCACATTGATTGGATGGGTGATGATATTGGACAACTTCGACTGGAAATCGGTATCATCAAGACCTAACTTAGCCTGTGTGTCGGCATCCAGATTTTGTAACTGTCCTGCTAACTGTTGTACTTTCTGCTGTGCATCTGTGGTATCAATGTCGATGCCCTGTGTTTTCATCGTGTTCTGTGCGTTCAGAATCTCTACAGCATTCTGATATTCCTGTAATTTTCCGATCGCATTGCCTAGTTCTCCGTCAACCTGCGAAGTATCAACCTGTAGAATAGCTGGTGTATTTTCAAGATTTTGCTTCGTAGTATACAGAGATTGTAAACTGTTGACAGCATCCTGTGTATCGGCATTAACAGGAATCGTACCGTCATCATTTCTGAACTGCTCCAACTGACTCTTCAGATCAGAGATCTTTTGATCGACAGAACTTGCATCCGCATCAATTACAATGTTATTTTGTCCAGCTTCATGCTGTTTCTGCACCAGATAGTCAAGAATATTATTGGCTTGTTCTAAACGTTCTGTCCGAACTTCTGGTTCCAAATCAGCGTCATTGACTTGTTGAATATATTCTTTAACCTTGCCAATGTCATCTGTGATTTCACTGAATGAATCTGTGTCCAGATTGATGCTATCAAGAGAAGTTTCACCCATTCCATCAAGAGCTTCTTTGGCTGATTGAGCTTCTGTCTTTAGTTGTTCCAGAGATTTAACCGGCTGATCGAGGTCTATGTCAAAGCCAAAATCATGCAGTTTTCTTAGTACTGATTGCACAGCTTCCACATCAATTCCCAGTGCATCCGCAATTTCTTGATCGTTTCCGACACCAAAATTAATTTGCCAGGAACCATCCTCGTTCATATGTGCCCATTCGGAATTAAGATTGGATATGTCCTGCAAGAATGCTTGACATCCTTCCTGTCCTTCTGTGAAGTAACGCTCCATCTTCGGATAGGATTCTTCATAGGCAGCCACGATTTCATCCACACTGGCATTGGTCAGATCCTTATTTGACATCAGATCAACAAACTCTCGGAATTTGTTTTCTCCCACAAGTCCTTTATCGTAGAGATCTTTGATGGATTCCATGTTACCCTGGATGGAATCATACATATTACCTTCTTCAACACCGGACATAGCATCCTGCCATTGTTGATAAGCAGAAGTAGCAGTTTGATACTGATATGCTAGATCTTCCAGAGAGGAAATATTATTCAAAATACCTTCGCGCTGTGCCTGTAAACCGCTGACATCTTGACCTTTTACCATTGCATCGGCAATCTGCTCCTCGATTTGTCTCAGAGCTTCCTGCTGATCTGCAAGGCCGGAAAGATAATCCGCTTTGTTCATTTCAGATTGTTGCGCCTGTAGTTTTTGAAGCTCCTCACAGTTGATATGATAGCCGTCTGCCGTCCGCTCAAGAGCCTGCTCTGCATCATCTCCGAACATCTCTTTAAATGCTTTGACATTATCAGCAGAAATTCCTGCTCCCGAAACAGATTCGGACATAATCGTCTTGAGTGTTTCCAGATTTGCTTGCGCTTGTTGGATGGTAGTATTGACTTCTGAGAAGGAATCATCCACTTGATTCATGGATACGGTTGCCGTCATACCCATATCCGTTAAGAGATCAACAACTTTTGCCACACTTTCAGCAGAATCATCAGAAACAATGTCAAGATCCATTGCTTCGTTTACTGCCATGCGTAGAGCATCTTTACCAGCAACAACATCACTTGTATCAAGATTGATACTCTTGAGGTCAATATCAGTGTAGTTCTTCAGCTCTTTTAGCTTTGAAAGCACAATATTGTTTAATTTATCTGCACCTCTGCCGGATAAGCGTTCTTTGAACTCATAAGTCTTTTCGGATGCTGTGTCAATACCATCTGCAATCTCATCAAACAGTTCCTTGTATTTTTTTCCGGAATCTCTACTGACAATATTATCTACGGATGCTTTTACTCCATCTAATGCAGTCTTTGCTTCTTCAACTTTAGAAGTATCTCCACTTTGCAAAGCTTCGTTATATTTGTCCACTGCATCCGCATATTGCTGATATACAGTTGCTGGTTTATTGTTACCGTAACCTTCTGCAAGCATGGAATTTTTCAGATACTCTTGATATACTTCTTGATGCTTATCCAAAATATCCTTATAAGAAGATTCTGCATCTTCCGCGGAACTGATGATATTATCAAAGTAATCAGTATTCTTACCCTCGTCCTCAAACTGCCGTTTCAGTTCTTTAACAGTAGCAAGGAAAGAGTTTAATTTTTCGTCTGCTCCTGTTACTGTTTCATTTTCAAAACCGAGCTGGAACTGACCTGTGCTTGTACTTGTGTACTGTTTTAGTCCAGCTTTTTCTGCCGCTTTCTGGATTTCTTCGATCTGAGACTTACTGTTCCGGTAACGCTTCAGCGCATCTTTATATACGTCTGAATTTGTATATTCAGATTTCTGTGGTTCCGATCCGAGCATAGCTAAAGTAGGTGTGTTTCCGAAGAATGACTCATAATCATCTTTGGTCATCTTCTTCTTAGCTTTTTCGTAATTCTTCTCATTATCGGAATCATTCAGCCAGCTTTTCGCATTTTCAACTTTGAGCTGCTGCATCTTCTCGATCTGCTCATCCAGCTTACCATTTACCAGATCAATTCCATCCGCCTGTTCTCCATAAGAATCAGATAATTGACTTTGGATATCAAGCAATTGACTCTTCGTGTTATAAGCTTCTTGCTCTGTAAGAGTACCGGAATCAAGAGAATCCCTTAGTTCCTGTGCTTTACTGATATTGTCGTCAATAGACTTATTACGTTCCTCTATCTCTGCTATGGAGTCTTTCGTGTGCTGGATGGATTCCTGGACAGATTGATTGTAACCTTGCCATGCTGCCACTCCTACGGTAACTGCTGTCGTTAAAAGGAAAATTGGATTTGTGAATGTAGCAACAAGTCCTTTAAAATAGTTTGACAAACCAGAAAAGGCAGATTTTGTAGTTTCTACTTTTGGTGCTAATTCAACGATTGAGTCCCCTAAATCTTGATTTTTATCAATGAAATCTTTAACAAACTCATTATATGCCGCGCTGCCTTTTTCACCTGAATTAGCTATCGCATTAGCAACATTGTTGTCTTGATATTTTTTTAAGACTTCAGAATTACTACTCATCAAGGCATTAACTAAATCGCTTGCATTATTTATATTTAATTCTATAGCCTTGCTAAATGTAAGATTACCTGCCGCAGCTTTTTGATATAAATCAGCGTCATTCGCAAGAGATAATGCTTGTTTTGTCAACGCATCGTTTAAGCCCATGACAGATGCTTTAGTTTTAATTTGCTCTGTGGAAAATTCACTAATTCCATTTTTCCCAACTTTAAAAGACTCGTTAAAAGACTGTTGTAGTGTACTGCTTAATGTGTCAAATGTTGAGTTTTTTCCATATTTATTTCTCAGTAAGTTTAATTCTCCAAAACTACCAAATAAATCACCTAAATTTTTTAACTGCAAATAAAATTATTGTATAATGTTGGATTTATATAATAATTATGATATAATGTAATCAATTTGATATATAAGGAGGTATTATCTCTATGGATTTTCAGAATTTAATAATTTGTCCAGATTGTAATGAGAATGTAAGTATCCACGCAGAAATATGTCCTCATTGTGGACGACCAATAAAAAAATATCTTGAAGAAAATAATATTAATGATTTTACTAAAGGTTTTATCTGTCCGAGATGTGGTGACAAAGAAGCTTTGTATTTTACTCCATACAGAAGAGTAAGTTGTGAATATTGTCATATCCCATTTATTCAAACAAAATATGAGATTGTTGATTTCTTTAATCACCATGGAGAAAGCAAAGAAGATATTCTTCACGATTTAAAAGAACTTGGAGTAGACGATCAATTTGATGAAAATGAATATAATAAACGATGTCTAAAAGAAGAAGAATACAGAAAAAATTTAAGGAAACAAGCAAGTCATGAACTTCAACAATCCACTAATCAACACCACTGTCCAGTATGCCAATCCACAAATATCGAGAAGATTGGCATGTTTAAGCGTATGCTTTCTACCAGCATGTTTGGAATTGCATCTGATAAAATTGGAAAACAGTTTACGTGTAAAAATTGCGGATATAAATTTTAGAATCATTCCTCATTTACTTTTACCTGTTTCACAAGACATTTCATTTTCTCCTGTAACACACGCTGCTCTTCAGTAAGAGTAGATGGATCAGTATATATGGAAGGATAATCAGTCTGCGGAAATGGATAATCTATGATTGAATTTGCCATAACATATTTGTGGAATTTTTCAAACCCATAATCAATTAAAATACTATCGTACATTTTATATTCACCTCTAGAAATGTTGGATTTATATAACAATTGTGGTATAATTTAAAATTATCAAATATATAAATAAGCGGATGGGAAAATACATGAAAAGAAAACACACAATACGGATAACAGGTCTTTTATGCTTTTCTTTTTTTATTACAAGTTGTGGACAATCATCTGCAACATCAGCTTCTAGTGTAATCAAAGAGGCAGTTAATACTGATAGCATCGAACAGATTATTTCAGAAGATAATGAAACGACTGACACAGCTATAGACGTTTCAGATCAATCAAGCAATTTAACAACAGATAAAGTGTCAAATGTAACATGCTCATGGGAAGATAGTGAAGTACCAATAGAAGTTGGAAATGATAATTCAAAAGCACTAATTAAAGATACAAGAATTGTTAATTCTTCATATGGCACATTACTGATTATGGATTTTACATATACCAACAATACTGCGCAAGCATCAGATTTTATTAATGATAGCAATTGTGATGTAAAACCATATCAAAATGGTATAGAATTAGATAGACCAGGGATAACATCCGAAGCGGGTATTTATGATTATAGTGATGCATTTACAAATGTAAAAGATGGAGGAATAATAAATACGCAACTTGTATGGGTTCTTAAAGATACGATGAACCCAGTTGAAATTGATTTTGGAATAGATTCAAATTACGATCCTGCATATTCAAAGACATTAACTTTAACTGGCGGCAAAGACATTGAAGATAAACAAGATAAATCGCAAGAAACAAAAGAATCCGATTATAATATATCGTGGCTGAATGACAATGTACCAGAAAAAATTGGAAATGATAATTCGTATGCAATATTAAAAAATACATCTGTTTTGAAATCCCCGTCATATGGAATCGTATTAGTAATGGATTTTGAATACACAAATAATCTGGATAAAGCTAGAAATTTTATCAATAACACACCATGCCTTGTAAAGATTTATCAGAATGGTGTTGAATTAGATAGTCCTGGAAATACATCGGAACAAGGAATATTCGATTATTCTAATGCGTTTACTGGTGTAAAAAATGGTGGAACATTAAAAACACAGTTGGTTTGGGTTTTACCAGATGATAAAAGTCCCGTAGAAGTCGAATTTGGTTTGGATAATAATTATAAACCACAATATGATTGTACATTAAACATTTCTGAAAAATAAATTGGTTCACAATATTTAGTATAATGTGGGGAGGGAAAACTACATGGCATTAATCAAATGTCCAAAATGTGGTCGTGAAAATGTTTCTAATTCTGCTGAAAGGTGTCCGTCATGCGGATACAATATTAAGGAATACTATGACAAGTCGCATGAAAAAGACAATGAAAATAAAAGAATTGTATTAGGTATAGGTATAGTAATATTAGTCTTTGCAGTCCTTTTCCTTAAGAAAGAATCGTTCACTACTCATGACGCTGATCCTTTTAAAAAATATTATTCGAACTTTGGAAAGGATATTTCGACTGTTAATAAATCTAAAAAATACATAATAAGTTCAACATCTGACCATAAAGGAATGTTGGTAAACAATTCTGTTAAAATATGGAATATAGATGGAAAGTTATTATTGATAGCTAACGACCAAGATGATGATGAACTAGGACTTTTAATATGGAGTGCGGAAAATGTTGAATTAGATAATACTCAATTAGATCATATAGTTGAAAAAATGGATAAATTATATGGTAAAAACACTTATCATTACGATATTGAAAATGATTTAAAAGTATATGATTGGGATGAACTATCCAATATGAAAATTGAATTGTTTTATCGTCCCTGTATTAAAACGATGATGATAAGTTTTTCAACAAATGAATGATAAGGAGATTTAACGTTATGAAATGTACAGAATGTGGCAAGGAATTAACAGCAGAAGAGCAGAGCCAAGGAACTTGTTCATCTTGCGGGAAAAAGATTGAAACTCCGGCAACATCCAATACATCGGAAGAAATTTATACAACGCTTGTTGGACAATCATTGAAGATTGTGGGAATAATTGTTCTAGTAGGTGGTTTTATTGGATCTTTCTTAATAGGAAAAGATGATTATGGTTATCTTTCTTATTCTAGCTTTTTCTTTTATCTTTTTGTATCTGTTATCGGTGGTTTGCTGATTACAGGTATGGGCGAAATTGTTAATTTTCTATATACCATTTGCAAAAAGCTAAAGTGATGTCGTATAGACTTCAACTCAACTAGGAAATATTTACGGAGGTAATATCTATATGAGTAAAGTCTTTTGTCCCGAATGTAAAAAGATCTTAAGTCAATATGCGGAAAGTTGTCCAGATTGTAGTTTCCCCATAGCAAAGTATATTAAGGATGCTAATCTTACAGATTTTTCAAAAACTTTTGTATGCCCTAAATGTGGAAATTGGAGTGATACAAACAGTATTGTGGCAACAATTATGTGTGAATATTGTCACGCTCCAATGTATCAGACTATAGAAAATGAGCGAACAACTGGGAAAGCAACGGCATATCCTAAGACAGCAGAAGAACAAGACGCATATATTTACTCTCTGCTCGAACGTTGTGGAAAAACAGATGAATATAGCGAAGAAGCTCATCAAAATTTTCGTCGAAAACTGCACGAATTGGCAGAAGAGGAGCGTAAAAAACCGATTCAACCAGTAGTTCAGCAGTCCACTACCACACCATCTGCCAACCAACCTCACTGTCCGACTTGCGGTTCTACCGACATCATCAAAATTTCAGCAGCTAAGAAAGCTGTAGGCGCTGGATTATTCGGATTATTCAGTAAAACCGCTAAGAGTCAGTTTGAATGTAAGAATTGTGGTTATAAGTGGTAAATTATTCTATGTGAGGTATAAAACATGAGTATATTTGAAAAAGACGATTCAATGAATCGATCCGTTAATTTATGTCTAAGTATGTGTGAACAGCTATATAAAATAAAATCTCATAATTTAACCGTTCTTTTTTCAGACGATATTATGCATGATCGTTTACAATATCAAAATGAAAAAGTTGAATTATCCGAAGAACCAGAGGGATTATATGTTCCTGGCGAAAATGGTGCTATTTTTATAAACTATCCTAATTATATAAAAAATCCACCTGCAACGTTAATTACAATAGTGCATGAGCTTATCCATTATTTTGATTCAATGCTATTCGTAAATGACTTTTGCGATGGAAACTGGGATAATTTTGAAAATCATGAAATATATAAAACATTCCGTTTGTGGAGTGAATTTCACGCAGTATACCGTTCTTTATTACTTGGAAGAGAGATATATGCTTATGCAATGCCAGAATATTACTCCAGAGAAGATATTATAGAAGAATTTCAGGACTTTACTAAAATTAATAATTATAAAAATTACATAGAATCATTTGACGTAGTTGATTATTATCATATTTTTCGATATTGTGCGGAAGTTATGTTGTGTATAGGAATGAATAATCAAATCACATTAGATTATTGTATTACAAATAAATTAGTAAAGGATTTTCCCGCTTTTAAAGAATTATTTTATGATTTGTCAAAGATGACTACGTATGAAAAAGCCAAGGAACACTTAGACCTGATGCATTGGGAATTGTTCAAACATTTTGAATATTAATTCGATATTAACTTTATCTGATCCCGCAGAAAGTGGTGGTAATTGTTTGCCATCTTTATCAAGGATTACTTCATAATTCTTTTCGTAATCAACATAAGTGATCGGAGTTGTATGCTTTGAAATTTCTCCGCTATCATATGGTTTACAATTTTTTCGATAATATTCCGATGGATCTGTAATTTTTATACTAAAGGAATCCGCTTCTTGTGTTATGTTTTTTATATTGATAATAATCACCTACTTTCATTTGAACTATTTAAAAAAAGAGGATAAAAGATATGTCATGGAAAATTAGAGTCAGAAGAAGTATGCAGCCATGGCCCTGGTGGGCTATAGCGTTGTTATTCTTTGTGACATTTTTGTTGAAAATGTTATAGAAGTGGAAGAGGAGAGTATTGGAAAGTTATATTTCCATATTCTCCTCAATTTAATGTTTACTGGCACATTTCAGCCCACGCACATCCTATAGACGTACTATATTTCGATATGGATATTTTATATGACTTCCATTTGTCAATCATCTATTTTCCTGTTTTTAGTTTTTCTGTTCTCAAAACGATTAATGGTATCTATATTAGATTTCACATTACGAAAGAAAAAATCATTTACTTTTTTAGAATCTAAGATAAATGCTTGATCAGAAGATTCATCTTTTACGTCTTTATTTCCAATTATAGTTACACTTGCATCAATAATACCATCAGGATCAGATTCTAATGTTTTAAAAATTAATTCAGATTTAGATTCCATGCTTTCACATCCTCCATTGTTATTCTGTAATTTGAAAATTTCAATATATCTATCACTTTTAACTTCACCTCATACTCATCCCTTATATTCCAAATACAATGTGCTAATTCTTCAGTGAAGATAAATAACTTTAATTTTTCAGAAGAAAGGTTTTCAATTTTCGTCAATGGATAAATAATCAAATTATAAAACAATCCACATTCATTTTCTCCATTATCTTCGAAACTGATATTAAAATCATCTGTAAAAACAATATTAATATAAGCAGGTATATCTTTTTTATTCTCTTTATCAAGTGTTTGCTCTACACAATATAAACTTATTGCAAATAATTCTTGCAACTGTTCTGATGGTTGTGTTGTGCTCATAACATTTATATGATTTTGTATATATTTAGAACAAACCATATATTGAAACTTAATACTATTTTTTAATTTCATAATATTCACCTCTGCTATAACTATAACAGATAAAACAGTGAATATCTATATAATTTTCCCATTATTTTCCAACAACGCCAGAAATAGGATAGAAGCTGGCGTGTGATGAGAAAGCATCACAACTTTCGTATACCGTGGAACATGCATTCAACGCATATAAACTATGGCATTATATACGCTGGAGGAAGGGTGTTCTCTCTACTCCTCCTAACTTTCATATGTTTCGCTCGTCATTATGATATTATCTTTAATTCCATAATTGCTGCTAACGTTTCACATATTACTATACGTAGTCAGGTTGGCTCGTGCGTTCTCGCGGAATTTTCATCCATTTCACTGCATTATTGCAGAATAGCGAATTCGACGAATTAATCCTCTATTTATTTTTTACAAGCACTAATCTCCCTACGTTGAAATATCATTCCATTGCTATGATATTCTCCGCATTGATAAGCCAGTTTACGATAAACTATAGCCAGGATTTTGGCTAACCTATGCTTGATATAAATTTGAAACCACCAAGTGCTGTTAAAGCTGTGCCAAGTGGCCCAAGTGTTTCAGTAATTTTAGTAAGAATTTCTAAGAATTGTGTTCCGCTATCTATGACAGCCTTGAAAGTGTCTGATGATAGAACAGAAGTTGAAAATTCTTGGAATGTAGCCTTGAATCTTTCAAGACTGTAATCGATACCCTTTTGGTAATTAGTTAATTCCCTTTCGGCGGAGCCTTCGGAATCATTCATAGCAGTATTAAGCGCTTGACGAGCAATATCGTACTGGCTCATAAGGGCGCTCATTACATTGCCTTGATTTTTACCGGCGATCAACTCAGTTACACTTCATATTTCTTTTGTTAATATAGCCCTCGCTTAAAGCTATACCAATTATTATTGAAAATTTTCTTCTATAACACCAAGTTTACATAAATTATCATATAGATAATATTCTACATCATCGAACTCATAATAAGGAATTCTAATAAGAGGAATATTATTTACTTCACAATATTCATTCTTCATTTGATCATGTTTTTGCGTATAATGAAATTTTTCTACGGCTTCTTCATAGGATTCTTCTCCAAACATTACAGGTTTGTAATGCCCTTCTCCATCATATTCCACCAATACATTAAAATCATTTAAATAACAATCAAATGGAAGAACGTTTTTATCCTTACAGTCATCAAATTTCTTTTGTCTAGTAATAGAATAACCCCATTTTTCTAACAAACTACATACATATTCTTCTTTATAAGTGACTCTAGATTTAGGACAACAAGATAATCTTTTGTATGCAGAAGATGGATCTGTTGAAAAATAACAATCATGTTTTTGACAATATAAATCTACTGGAGTGGTATTATTTATATATTTGCCTATAACTTGTAATGTTGGATGAATTTCTTTTATTTTTTTCTTAAACTCTAACTGACCCAAACCATATCTATCTCTAATTAATTCTTTATAACATTCATCGCATCCACTATCACAATAAAGCAAAGTAACATAGCACTTACTGAATGATTTTTGGTGCTTATTACAGTACCATTCAGAAATAATATCTGCGCCATTATATTTTATAACATCAACATGTGGATTTTTCTTATGAATATTTTCATTGACTTGATCATCTGACAAAAACATTTGTTTACTTAGTTTTTCAAGACCACAATAATAGCAACCTTTTCCACCTAAAATTTCCTGCATGGTTTTATTATGCAAAAAATTATGTTTCTTGCAAAGACATTTCATTCTTGTAGTCATGTTTTTATATGGATCAATTAATATAATATTTGGATTTACTTCATCTTTCTTTTTCATAATATACCATTCTGGTAAATTTTTCCCTGAACAATACTGACATCCTTTAATTTGCCTTTTCATATTATTGCGACGCATAGACTGAATCCCAAGATCTTTATGATTATTACAAATAAAATCAATAACAAAAATATGATTTTCTTTTCTCGATCCAATATATGTAAAATTTTTCGATTCACACAATTGTTTGTCATATTCAGGATCTAATTCTTTCACATGCGCATTTTCAGTTCGTTCTCTACCACAATAATAACAACCTCTATTCACTGAATGAAGTTTTGAAAATGTTATCTTCTGGATACCTTTGTCTTTATGTTTTCTGCAGATATATTCCAGATGTTCAGAAACGTTATGGTATTCTTCTGATACTAAATCATAACCTCTTTTGTCAAATTCATTGTAAACTTGTTCATATGTATATTTTTGTCTTGCCATTATTTATCACCTATTATTTATCCTTTCGTATTTTTATTTATTCTCCATATAAAAAGACACCAAAGCCAAAAATAACTCTGGTGTCTTCGTATATTTATATGTCGTCACTCCTTGAATATCTTTTACAAAAGAATATTCAATACCTTTTGATTGAAGATATTTCATCTCAGGTACGTATTGAGTACTGTATTCTTTATCAAATTTTTTCATAAAATAAAATTCTCTTTTCAATAATAATTCTTATACTCGCATATAAGATCAGAGTACTTTTTAACCACATTATTCATCTTAAGAATAATAGCAGTCACACCATTTCAGACTTCATTTAGCGATTAAGCCCTACATTAAGGATTTCTCCCCCCTGACGTTGGGGTACTCGTTTGACACATCCCTATTCGGGACTTTGCGACCAAGCTACCATTTCTAATTTAAAATAATTAGCAAAATTTCTACTTAGGCTTTTGACCATATAGAATCTCTATCGTTGTTTTACTTTCGTTACATTCATATCAGCATGTTTCATCCATATTGTAGTGATAGAGCATTAGGTTTTACTGGTTTTAGATGTGTTCTCTTATGCACATTTCTGTACATACAGGCAAGTGTAGTCTGCCTGCTGGATGTCTGTTAAATCAGACCATTTATTTGCTAACTCATCAAGAATTTGATAAGTAGACTTAAAAGTATCTTTGTCTTTCAGAATATCTACGCCACTAAGTGCAAGCATTTCTTTTCGAAGCTTGGCAGTAGAAGTTACCATTCCTTCAGTGTCAAGACCGGCTTCTTCAAGATCTGTTTCGGCGCTTCTTATGCGCATTGAGATCGTTTTTAGTGCTGTCCCGATTTTTTCCGGATTTTGAATTACACTATTCGCTGCACTGGCAAGCGCAACACCCTGTTCATACGTATTGCCAGCGGCTTTTAGAGATGATGCAGATCTTTCAATTGCTTCAAAAATACCTGCTGTATCAATAGGCTGCGTATTGGCTACCTCATTTGCCACATCTACGATATGTTGTGCTTGATCTGCTTTTAGTTGAAAACCTTTCAATGCACTAATTAGACCAGAAGAGGATGTTTCCTGGGTCATGTTATCTCCGACACGTTGCAGAAGAGTAGTCATGTCAGACAATTCTTTTGCGTCATCAAGAGAAGCTCCGAGACGTTTCCAATCCGCAGTACTGCTAATTACATCACTAACTGTAGCACCATATTTCTTGGCACTTTCAGCAGCCTTATCCCAGTACTGACTTAATTGGCTCTCCGATGCATCACTTGCAACTTTTGCTAATTCAATTTGAGCATCATTAATTTCCTTTACATTAGAAACAACCTTTGATGGAATTTCCATAACGACATTCTGCAACATGCCGTAAATTCCCGTAAATTGAGCAATTTGATTAATAGCACGTTTTGTATCTTGCCAAATGTTTGCTCCTGTTAATCCTTCAGCAGAAATTTTTGCCTTCAAATCTCTTGCTTTAGCATCAACCTCTAACTTTTGCCCTTCCGTTGTTACATTTTTATAAGCATCACGAACTTCTTCAAGCTGCGCCTTATATTTCTTCCATGCCTTACTATTGTTATTGATATAAGATTGCATCTCATTTGACGCACGTAAAGCGACCCCAGGTGCTAGTGTTGCAGTTTCTTCAGCTTTGACCTGTTTTATCGCAGTTTTATATTTTTCTTCTTCTTCAGTCATCTTTTGAAGATTTTTACTAAGACGCTCAACCTCTTCATCACTAAGATCAGAAACATTCGTATCTTTTAATGATTTTTGAAAATCTTCACGAATCTCTTTAAACTGCTTAAGACTTTCTCTTGCACGAGTCAGTGACTCAGAAGTTTGCCCCTCATACTTAGAAAGAGTATTTTTATATCCAGCTTCCGTTGCAGAATATGTTCCAGTTTGCAATTCTTTCTGAGCTTCTGCTAATTTTTTACGAGCATTAATTTCCTGCTCGATGCCAGAAATAATTTTAGAATTATCATAGTTGACAGCTTTTGTAATTCCAGAATCACTATTAGTATAAGAATCTCGTAGAGTTTTTAATTTTTCTAATTGCGATTTGCTTGCAAAACCGTCGGAATTTTTTACAAGATTATCAATTTTATCAATAGTTCTCTGAAGTGTGGTACCATCTAGATTTTTTGAAAGTGAAGTTCCAAGCGTTTTCGCGGTAGTTTCAACTTCATTAAGCTTTGCATTCAAAATATCAGCATCCGAAGCAATTTGTGTTAAATTTCCAGAAGATCCTTTTGCTAATTCTGCTTTTATACTAGCCTGTTTGTCATGTATGGTATTCACTGTTTTTTCTAAAGATGATAAAACGTCTGCAGAACCATCTTGTCCAGCGTACTGAGATTTAAGCTTTTCAACTTTTGCGTCAAATTGTTTTATAGAACTATTTGATACAAGTGTTTTTGCTTGAGCTACTTTTTTATCAATGGCATTTTGAAGCTTTGCGGCATTTGAATCTCCAACAACGGTATCTTTTTTAGATGTTTTCTCCATAGTGCTATTGACTAGGGTCATGACATTTTTAAATTCTTTACCAGCAGAAGTGCATTCATCAAATTTTGACTTAATTTGATCCATTGATGCGCCAGAAGTAACAAGACTTGATAATTCTTTTTCCAAACCTGTTATAGTTGTATCAAGCGTTCTTGCTCTTTCAATTGCATCTGTGGATTGTCCAGCATAATTACTTAGTTGTTTCGAACGCTGTCCCTGACGAATAGCAGTATTGTCATCATTTCCATAAGCTTTGATTGTAGCATTTTTCTCATCGACATACGTGTTGTAGCCATTAGCTTTTCTACGAAAATGATTAAAAGCTTTTTGCTCCAATTCATCATTGTAAAAACCTTGCTTTTTTACATCTGCAATATATTTTCGGTTTGCAGACATTTCATTAACTAAATCAGAAATCCGACCTTTAACATACTGTTTATCCTCTGTGGCTACTTTGCCTTTTGCTTCTTTTGTCTTTAATGAATAATATTCTGTTACGTCTTTATTTAACTGAGAATATGCTTTTTGAAGATCAACAACGGTCTGCTTCTCAGATGTTAACTTACCATTCTTGTTATAAGATTGTTGTTTTCCATCAGCATACGTATACGAATGAGAAGTAGATGGACGTCCTTTTTTATCATATATTGTTGATTGTACATACTTATCTGCGTTTTTTGGAGTACTTTGTTCAGTAGCTGTTTTAGTTTTATTTCTTTTTCTAGACGTTTGAGTATGTTTCTTTTGTTCTTTTTCAATCTCATCAGACAGCTTCTTAACCTGTTTAGATGCTTCATCTGTTTTGATATTAATCTCTTTTGGTTCAGTAATTTTCTTCTCAAAATCATCGATTATTTTTTCGCTATTTTTATCCAGTGCAGCTTTTATAACAGCTTCGAGGTTAATTGTATGTTGTTTTGGCATTTTTTCACCACCTTTATAATTCTATATTATCAAGCACTTTATGTACTGAATTATCAATGATTTTATCTAATCTACCATTGACCAGTTCTTGCTCAACATAATCAAATGGTGGAGGAGTAGTATCTACAAGATGCCACTTACCGTTACCATGTTCACCCTTTAAATACATCAAATCAAACACGCCTTCGTTTGTTAGTTCTTGTCCCCAGAATCCGTGATAATTTGGAACGTTTTCTTCTGTATCTTCAAAAATTATAGATGAACCTTCAGCACTTATATTGCCAGTCATGTTTTCTAATCTACCCTCGCTAAAGTCTCCTTTGTGTGTTGCATAATATTGATTAATTGATTCATTAATAATTTTTCTATATTCTGGTTCTGCATCAGTTGCAATTTGACGTGCCATTGTAGGAACAGATTGTAATACTTTTTTGTTGTAATCTTTCAGTAGCTTTTGTAGTTCCTTTGTTATATTACCCATTTTTACCACCACCTCCATATTGATAAATTAAAAAATCTCCTGGCATTTGACTGCCAGAAGATTTAATGTATTCTTGCTTTATTTATTATTTTCCTGTCATTCTTTTCTGTACATCCATTACGGTATCAACCATCACATCTCGAATTGCTTTTGCGTTAAGCATTTTACTTTCATTCATTTTTTTAAGAATATTCATAATCATTCCAATGCTTTCTGGATTTTCAAGAACAGGTTTTGCAGCAATCTGAACATTTCGTCCAATATTTGCTACAGCATTTGCCATTTCTGCAATTTCCGTATACATTTCATGTTTTTCATCCGTACAATGAATCATTTTTTGTAGTTTAAAATCTACAATCTTTTGTACACTTTCCATCACATGGTTTTTGGTATTGATATACGTAAAATTAATATCATTTTTCTTATCTGATTTATCTACATTATAGAAAAATTTATTTACATGCGCATGAAGATTTTGGTCTTGCATAACACAATCATAGATTACATCGTCTTTTTCAAATTCAACACCGTCAATAAAATAAACAGCAATAGCAGTAATAAGTGCAGCTTCCTTATTCCACGGTGTATACTCACCGCCTTCAAACATATAATCTACAATGAAGTCAATTGCTTTTTTCTCATCTGCAAGTGTAATAACCGGTTTAATTTTTACATATTTTGTAATCATTTATTTTCTCCTTTTTATTCCTGATAAACTCTAACTTCCCAATGATATCCGTCATCTGTATGAATACTATATTTATCAGAATAAGCATCATACTTCACCTGACAAATTTGAGAAGAATTATCTACTATTTTGAAATACAAGTGTGACGGCAAACAATAATTTCTCTTTTTTAAAATATCATCTATTTCACTGGAGTACATTGTTTACCTCGCATGTATCTTTTATAAACTGCTTAACGTCATAAGAATAATTTACTTTTTTAATACGTGACTGTACTCGTACTGTATTATATTTTGATAAATCCTTTTGATTAAAAGATTTCTTGCCAATTTCCGATATCATCTTGTTAAATTCTTGAATCCTCATAAAATATGTATCATTGTTTTTTGTTCGAAAATTGAATAAAAATCCTGCAATTAAATTATGTTCGCTTGCGTCCGTAAGCTCATCAATTTGATTCTTTCGAATCATGCTTAGTGGGATACTAGTACCCTTAGTTGATTTTTGCTCTAAACAATAGAGTGTTTTTGACTTGTCATCTAAAACCAAACAATCACACATGTTATGACTTGCAAATCTTGTATTTTCCCCAGATGCAAAGCTGGCTGCATTATCTTTCAAGCGATAGTACCAAACGTCTGGTAATTTATTAACAGAGTTTTTCCAATCAGTTTCAAATTGTTTTCCTGCGTTAATGGTGATTAAAATCACTTCCTTCCTATACAATAGAGCGGGAGAGTAGTGTTCAGTCATTTCTACTCTCCACAAAGAAAATGCCCTTACCAGGCGACTGAACTTTAACCTAGTAAAAGCATTTTGAATGCGATATAATTAAATAAAAATCTTGGAGATATTTCATTATGCGTAATTTTACAGATGAAGAATTAGAACAGGTTACTAATAAACTTTATAAAGAATGCTTAGATAAAGGCATGGACGAGGATGGCGTTGTTGCGGCGAATGTATCCATAACACTAGAGCTAATTAAAAAATTCGTTTTAAAGCTACATGATTTAGATAATTAAGGACACAGCTTATTATAATCATTTTTCATGTCTTTGTAGATTGACTGCTTTGTTTTTTCGACAATCATACTTATAAATTTGTTGTATAATTTTTTGAGATTTTTTTTAACATATAAAGACCTTCTTTCTCTTTTATTGACCGCGAATTATTGCAATAAAATTCGCGGTCATATTATTGAATGAAACTCATCTTTTATTTGATAACTCCGTCTTTGAGCTGTTTATGATAAACTTCTTTGATTACTTCCATACTCTCAGTAACAAGTCCATTTTCTAAATGATTTTCTTGAAGAATCATTTCATATTTTTCGTACATTCTAAAAATATGTTCAAAAGTTTCACGATTATATTTTCGACCACATGTTACAGCAGAAGAGAAGTCTAATATCTCCCAACGAATATCATCAATTTCCTTATCTACATACATCTTTGTCAGGTTTTCAATACATTCTTTCAGCTCTTTATTACTACGATGGAGTTCTTTCTCATCATTTTTTTGACTGATTTCCAAATCTTGGATCTTCTGCTGAGTAAAAAGTAGTAACTCATGTTCTTCTTTTTTCTCACGCATAGCTTTAGTTTCTATTCCAAAGAATTCAAATAAAAACCAATGTAATACTTGAATAATTGCCTGGAATCCTAGCAACGCTACAAAGATTGTTATTCCGAACGCCTTCCAGTCTATGCCAAAAAAATCACGTATAGGTTCCACGTTACACCTACACTTTCTAAGCCTTTGGCTCTGTATAAGTCATAGCATTCTCTGAATCACCAGCACCTGCTGTCGTAGGATCAATTACAATACCTAAAATTGCCAATACTACGAACACTGCATTAACAACGTTAACTAAATTGTCTCCAAACTCGCTCAAGTCAATTGTGAAACCAAATACTGCAGCAATAGTTTGAATAAGTACGATTACCGCTGGAATTAATGAAATCCAGAACATTTTATTTTTTACTCTAACGAGCCAGTTAATATTTCTCATAATTTTGCCCTCCATAATTTTGATATGATAGGAGAGTGATAATACACTTTTACGCCCATAACCATGAGCAACCTATGTTAAGTTCCTCAATGTCATGACACAATTTTTTATTTGATTACATATGTAATCTAATTCTTCTTTTGTTTCTGATCCGCACAAAGTTAAACGGATGCCATTATGAATATATTTTTCTTTCATTCCAATGGCAAGCAAGGTATCAGATGATTTCAAACTTCCAGAATTACAAGCAGATCCAGTAGATACAATTACACCATACTCATGAAGTAAGGTCATTAATGCTTCACCAGATACTCCTTCAAAACACAAGAATAAATTATATGGCAATCTATTATTATACGAGCCAACAACAAAAAAATTTGGAACTAATCCTGATAATGTTTTCACGAGATAATCACGTTTTTCTGGTGTACATTGATCATAATTATAATGCTGTACAACGTATCCTAGAGTTAAGATGCCAAGTGTGTTCTCTGTCCCACCAAAAAGCCCATATTCTTGTGAACCATATATAATAGGAGACAATTGAATATTATCCTTTTTATATAAAACTCCACACCCTTTTAAAGATCCTAATTTATGCGCAGAAAATCCTGCAATATCAATATCCAATTTCTTGACATCTAGTGGAATTTGACTGATCGATCCAGTGCAATCAACATAAATTCTCCCGTTATAAAAATGGATCAAATCAGTGAGCTTTTTTACATCTTGTATTGTACCGATTTCACTATTAGCATAATCCATAACCACAAAACTTCTTTTATGATATATAGAAAGAAGAGAATTCAAATCATCAAAATCAATTTCGCCCTGTCCATTGACTTTTAATGGAATAGCATTTCTAACTGTTTTTACATAATTTAAAATTGATTTATGCGCAATAGGAGAGTACAGAATGACACAGTCATTTTGGTCTTTATATCCTTTGACTGCTAACGTATTAGACGCCGATCCTCCAGAAGTAAACAAAATATTACTTTCATCTGCATGAATAAAATCAGCAATATTTTTTCTTGCTTCGTTAATCTTGTTTCGAATATTTCTTCCTTCCTGATAAGCACTGGATGGATTATAATAATCGTCTAAAATAGATATAATATAATCTTTTGTCTCTTGATTTAATGGAGTAGTGGCAGCATTATCTAAATAAATTTTCATAATCACACCTGCTAATCATAATATTCATTGTTGATGTAAAAATTTTTCAATGCTTCAAATAATTCCGGTGTCTTTTTATATTTCCAAACAGTTTTTCCGGTATCATCGACCTTTACGAATTCATAACGAATACCGTATTCTTTTAGATATTTATACTCGTCAACAAAAGAAGTCGCGTATTCTTTATCAAACTTCATTTTTCCTTTTATTCCTTCCTGACATATAAGCGTAAAAAATAGGGGTGCATATAATTGATATATACGTACCCCTATAATTCTCATATATCAATCAACACTATTTTTATTCACTTTAGATTTTGGAACAATCTTTACAGCTTGTTCTCTTTTTTTAGTCGCAGTAACTTTTTTGTCATTCTTATTATCAATAATTTCTGATACAAGTCTTTGGATATTTTCCTTGTATGCAGAAACTTTTGATAAATCACATAATGATAGGTCGGTAACTGCTGTTTCTTTACTTATTGCACCTTGAGCGTAATCGCTTACAGTTTCAAAAACATTTTTGCAATTTTCTGTATCAAACAGATTCATCCACATCGGGAGATTCTTGCTCGTAGGACAATATCCGCAATACTCATAAGCCTTACCACAAGTAAGGCATACTCTGTTATTTGCCATTTATTTCTCCCTTCTGATTAGAATCAGTCTTCGTCAACCTCATCAGCATCGTAAACGCTATACAGAATCTTGTCATCTCCACAATATTCGATCTCTAGATCGCCTTTGAAATCCATGGTTGCAGTGTCAGCACTAATTGGAACAGTGGTTTCCGGAGATACCTGGAATGATGGCATTACAATGTAATCTGCTTTTAGATCATTTTTCTTACATGGATTGTAGTATGTAGCTTTCATAATTGCGTATACAGATGTTGGGAATTTATCTGCTCTGTTGTGGATTACAGCACCTGTCTCTACTTCACGGTCATAGCGAATAAAGAACATTTCTGCATCTTCATCTAATGGAAGAGTTAGTACAGCACCTTCTTTCGCAATAGAAAATTTATCTGTAGCGGCAGTCGTATCCATAGTATATGTTTTTCCAATAGAACCATCACCAAAATACTGAGCTACTTTTACAGAACCTTCTACATATCCGGTAATCGTAACGGTTTTAACACCATTTTTAACATGCATCAGTCTTGGCATTTTAACTTTACCACTTTTAGATGCAAAGATTGGCTGAGATCCAGAAGATGCAGCAACGATATTGGTGTTAACAAAAGCATTTGTTGCAGAAAAAGTACCTGCTTTAGACTTCCAAATCTTCTTTACAAGATTGCCATTTTTATCGGTAACATCTGTAGATTCAGCAGTGATTTCAATATTTGCATCACTTAATTGGGTGAGTACATATTGTGGAATACCAGTACCTTTATCTTCTGCGTAAAAGTATAGAATCTCTTTATAGATTTTGTCACCTAATTTAAAACTCATTTGTTTTTCCTCCTTAAATTTTTGTATAAAAAAATCATGCAGATCCTTTAAGATCTCGCATGAAATTAAATTCATTTTTTGGAATTTTTGATGTATCAACAAATCCAGAATAACTGCCATTAATGACAGCATGTGTTGATTCATAAATTTGAAGTCTTTGTACACTATCATAGAATTCCACAATTCCAACATTGCGCAGTTCATTCTTTTTATATTTCGATCCAGGGTGATTCAGATAGAAAGAAATCATGGATAATAGATTTGGTGGTTTTAAAGAATTGTCTCTTTTCATCGCCAGCAAATTCTGTTTGTCTCTATTAATAAGATCTCTTTTAAGAGTCTTACTAGAAGTAAATTCCTCTTCTGGCGGAAATGCATGAAACATATATTGAATATATTTACACATTTTAATTCGTGTTGGTTCGTCAATCTTTATATCTTGAATAGGATTATATAAAATAACACTTTCTTTTCCATCTTTTTCTTCGGTAAAGAAAGAAAAACCATGAAAATCAATATCACCAAACATCAGTTTTGAATATTCCAAATCAATACTTTTGATCAAAATGGAAAACAATTGCTGATTTGTGATATCATTCCAGTCAATTCCATTGTTCCAAAGTTGTAAACGACATTTTGTTGTATTTGAAATAAATGGATAAATAACAGATTGTATATTTTCTTCTCCGTATGTTATATAGTCTTGAATTGATGGCTGATGAATTGTGATTTTATCATTCACTACATAATCATCTCCAAAATATAGTTGAAGAGGATTAAAATCTAAATATTCTTCTTCATTGTTTTCTTCATTTGCTATCTGTGCTTCAATTGCACTTTGTACAAGATCATTATTCGCAAACCCCATAATTTACCACCTTTTATTACTATAGAAGGATTTACCATTCTCTGTTTTTGTAATATTGTTTGATGTAATAATTTGATATTGCAAAGTACGCACAAGATAATTATTATCCATCGTTGATTCTTTATCCAAAGATGGAATCGGATTTTCAACCTCAGTTCCAATCCATGCAAATCTATCTCGCAATATTGCAGCAATTAGATCATGTCTTGGTAAACCAGTAAGATCATCTATGACATCTTTTTCATGGATAAATATTGTAAAAGTAAGAAGAAGTGTTTTTACAGAATTATTATATCTTGCTAAGTCGCTAAAACTTGTTTGATAACATACATAATTCCTAGAATCTGTTTCTGTTTCTGGGAAAAATATGTATGGACGGATATGGGCATTTTCACCAAAATAACGATCCCACTCACCTAATGGTTCGCCATCTTCATCAACGTTCAAATTTCCATCATCGTCAAATAATTCGGATTCCAACTCTGCATCATGAATTGCATACAGTAATTCTGGACAGTGTAATAATATTTGATATACTTGATTTTTAATACGAATATTATCATCATCTGGATTATGTGTATACGCGCGTAATTTATTAAGCATATCATCTTTTGTATGAAAGGAGTATTCATTTATTTTATTCATTCATATACCCCCTATACAGTAATTTCAAAATTTTCAGCAACTCGAATAATGTTATTATTTAAAGAAACATCACATGATATTAATAATAATTTCCCTAAATAATTTCGATCGTTGATAAATTTCATTTTAATTTGATTATATTTACAACCAGATTTTGACCACGATACATAATCAGATAATTCATTATTTTCTACGGAGCATTTCCAAGTAAATTCTCCTCCTTTATATTGATCAGATATGTCATTGTGATCCTCGTCTAGTATTTTTATAGTAAACAGTTTGTAACTGCCACCAACTTTTACATTGGTGGAAGATGCTATAATTGTTTTATTTATACCGGCAATTTCTCCAGGCGTTGATGGTTCGACAGGGATAACAGACGAATCATAATAATCAGCATACATACCAATAATCTTGCCGTTTTCGTCACGTTCAATATAATCTCTATGTTCATCCCAAAAATCTTGATAAATTGTAAGCTTTTGGATTCCGACAGGTTTTGTGTTTTCTATTTTTGTTACAGACCATACCAAAGGATGTTCTGTTGGCGCGCTAATAATAAGACGCATTGTTTTGTTAACATCATCGTTATACCAAAACTTTTCAGTAATTTGATTTAATGGGAACCAGATTTTATCCTGGTTGTCTGGGTGGGCAAAGTAGTGATCTCTGTATTTTCCAGTTGTGTACGAATTTTGATTTCTAAGAACTCCCCACATTTTTCGTTTGATTCTGTTCTGACCAGTTTTTTCAATCCATGTCAAATTATAATCACATGGAAGAATTAAATACTTCCGAAATTGGTTTGCAATTTCTCTTCCAACAATTAACCATTTATGATAAATTTTATTATCATCTGGGATATCGACGAATAACCCAATCGGAAAATCGGCTAGATACCGTTCGTGATAATCTGTTTCATAATAATACAAATCATCATTCTCGGAAAAAGAATATTTTTGAGACGGACGAAATTGTAGATAATAAGGAACCTGATCCTTATCTATAGACTGATAAGAATTAATAATAAACTTTGCATCAATTGGAGTTTTGGTTGTATTGTCATAAGTCATATTCTGATTTTTATCTGGCTGATCATCATGGTAAAAATCATATATATAACACTTTTTTGCCTGGATGTCATGATCAAATGTTTGTTCCATAAGAAAATCTGAGTTTTCTTTTGTTATTTCACCAATTGTTTTTGCATCATTTAATCGTATGCTTGATATACGTCTAGCTGTTGATAGGTTTGGCATGACTATTTACCTCCTCTAACATAGCTTTAATATATCCATGAGAATCTAGAATAGCTTTTCTAAATATTCTATAACTATATTTTGGACTATCTATTAGATCGTATGCCGCCTGTAATGTCGAAATTAAAAGCAGCATATCATTTGGATAACCTAATAATGTATTAAGTCCACCGAATTTAAATAGAATATCTTCAAAGTATTTTTTAAAATCATCATCTGAATTAAAAATTCTGTCTGTCACTAGCTTATCTTTATATAAAAGTAATCTATGAATATTTTTGTGCATTAAACATGCTGCGTTTTTTATTTGCTCGTCAGAAAAAGTTCCATATAAATAATCCATATTATATACCATTATTAATATAAGAGTTATAAAGATAACCATGATCTCTAATAGTCTTACTTAATTCCTTCTGTACATTTTCTAATCTTGTCTGAAGCAATCTGTATGGATTGTTTAGCATTTTTTCTTCTTTTCCACCAACCATCATAATGGTATAATTCAAAGAATCGACTCTTGGACTGAGCCATTCAATTGTAATCCCTAGAACAAATAGTTTACACACATATTCAATATCAGAACTTTCATCTATTGTATTTACAAGATTAAAAGAAACTTCTTGAAATTCATCGTCCAATACAATAGAAGAGAAGAGTCTTCTGATTCTTGCATCTCCAAGTACATTGTGTAGTCTTTCGGTGTAAATCTCATAAAAATCATTAGAGTTTAATGCTAATTCTTTCGGATCATCAATTTTTCCCAATGCCCTTGAAAAGATAGTTTCATAAGGAAGTATCATCTTAACCTCCTTTATTTAACAAATAATTCACTTAGAAGATTAAAATCCGAATCAAAGATTTCACTGAGTTTTCTTACTTTTGCAATACTGTCAAGATGACCATTAGCAATCTCTGTAGCAATCATCTGTTCCAGGATGGTTCTTGTAGCTTCTGGCAGCTCTTTGATTTCCATTTCCATCTGTCTTGTAGGCATATCAAGAATTTTAAGTAAATCATTTCTTGTATACATTTTTTCATATACTCTTTTTACAGTAGGAAAATCTTCCAGTAAATCGTCATCCAGGATAACAAATCTTGGTAAGAATACATGGTCTGAACCTTTTCTAATCAAAGAAACAAGGTCACGATAATTGATCTCGCAATCATATCCATAATCTTTGAATTCATAAACATTTCCAGATTGAGACGTGATGTTTAATCCACCATAACATACTGATCGACACAGAATATAATCTGAATCGGTAAATACCTTTTTCTCTTTTTCGATTTTTTCTTCAATTGGTTTTTCAGCAATAACCGGTTCTTCTACGGTTGTTTTTGTCTCAACTTTAGTAGCTACTTTTCTAGTTGCAGTAGCGGTTTCCTTTTTTGCTCGTGCTGTCGGCATGGCTTTTCCTCCATTAAAAAATAGAAGAGTAGCGGTTAAACTACTCCTCTAATATATTTTTTATTACTTAGATTAGTCAGTAATGGTCCATGAACCAAAGTAACGACCAATTCTTGTAGATACTCCAAGCTCTCTCTGAACTTCGTATTTCATGATATCAGCGATGTTACTATTAGCTGTTCCACGCTCTGTGATTTCCTCGATATGAGTCTCGCCAACGTCAACCATATCAACAAGTTTGTTATCTCCAGACGCAAATACAAAGAGAGTATCGTCCTTGTACATAGACTTAGTTACATCATTTCTTGCAAATCTCTGTGGAATTTCAACAAGTGTGTAACGTCCGTAATTTCCAAGACGACCCATCTTTGCAATATCTTCTTTCTGAGAATCAGCAACCCATTTAACATCGATAAGGTTCTCAAGCTCCTGAAGTGCAACCATTGTTCCCATAATCACTACATCTGCATTATCATTTGCAACAGATACATTTTGAAGAATCTTATTGAATTTCTTTCTGTTTGTTGTGTTGAGAGCACCTGTCTGTACGAACTCAGACTGTGCAGGAAGTTTCTTTGGTGCTTCAAGAATCTCAGCAAAGATAAGCTCTTGAATCTTTACAACAAATGCTTTAGTGATAGCATCTACAAGTTTTGTCCAATCTTCTTGGCCAATAAGATATCTATCAATATCAGCACCAACAGCAGCACCATAAACATCCGTCTCTACAGAATATGTTGTGTTCTCTGGTAATCTCTGAAGCATTGTATCGTGATGTCTCTTGCCCATTCTTGCTACAGAAAGAATTACTTCTTCATGCTCATTAACGAAAAGATTAGCATCTCCATCTTTAAGGTTTTTGTAATTAACAAGTGCGTTGAACCACTCATTTTCTTTAAGTCCTGTAGAAACTGTCCAATCAGTTACTTCTTCAATTACATCGAAATACTGACGAGCATGATCTCTGTAAGCACGTTCTCTTTCTCTACGAGAAGAGTCTTTGGTAAGACCGAAAATTTTGAGAGATACTTCTCTAAGTTTATCTTCGGCCTCTCTCTTAGAAATTCCATCGTCGAGTTCATTTTTATATAAATCGAACATCAGATTTTTTACTTCTTCATAAGAAGTTTTCATTTCATCGAATACATTAAGCACATGTGCGCTAAAATTCATCTTATTCATTGCTTATTCCTCCCTTCTTTATAGTTCTGAAACTTTGTGTTTCTGACTTCCAGCTTCAACAGTTACTTTCTTACCAGCTACAGGTGTTCCGTCAAATGCATCTTCACTAAGCTCATAAACGTCTGTTACTGTAAGCACAAGTCCTCTAACTGTTTTTGTTCTTTCGGCTGTTGCTGCGTTGAAGAAGTTAGAAGTTTTGGTAAATTCACTATTATAGGTTTCTGCAATTTCAGGAACTTCATAAATAAGAATTGCTGGTGCATTTGGATCGACTTTCTTAACCTCTACATACCAGTTTCCGTCAGCAGCTTGCTCAAGAATTTCTCCTTCAAAACCAGCTGGTGCATCTGCAACCTCATATTGGTCAAAGCTTACATATTTTCCTTTGCCGCAAACTGTACCGTTATCCGTATCTTCTTTGATAACCATGTTTAATACACGACCAACTTTGTCAGAAAGGACTTTGGTTGGGAAGCATACATGATGCTGATCAATTTTATATTTAATAGCCATTTGATTTTTCCTCCTTTTGTTTTTTTTACAAAATAAAAAGACCGCTTGTTGCGATCTTTAAAATTAAAAGTTATTTTGTTTATTTATTTTTCTTCTTCAGCAAACAGTTTTCCATATCTGCTAGGTTTCGAAGCTTTTTTATTTACATTTACAAATTGTTTCTTTGATGTAGCTGTCTTTTCTTTGTTATTAGAAAGTGCAAAGTTACCATGCTCAGAAACATAATCAGAATGAAGAACTTTAATTTCTGTCTCAAGATCAGCGAGAGAGTAGTTATCCATTTCAGAAACAAGTTTCTCATAATCTTTATTTACGAATTTTCCTTCTTCATCTTTCTGTGCAAGAATTTCATATTTCTCAGAATCAAGAATTTCTTTCTTTTTTTCACGAAGTTCATTTAATTCAATTTCTTCTTTGAACACTTTTAATTCTGCATAGTTTGAACGCATTTCTTCTAATTCTGCTTTTTCACTTGCTGTTAAAAGTTCACGGAATAATTCTGTACGTTCTCCATCAAATGAAACATTGTCACCATCTTTTACATAACCCTGACGATAAATCTTATCTGTACACCATCCTTCATATACAAAATAAGAATCATAAACATTTGAGATGTAATAGTAATCATCGTCTAGCTCCTCGTATGGAACTAATAAATTATACAATGCGTATCGAACATCTTCATGTGAAATTTCATATGTACGAACAAGTTTTTCAAATCCCTGTCCTTTGTTATTTTCACAGTCACTAGATGCCTCCCCTTTGCCAATAGAACTATCTTCGAAAACTTCTTTAAATTTAACTTCTAATTCTTCATCTGATAAATTAGAATATTCAAATGTAATGTCTTCTACAGTTTTATTGTATTTCTCTAATAACTCTTCAAATTTATTCATTTTACTTTCATTTCCTCCTTCCTTTTGTAATAGTAGAGCAGAAGTTTGCTCCTTAATACTGAAGCAAGTAGACTCTAATTTATTTAGTCGTTCTTGCAACTCATCCATTTTTGATTCATAATTTTCAAATAAACTGTTATTTTTTGCTTTAAAATCAGTAAGTTTAATATTTGATCCGGACATTCCAGGCTTTACGGTTTCTCCCTGTGGAGTTTTTCCCAAAATTGTTACTCCACTAAAGAAAAAGTCTTCGATGTTTAAATACTTTGATTTTGCATCATAGCTTAATTCTCGAATTGAAAGTTCAACCGATACAAAGCATTCACCTTCACGCTCTAAAATCTCAGCAGCTTTTGAATACTCTTCAAAGATATATCCATCAACTTCACAATAGGTTTTTTCTTTTTCTTCATCGTAAACAAGTTGTGCATTACAGCTCTCCGGAATGATTCCAATCGGATATTCGTCATAAACAAGCTCTCCATTTTCATTTTCATGCATATTGTGACTGTAAAACTCCCACTGACCATCCGGATTTTCATCTGTAACTACCTTATGGATATAACCAAGAATCGGACGATTGCTGAATGATGGCAATGCTGCTTCCATAACAGTTTTGTTAATATTTGATCCATTTACATTTAAATCTGTGTGACAAGATTGGAGATGAACTGGAAGTAGTCCATCTTTATTTTTGTCAGACTGATCAAAATTAACTTTGCCGTGCACTTGAACAACCAAAGGTTCTCCATTTTTTTCGCTACTAAAATGTGTAGATCTTTTATATTTGTTTAAATAAAAATCATATAAATCTTCTATAAAAAGAAGTCTTTTTTTTGACATGATATTTAGCGATTCCTCCTTTCCTTAAATATTAGGTATAAAAAATACCACTCAAGAAATAGAAGAGTGGCTAAAAAGTAAGTATATTGCTATACTGTATTTTTGATTTATCTATATTTGAAAACTGAAGTTTGTCAGTATTCAAAAATATATACATTCCATTCAATTCACTTACTACTTGAAATCCAAGTTTCTTTAAGTTTTCAGAGGTAGTAGTGTCTGTTGTTTTTAAAAACTTTTCTTTCATATGACCACCTCATTATTTTCTGTCTCTCGTTTTAGCTCCATCGTCACTTATTTCTGAATCAGAAACTTCAGGTCTGCCACCTTCGTCACTTGTGTTTGATACTGTATTTGCTGATACGAGTGGAACAAATTTATTCTTTAAATCTAATACATCATTGGCTAAGAAAGTCATCGAAAGGGTATCAAGTTCACTAATCCCATTTAATGCATTTATTAATATCATTTTAGAACTATCATATTGCAGATCTTTTTGCATGGCTTCTCTAAGAGTATCTTTTGTATAAGAAGACACTTCAAAAAATTTAACCTTCGCCGCATTTTTGACTTGGTATGATAGCATTCTATTTACCCATCCTTGAATCTGACCTAAAAGTGCAGAAATTGCTAATTCAGTATCTGCCTTTGTAGCAGCTCGAAATGCTTCAGCACCAGAAATACTAGAAGAATTAAGTATTTGCGCTCCACCAGAAGTATTCAACACTTCTTTTGTGGCTTTTTGTACCTTCGTCGTGTCTGTTGTTTGATCATCAGAAAAAGATATTGTATTAAGTGGCAATGGAGTTATCACAGAACCAATATAAGGTGGAAGGCTATCAACCAATTTATTATAATAATCTACGGCAAAATCAATGTTTACAGCCCATTGATCTGGTTCATCAGCACCAGATAATGTCGGTATAGTAGCTGTAATTAATTTATAAATTTGTTGTTCATCCGCAACAGCTTGTACATCACCAAGATTTAAAAGACCAATTAAATCAATAAATAATCCACTGTAAATTGGAACAATAGTTTCCCATGTCTCAACTCTTGACTTTGTACACAAAGCATATTCATCAGGCATAGGTTGCCATTTATTTTGATTATTGCCACCGTATTTTTTATACATTGATAATAATGGATCACCAAGGTATTCAAGCACGTCTTCGAATTTTTTATATTTACTCATATCTACAGAGAAAGAATAATCGCCAGTAAAATATTTACCAGAAATTCTGCAATAATCTGGTGGAATTTTTAAAATAAACATTCCGGTTTCGTCCAGCCAACAGCATCCATAGAATACATCTTCTATAAAGTTATTAATTAATACCTGTAAGAAGTTCCCTTGTAAAGACATTCTATCTAGCCATACCAAAGTGTCATAATAATCTTTTAATATACTTTCCTTGTCGTTGTCACCAGTTGGATCATATGTAGGAACTACGTACCTTGCATTTAGGTCAAACATAGTTGCATTATACATAATTAATCTAAAATATATCTGACAACGATAAAATAAGTAACGAGATAAACCACGCAATTCATCTTCATAACTGTCTATATTTTGAAGATATTTAATTACATTTCCCTTGTTATATGAACTTATAGGAATTTGTCTTGTCGTTTTTGTAACATCACGAACTTGCTTAAATGCATTCTGTGTTTCTGCAAATCTCTTTTGTTGGCGTTCAAGACTTTGCATATATAATTTTCGTTCTGCAGCTGTTGGCTGTTTTTTGCATGTTGGAGATGTTTCCACCATCTCTTTTTTTGATTGTGTCATATTTGATGCGAACACCTCCTTTTCTATTTAGTTGTGTTTTGGATTTTTATTTAGATTGTTTTGGAAAACGAAGATATACGTTTTGGTTGATTGATTGAAAGTTTAGAGAGGAGAGATTGAGTGGACTCTTGTGGGCGTTTTTGCCTTACCTTGTCTTTACTTCTTAACTCGAAGAGACTATGAGCCATAAGAGCGAGACAGTAACTTCTATCATCATGCAAAATACTTTCAAATCCAGGAGCTAAGTCATATCTTACATTACCATTCGAAGCTTTGTATTTATACATATGGGTAACTTCTTCTTTCATTGCATCCAATTGTTTTAATCCGACTTCCTCTTCCAATGTAAGGTTATAAACTTGCTCTTTGACTTCGCCATTTTCTTCTGATAGTATTGTAAGATTACCATGATAATCATATTCTGCGGTAAAACTTATTAAATCTTGATCAATCATCTCACATAATTGTGAATACATAATTGTTTTATATTTTGACGGTTCTCTCATTCGAATGATATCTATAGCATCAGGATATCTTTTCACATATGGAGCTGCATAATCATAATTTGCATCTATTAAACCATGATGTTCATAATCTTTTTCTCCTTTATGTCCTGATTCATAAAAATTATCAAAAAGAAGATCGCACATTTGGGTAGCTCCTCCACCAGAACCAGCGTCTATATATATACCATGTATATTTTTATAATCGGGAACGCCATATCCGTTGTATCGAACAATAATATCTTGTAACATTTTTATCTGTTCTGGAGTTGTCAATGGTTTTTTCGTTTCTTTATCAATGAGGTTTATTCCGTTTACAACATCCAATAACCATCCGCGCCGATCATCCCTATGTAATTTACCAATTAATACAAAACTATTATCGCGTTTTTTGGCTGGATCGAAGCAAATTACCATATATGAATTATCTTCATTAACCAACATAGGTGGTCTTACTACACTGTTCCTTAATACCTGTGATTTCTTGACTGCAATATCATCGCCGAGATCGGAATCGAACTTATTCATGTATTCTCTTGTTGCTTTTGTTGGATTCATTTTCATCTCAGAATCAATTTTTGCTTGAGTAAGAAGTGGTACAGGGTAAATTTTTCCATTATATGTAGCATGAAGAATAACTTCGCAATCAATATCTGCACAAAAATAATTTTTGTCTCCCGCCATGGAATGCATAGCTGCTTCTTTATATCTTTTATAAAAAACGTCATCCATCGAACCTGCAGAACTAGCACAAATAACTTGATTCGGGAAATTTGGAGGAAGTAAAGTTACGTCAACATCTCCTCCAAGGGCAAAATCACTATTTTGTGTGACAAATGGAAGAGTAGCAGCAAACATATCTTCTGACACATAGGATGCTTCATCATAAAAATTTAGTCTACTTCGACGTCCACGAGATCCATCAAAATTTGAATTTACTGTAGCCAAACTTGATCCTGAATAAAGCTTGAATGAATAAGATGCTGGATCATGCCGGAACCCTTCAGAATTTGCACTTTTAACAAGTTCATTAAGAAAAACATCTGTTAAACCCGTAAATGAAGCAATTTCTTTTTTGGTAATTGATTCAATCTTTTTCATCATACCAATACTTTGTGAACCAGTTGAACTTAAAATATATGCTTCAAATTTAGGCAATAACATTGTCTTTGCCATAAGAAATGGGCTACCTAATGTTGTTTTTCCAGCATTACGACTCATACACCATACAACGTTTGGGGTTATCCACGACATCATAAATACGTATTTTTGATAATCAAGAAATTCTATCCCAAAGAATCTTTCGCAGAATTTGACGGGATTGCGCCTCCCCCATTGAATGATTTCAGCAAATTTCTTTAATCCTTCCAATTTCAGTTCAGACATATCATAATACGTAGGTTTTGTAAAAAAAGTAAAATTCTTTGGGGTAAATTCGTTAATTTTATCCCCCATTAGGACAATATTTTTATTTTCATTCATCTTCGATTACTTGTCCCTTTTCATCAATTAATCCTTTTTCTAAAAGAAAATCTTTTAAATCTTTATTTTCTTTTTTTAATAACCTACTAAATTCAACGGCGTTATCCCGTTCTTTTTGCAAATTAAAAAGTAGTTCTTTTTGATGAACTACTTCTTTTTCCCAATCATTCTCGTCTGGATTCAATTGTCTTAATTGGTTCTGATGATTTCTAGTCATAATATCTTCGATCGCCAAATTTGTTTCATAATCAAAAGTATTAACTTCTGAACCATTTAGATTCATTTCCTGAAGTTCCTTTATAATACCTGTCAATGTTCCAGCACCTTTACTTTTTCTGTTATTATTATTCTCTGAGATCCCATTATCTTTTGCTAGAGCAAGTGCAGAATTAATCATTTTTTGTTTTGTGTCAGCAAGAGATTTAATTGTGGAAATAACGCCTGGATTGCTACCTAGCTGCTTTTTATATTGTGAAATTGCATCGTTAATTGTCTTGACATCTTTAAAACTTTGCACTATCTCTATAACTGCTTCAAGTTTTAACCCATCATCTTTTACTGATTCATCAAAATATCCTACAAGTTTGGAATATAAAAGAGGTTTTTCTTCTTCTGGTTCATTTTCAAATGGATCATAACCTAAAAAACGAAGAACTGTACGTTTGTTTATTTTGTACATTTCAACAACATCTTCAGACAATTCCTCTTTTGTATTTTGCTTTTTCTCTTCGTCAGCATAAACAATTTTTTCTTTAAACATATCAGAATCCATATAACCTTGCCCGTTATAGTTAACCATACTTATATTTTTAATATAAGCATTCCAGGCGTTGCTTTTCCCTTTTCCTGTTACTAAATTTTCAGACTCTTGTATACTTGAATTCCACAATGACTCAATAAAAGGTTTATTTAAATAATATAGTGCTTTTTGTGCGGATTCTTTAGTTGGGTCATGCTCAATTCCATTTTTATCCACACGCAATGCAATTTTCCTTGCACAGTCACGGCATATTCTACTAAAACTATCCCCGCCAAGAATTGGGTCTGTGTCCATATAAAATCCGATTTTTACATCCTTATGCTTCCTACACATCGGACATTGTGCTGTTTTGTTATAGTTATCTAATTTATTTTGTAATTCAACAACTTTTTCTCTTGCTTGAGCAGCCGTTAATTTCGGTGCAGTTGCTTTTGTAGCCAATTAATAGCCACCTCCTTTTATTTCAATAAATTAAGCACTTTCCGCAAGAACTGACAAAGTGCTTTCTAAATATTCTACATATTCATAATTTATATTTATTTTCAAATTATTTTCCGTGAACCAAGTATCAAATTCTCCAGTATCGATTCTGTATAAAAAATCCAAAAAGTCAAATGGAGAGAATTTTGTATATCCATAATTGTCATGGAATAATTTATGTACCTCTTTGTTTATACATGCTCCATACCCATATAACATATGCAAATCTTTTAATGTTAATCTTAATTCATCGAAATCTTCTTTGTTATAATCACATACTTGCTGTTTTACTTCTATTCCTGTTATTTTAAAAACTTCATCAACGATATCTCTAAATGCTGTTGTATGATGTACATTATCAAATTCACCGCCAGTTATAACACATTTATAATTACAAAATCCCATTGAATCATTGAACCAACTTTTTGTATCAGATCTTAACTCGACATAAGTAGAATTAATTCCACCTTTCCAACGACCATTTTCTTCGCCAACTAATGGATTTAAATGTCTTGGATTTTTATCTCCAGCCCATTTTCCCTTTTGCCTTTCGCTTATCATTTTGCATTGTTCTGGGCTACGTCTTTTACCTTTCCACCATCCATTATGAGTCTTAAAATATTCTCTTTTTGTTTCAGAAATTTTCTTTCTGGATTCTTCAGATAATGCTTGCCCTTTCAACTTTTCACTATTTTTTATACTTCTAGACAAATTAGCTCTAACTTGTGCATCGTAATTCTTGCCTTGCAGACCAAGAAGCGCTGCATGACATTCTATAGATCTAACGGTTCTATTTGGCAAAAATAAATTATGCAATTCTTCGCCAGTAAAATCTTTATATTTTTCTAACAATACATTATTTTCTTCATCCGTCCATTTTTCGGAAACTGTATAATTGGGATCAAGAAAACCAGATTCCTTTTTGCTGCATTCTCTACATACATTTCTTAAACCATCAATACAAGATAGATCGATAGGAAAATATAATTTATTATTTGGTAAATCTCTATTGCATTTTTTACAATGTCGTGTCCCTGAATAAAATAAATCTTTATTTTTATTTTTCTCAATAATCTTCAGGCGCTTTTCTTTACTAATTATTTTTTGACATTCTTTACATAAAGCATTTAATCGTCCAAGTTTTTTATTTGCATAAGAAAAGAATTTATTTGTATTCGGGAATTCTTTTCCACATTTTGTACAAATTCTTGTTTTTGATTCAATACTTGTTCCATGAGTATATCCCATTTTTATTTCTCGCTTTCCACTCGCATAACAATTAAAAAAGAGTAGGAGAGTAGTGCGAGTGTCTACTATGCCAAAGCTCATGACTTCTCTGGTTTCCTACTCCAAAAAATTAATCACGCTCCACTGACAGAGCAATAAGCACCAAACTGCTTATGATTACTTATTCTCCAATGAATTTAAAGAGAATAAAAATATAAAACATGAAACAAAATAAAGAAAGGTGATTTAAATGTGTAAAACTATAACCACACCAGATGGAAAAATATTGGAACCAGTAGCTCTATCTAAAAATCTCCAAAAACTACAGGAATTTTCTGAAAAACTAATATCAGATGCAAGCTATCAGCAAATGCTGAACAATAATGCCAGCATGAATATATTTGATTACATGCCAAAATTCCAATCTCCAGAAGAACGTTTAAAATTCCTTACTGACAAAATGGATTCTATGCAATCTGAGCTTGAAAGTCAGACAGAAGCTATGAGAAAAATTCAGTACGAAAACATGAAATTGAATGCACAAATTGAAATACAAAACAAAACGATTGATTCAAATTTAGAAGAATTGAATACTTTAAGAAATGTAAATGCAGAATTAAAAGCGGTGAATAAAAACCTTGAAAATAGTAATAGACACTATTGGAGAAATACCGCAATTGTTTCATTTGTAGTTGCTTTAATATTTTATTTATTAGGATTCATAACGCCTTAAAACAATAGAATCCGAAGTAGAATACCAGTGCATCCACCAAGAATTCCACCAAACAACGCAGGATTAATCCTGTAAATTCCAGTCATACCTTTCATATGTATGTCTCCTTTTATAAAAAAATAATACCGGCAGCGAGACTCGAACTCGCACTGCTCATAACAATCTGGGCTTAAACCAGATGTGTCTACCAATTCCACCATACCGGCATACGGAGGCACTGCCTCCATTCGCTAATTATATACGGAGCCTGTAGGATTCGAACCCACGCGCCGTTGTTAACGGCCTGTCAGTTTTCAGGACTGATCTCTTCATCCAACTTGAGTAAAGCTCCAAAACAAAAATGAGCAGAGTAGGAGTCGAACCTACGGTGTTTCTAATGTGACGGATTTACAGTCCGTTGCTATCGCCACTAAGCACATCTGCCCATAAAAATAGGAGAGTAGATTGCTCCACTCTCCATAATAAAAATCACATTAAATTATTTCACAAAAAATTATAAATTATCTACAATGTTATTCCAATACTGCAAACGAGCTTTAACGCCAGCAGAAGCAGTAGTTCCAGACTGTACGAGCTGTTTATATGCTTCGTTAGAATCATAATTCTCAACAAACTCATTTACCGCAGCTTCGAATTTTCTAAAATCTTTTCCGTCTTTAATACATTTATAACCGCCATACAGGATCATTGGAATAGAAGTAGATTTTACCTTGATTACTTCATCGCCTGTATTGAAAGTATCTAATACATCTGTTAATATACTGATATCAGTAGCATTGATATTTTCATCATACCAAACAACAAAACTGTCAATATCTTTCGCTCTAAAGGATGTAAAATCATTTTCTTCATTTGTATTAATCAGCATAAGGGTTTCGCGGATCAGATCACGCTGAACATCTTTCTTATATTGTGCATTGGTAAGGACTTTCTCAAAGAACTCATGATCTGCAAAATTAAAGATAACGTCACTTACTTTTTCACTCTCGATTGCTGTACGTTTTTGAGTATTGTTCAATGGTTTACCATTGTTCTGACGAGTAAACATTTCTCGAATATCTTCTCCAGTACAATCAGTAAACACATAGATTGTCATCTCATAATCATTCAGCTTATCTTGTACGGCTTCATCGAGCTGTGCATATTTTTTACCAGCAATTTCATATACCTCGCCATCAACTGTAACTGGTTTTAAATTTTTAGCCAATCTAAAACCATCTTTTTTAAAAAAGTCTCTTACTGTGGTAGCGCGCTGAACGCCATCAAAAATTCTTCTTACATCGTCAGATCCGACTTCGCATCTAATTGGATCGATTGGATACGGACGAAGCATAGAGTCAATCAGTAAACTTTTCTGACGATTGCCCCACTGATTTTCCTGGCGTTGAAACTTGTGTTTCATACTGTATTTTCCTTTTGCAATATCTTTAGTAAAATTCTTTGCGCTCTGTCTTTTTACTACATAGTCTATACAAAACTACCTCCTGTATTTGATAATTTCACATTATCACAATAGGAAAATTTTGTAAAGGTATAGCACGTCCTTTTATAAATATTTTTGCGATTTTTTGTATTTTTTGACGTCGCACATTTTCTCGGGTTTGTGCCAATACCGATTCCTAGACGTCGGTCGGAGATTGCAGTTTACGTGTTGCTACACGATCTATCTATAGATTGTCCATATGTTATGGTTGACAGATTTTTCCTGTTGACATATAATCTATATGAAGGAATTCACCCAGGCGTTCATTTACGGCTGGATGCAATGCCAAGGATTTTTTCAGAGTCGCGTCGAAGCAGTGATGCTTCGTTATATAGATACCCTTGCTACGAAAGGAGGGTGATGCGATATAGATACGTTTCTAAGATTTTTTAAAGATACATACACAATTGTGAATGATAGTAATTTACTATCTACGATTGTTGCCGGGACAATTCTAATGTTTTTACAGAATATTGTCCCAACGAAAAAAGACCGCTAAATAAGCGATCCTTTTCGTAAGTTGAAATCAGCCGATACCCCTTCGGCTCTGAGAAATCCACTTGGGTGAATATCCCATTCTATATTCAATTTATTGAAAGCCACTTGATTAGCAAGTGGTTATTTTATTTATTTAAATAATTATGTAGACTACTAGATCACTCTACATTGTTCTACTTCTACTTACTTTGTCTTACTTACAAATGTAATATACCCTAATTTTTGAGGAATGTCAAGTCAAGTCTTGACAAATGACAAATTTGTAGTAGAATAAAACAGCTTCCGCATAAGTCAATATATGATCTATATTGTATTATTCTCCGGATGGAATGTTAAATTCCAAACATAGAATTAATTGTATCTTCTGAATGATCCTTTAAATATCCCTGTGTCGTACTTGGATCAGAGTGATGTGCAAATACTTGTACTTGTTCCAAAGGAAACTTTTTAGGATTTCCATTTTTATCAAGAAGACGTAAATCGGTTCCCTGAGATAAACATTCAAGTCTGCTATGTCGCATTGTATGTGTAAAAATATTACATGGTTCTCCACGTACTTCTGATAATATTTTTGAAATACTTACAATTCTATCATATAAAACATTCGAATCAGATAATGGCTGTTTATTATCTCCGCAACCCTTAATCCAAAGAGAATCAATAGTATCATCTCCTCGCCATTCGAGATACTTTCTTATTAATTCTTTTGTGTCGTCTAAATATACAAGTGGAAATTTTTTACCTCTTTTACCGACAACAATATTTGTTTTATTCCCGTCTAATAATCCATGTTTCTGTATCTGAAATAATTCATTCTTTCGTCCAGCAGAATCAAATCCTATACTCCATAAAACAGCTAATTGCCATTTTTCTTGAGACACTAAAATGTCACGAACTTTAATAAATTCATCAAAAGTAAAAAAGAAATCATCATCATCGTCTTTTACACGCGATTTTGGAATGCCATGTACTTTTTTGGCATAATTAATTTCATAATCATAGTCATCATCATCTTCACAAAATGTTAAGAGACTATTGATTGCACTTTTAAGACGATTTGTTCTTGCAGCAGACATTTCACATTCTTCTGTAAAATATAAACTTAAATTACGAAAATCTTTTTTCTTTAATTCCAGGACGCAACGATTATCTAACTCTTTAAGAATGTAAATCATAATAATACGAAGATCATTATGATATCCCGAGATCGTTCCTTTGCTCATTTTTCTTTGTTTATATTCTTGAAGAAAATCATCCATTATTCTTTTATTCTCTTTATTTACTTGCGCCCATAATTCAGGCGTATAAAAATTATGATAAATACGACCTCTTACAGCCAATAATCTCACTTCCTTTCAAAGCAAAGAGCAGAATAGTAGTAAATTACTATCTGCTCTTTTAAAATATTCTTCATTTAAAACTTAGATCGCTAGATTCATAACCCAATTGTTATAATTCTCAATAATCCATTTTCTTCCTTTTTCTGTCCATTTCAGACAAGGTTTTGCTTTAGTATCTGTATAACTTTGATAGTCTGCATAATCCTCTGAAATCAACCATTCATATTCGGCATACGGACACCATGTACCAGATTTATTTTTAAAAATAATATGGTTCGCATACATAACTTGATTTAATTTAACGGCACTTGAAAACCCTAAATCTTTTGCTACAATAGTTGTAGTAATAAGACCATCTTTCTTCAATACGGTGTCATGATATTCTGCTTTCGGCTTCATTTCTTCATTTTCTGCAATAAGTGGAGCTGTGGCAAGTTCAACAAGTTTCTGATGCGCATAAGCTACTTCCGATAGATCTTTACTAAATAGCTGAAGTTTATATTTTTCTTCTTCAGAAAGATAATTTCCAGTTTTTAGTTTTTCTTCCATTTTATTAAATGCATCTATGTATTTAAGTTTCCATTCAAGAGCTTCTTTCCCAGTAAATCCCATACATAACAAAGAAAAACCATCTCCATTCATAAGATATTCATTATATTTTCTTCCTCTTGAATTGGTATACTCTGAAAGATAAAACATATTTTTCACTGCGGAATTTTCCGCCGTGATATTTCTAATGGAATCAAGAACATCTCTGTGATTCTTATTAAACTTTTAAGCTACATCGCGGCTACTAGTAACAACTTGTCCATTTTCATTTTTTAAAATAATTTCGTTCATTTTATTTCTCCTTTTCTAAAATAGTTATTTTTAGTAAAAGGAGAGTGGGTGGTAATTATCCACCAAATCTCTCCGCAACGTGGTGTGATAGGAGCGTACCCTATACATTAGTTCCACCAACAGAGATGAAATAGAAGAGTAAAAACTATTCTATATAACTCATTATCAGGTTATCCACCCGTCTCTAATCATTTATTCTCTGCATTCATTTACGGAAAATTGTAAACAGGAAGCCAGGGATTCGAACCCTGATTAACAGTTTTGGAGACTGTCGTGTTGCCAATTACACTAACGACCTGTATTTGAATGCGTAAGCTGCAGTCTTACACACTCAACAAAATTATAAATAAAAACTTTTCAAAATCTCAGATAGACGAACTTTATCAACCTGTTCAGATGACCAATATGAAATAGAACTATATCCATTCTTATCATGCTTGCTACATGTAAATCCCTGTCCATCATCAGAGAAATCTACATTCATAGAATTGTCTTTGGAACGTGAATCACAGTCGTAGTCATCACAATCATGGTGGTCGATCATATGATCAGAGTCATCACCAGATTCTTCTTCCGTGATTTCAAATTCATATTTCATATCCGATTCAAAATATTTAACGCATTTAGAATTTGCATTTTCATCAAAAAATACAAATTTTGGAGATAGCATACAATATCTTCCGTCCAATTTTAGCTTCTCGCAAAATATTTCATCACACACAATACTAATAACATATTCGTCTTCATAGTTATCCCACTCAGGATCTGCTAACTCAACAAATTTTAGATCATAATCGTAAAATACCAATTCTCTCAAAATTTCTTTTGCATGATCATGCTTAGCAACAAAACTTACGTTTCGATCACAATCATGTAGTAGCTCATAAGTCTCGACAACTACTTCGACTAATTCTTCGATACTTTTGCATTTCAGTGTATGCATATAATCACCACCGATCTATTAGAGAACAGCCTCTTTAAGAGCAGTAGCTGCCTTGAATTTCGGTGCTTTATGAGCAGCAACCATAATTGTTTCACCAGTCTGAGGATTACGTCTCTTAGATTCTGCTTTTTCTACAACCTCGAATTTACCAAATCCTGCGATATTTACAGACTCTCCCTCAGCCATTGCATCTTTGATGGTAGCGAAAACGGCATCTACATATTTTGCTGCATCTTTCTGGGTTACTTCTAGGTTTGCTGCTACGGTTTTAATAATATCTTGTTTGTTCATTTTAATATTCTCCTTTTTGTTCAAATAAATTTTGCACTTATGAAGTGCTTGTCTAATTTTTTATAATATGTTATTCTTTATAAGTACGGAGCATCTTCCGTATTCTTGGACTGCCGGTTTTCCAATGATAGAAAGTTTATCAACGGAAGGCAGGTGATTTAGTATGGCGATGTTTTATTCACCAGAAACACCAGTACATGTCAATAGTTACTCACGTTTCCGTTATAATAAATGGGAACGAGTGAGACAGTATTGGCGGCACGAACGTAACAGTTAGGTTATGATACCTGCATCCTGATGACAGGATTGAATTCTCTGATAAAGTTCACTTCTAGAAATCGAGATAGCCGTCAGTCCTTCTTCTGTATTTTTGATCATCGGCTTCCACGAGTTTGTACATTTGTTGTATAGCAACATAAAGAAAGAAATTTTAGGTAGCCGATGGCCTTCTTTATATGTAAGTACAGATGTATCTGTACTTATTTTTCTACTTCAGCAGGATTTTGTGATTCAATAATTCCTACTTTGATCATATATTCTGTTTCAAGATCCAGTACATTAGCTACCGTGTCATAATCTAAACCTGTTCGACCTTGAATGTATGAATTAAGTTCGTCATAATCCAACACTGGATTTTCGTCAATTTCTCCCATACTTGTATTCTCCATTAATTAAGCTTAATTGAATGTTGTGTGGTAAGCCCTTGTCCAAGCTCGAACTCAAATAAACTCGCGCCAGGGTTAGATGTCTTCCTTAGAGACATCCCATATGGATCGACGCCAATAATAGATCTGACAGTAAGACATTCTGCATCAATTCCAATTTCCACATTTGTTTTATGATGGCAATGAGCGCCAATCAAATAATCAAAATGTGTTTGATAAGCTCGCGCATATTCATCAATTGCGGTTTTAATGTTCGGAACTTCGCCATGAATACCTAATACTGCATATGTGCTTAGTACGGAATAATCCATTCCAGTTGGATTTTCAAGAATTACAATATTCTTATTGTCTTTAAGCCGTTCTTTAATTAATACAAGCATTGATTTACTCATATTTTCATCTACGAATGCATTTTTCGGCGCACCGCAAATTCTAAGCTGATTATGATTTGAATCAATCACCATTTGAAATTTAATTCGTACATATTTACTAAGTTCATTTAACCAATTTGCAAGAAAATTGGCATACAGAATAGAAGAGTCGATAATACCATATCTAAGCTTCATAAGTTGGGAATTTAAACGCAAGACACCCTGCAGTCCATCGCCTAACTCCCAAACATTTAATTCTGTAATATGTTCTTTATTCACAATCTGAACAACTTTATTTAAAAGATTCCACATACGTGTTTCGAAGATCTCTGGACTATATTCATTAATAATATTTCCAAACAAATCTTTAATCTCAAATTCAATCCCATAATGAGCATCAGCTAAACACAGAAGATATGATTTATTATCATGTATAGGCGGAATATATTCCGGAATATCCAATGTTTTTAATTCACGAACTGCATTGCAAATTTTTTCTGTAATCATTTCAGCTCTCGCGTCTTCGCGTAGCCATTTTGAATATTCTAGTTTTTCTGTTTGGATTTTCTTACGAGTTTTTTCTAACTCTCTTTGCGCGATCCGGATATCCTGCAACTGTTTATCAGAATCAACAAACATATCACGATTTGCATTCAGCATTCGATCAAATGTCGCTTTATCCTTCCGAAATTTTGATTCTCCATAATGAGTTCCAAGTAACTCGTTTAGCACATCAGCTACATCATTCCAAGAACCGATTAGATCCTTGTCTTTAGTAACTCTATAGATAAGTTGATCGTCTGTTTCACCAGGTAATCTTGTATAGGAAGTAATAGTAGATCACTCCCTTCTTACTCAACATCAACTGGTTCATCCAGTTTTTCCTCGTCCTTGACATTAATATTAATTTCTACTGGTAGGTCTGCGAAGTCACGTAGAAGGGTAGAAAGTTGCTTATCTTCTCCACCAACATTAATTACCATAGTCTGTGGATTTAAAATACCAGTAACTTTCATTGAAGTTGTCGATGTTTTCTTATAAGTAAATGCTGCCATATCGTATAATTCTCCTTTTAATCCTAAAAATTTGTATAAAAATAGAAGAGCATCGAACTCTTCCTTAAATAATTTCGTCTAAACTTGTAATAATTTTATCTGCAACACCATATTTAATAGCTTCTTTCGCAGATAAATACCAGTCATTTTCAAAGTTTTCATTAAATACATCTTCTGGAATCTTTGTTCTAGATAAAACAAAGTCACCAAGTTCTTCGATTTGTCGTTGATAATTTAAAATTGCTGCAACTACATCATTGTATGTCCCAGCAAATTGACCAGCTCCCTTATGGATGAGGAATTCTGCCGTTGGAAATGTAAAACGCTCATGACATGCTAAATAAATAAAGCATCCACTTGATGCAGCCATACCAACATTGATTCCAATAACTTTTGTTTGACTTAGTTGAATTGTATCAACCAAACAGTTATTTACCTCTAAATCGCCACCAGGACTAAAGAAGATTACTTTAATTGGCTTACGTTCTTCTGCTGGAATATTATTTTTCTTATCTTCTGAATTCCACTGCATAATCATCTTTGCATATTCCAAAGTCATGGTTGTAATTTCATCATCAATCCAAATAATTCTATCATCGTAATTTTTATAAAATTGTAATAGCGTAGGATCTGGCAACTGTAAATTTTCTACATTACTTGGAATTGCAATGTCTAAATATGTTGTTTCTAATTTTTGCTTGAGTTCCTTTTTCTCCATTGGCAATATGCCTCGTGCTTTCATAATATTTCCATAAAAGGATTAATCTAATAAATCTGCCATAGCTGCAGTTTCACTTCGTTCTGTTTTCTGAAGCTGTACATAACCAAATTTTGTATGTCCTGCAAGTTTTTGTACAGTGGATAGTAAACCATTATTCATTCTAAAAAGAGTAGAATCTGTTTGTTTAAAATCTCCGTTCATCCAAAGAGCAGATCCTTCACCAACTCGTCCAATAAGAAGTTGGACATGTTCTTTTGTTAGATTTTCTGCTTCACTAACGTAGATAATCGCATTTTTAATATCTCGTCCTCGAATATAACCGAGATGTTCAACTTCAATATTTCCTGCCATAATCTGCATTTCCAGACCATTTTCTCCACCAAGATGATCTGCTAACGGCATTGCAAATGGCAAAATCTTCTCAAATTTAGTACCAGGCAAGAAACCAACCTCATTTGCATCTTTTACGCCAATTGCATTTCTGACATAAATTAATTTCTCGAATTTTCCTTCTTCGATTAATTTAATAGCATTTGCAATCATGAGATAATCTTTGCCACTACCAAATCTACCTGAGATAACTTTGATTGTCTCTTCTTTGTCCTGTAGCATATCAAATGCTAAAACCTGTTGTGGATTTCTTGGTTTGATTTTGCCCATAAAATGACTATTGATTTGTTTATAAGAAATAGGATGATATTCTTGCCCATTCCATCTTCTGTAATCAACAACCTCACCATCATTCTTTCGAATTATCAGATATTCATTCAGAAGTGAATCATATTGATTTTCATTTAAATGTAAATAAAAATAACTCATTTCCTCATCAGAAAGAGTTACATCTTTGTATCCTGTGTATTCATCAATATTTTTAACAAGATTTATTTCATTTACACCTTTAGTTGGTAGTTTAAAAATATTTTTTGAAATAAATTTACAATTTAGATCGTCTGTACAAACAATGATAGGAGATACATTTCGATTATATAAAACTGCTGATGCAAGAATAATGTTATCAGGTGTTTCCTCCAAATAATATTCTGCAAGAATATTTTTTATATCTGTGTTAGTTGCGACAACCTCATATTTTCCATAATGCTCATCCAGCATATGAGCCGTTTGTCTGGCTTTGTATTTAACTTCATTATCTTTATGACCTGAAGTTTTAATAGTTTCAATCTCTTCAAGCGTCTTCTGTGAGATAATAAAGGGTTCTTTAAAAGCTTCCCTTTGTAAATTCAGAAGAGCATTGGTATCTAGGAATAATTTAAATTCCAATCATTGATACCACCTTTCTCATTAAATTTCGCATTAGCGATGATATAATTTTTTTCGATAATTTTCGAGAAGTCTCATATTATGAGGACTTTCACACAGATAGAACTTTTTGCGTTTATGACATGATTCCGAATGGGATACGCCACCTTCTGCATAAGGAATTCCATGTTTTACTAAATATTCTTTCTCTTGTTTAGTAATGAGTACTATATTAATACACACCTTTCATTTTAAATTTCTTTGCATTTACCAGCAAAGATAAATAGTTGGGGTGGTGGGACTCGAACCCACGACCGTTCGGATATAAGCCGAATGCTCTACCAACTGAGCTACACCGCAATAATGCTACAGAAGTAGCAAAATAAATACGCTGAGATTATACGTATTTTCGGAAACCTTTACCGACATTATTTTTTTCTTCGGTTATCCACTATATGTTGCTTACGCACACACATAGTATCTTCCACAACCGCCTTTTGAGAAGAGGCTTATCTTCTTACTGTACAATTACTCATGCTTCATCATTCTGTCAACATTGCCATGCTACAAATTTCCGCTAAGAAAACCATGCAGAATCCACATAACACATCCAGATGTTGCGCATCTTTCAGTGTGTGTATTACCTCAAAGAGATTACACATTTTGGCTGCTTACATTGCACAGAGGCATAGACTTTCGCTTTATAATTTGATATTCTTCAATAATATTAATTTAGCTTTTACATACCATTTATAAATTTTACATACCATTTATAAATTAAGAACGAAATAAATACAGAAGATGTGCTATGCCAGACGCTTCGCTATCTTTTGGATAACAAAATACATCACACCTTCGTAGCTTTCGGTTATAATCCCTACTCGCATCCTGCATAAGCTAATTTGGCATCTCTACCAATTCACTTACCCAAATGGACATCGCACTTGTCTAATAAGGACTCGCACTATATATCCTCCTAATTCCCCATCATATCTTCATAGGTTCGCGTGAGCTATTCTGTTGCGCAGAAAAATGATTCTCAGCGGTTGCCCCTGAATCACCTTGTTGCTCCCTATTTCCTGATACTATTTCCACACAGGACTTACTCGTTTTACCGGTATGAAACTGCACTTTTTGAGTGCATGGGATGTTAGTTTTGCATAGATTGACCAATTTTCATGGCGACGAGTTGTAAATTCGCCTTTAATACGCTCACACGCATCTATCTGTGCTATGCCACGAGTTGCGGGACTACGAGTCGAACGTAGCTTTAGAGAATATGAATCTCTCGTGGAACCGATCCAGCATATCCCGCGATAATACTGGCAAACTATTATATCTGCCAGTGAAAAATAAAACATAAAAGAAAGAGGAGATAATTATGAAATTAACATAAAGAATTAACCTTTTGAAAGGGCGGCAGAGAGTAACCGCCCGTTGAATAGACTACAGGTTTTGTTTCTTCCGGTGTAGTCAGAATAAAAAATGATTATTTATTCCCTTCAAAGAAAAACAATTTTTTTTGAAAAAGAGACAAAAATCTCAACAAAATTAAGCATTTTTCATACTGTCAGCTTCGAACATTTTATGGTTTCTCAGCTTCTTCATGCGATCTTTTGCTTTTTCTCGATCAATTTCTTCTGCACACTTACTACAATAAATCCTATTTGGTGCAGTCATTTTAACTCTTTTTCCACATGATGGATTTGCACATTGCCTATATCCTTTTTTAAAGTTACCGATATATTGATTTCCCAAATTAGAAAATTCTTTTATCTTATATGCTACATTATCAGATTCAGCTAAATTAACTCTAATATTCAGGTTATCTATTTGTTTACCAAAATAAATATAACCATTTTTATATAACTCATGAAGCATTTCGTTTTTTTTATCCGACGTAAGAGTAATATTTGCCAATTTAAAAATTT
>OGDE01000126.1_pt1 | contig 66675 bp, 86 predicted proteins | sample 1570321 | NCBI WGS metagenome assembly OGDE01 (sample SAMEA2581976, study PRJEB24529) | metagenome | biome: Human gut stool | place: China | collected 2011 | reverse complement strand
ACTCGCTACCTCCACCTTGGCAAGGTGGCGCTCTACCAGATGAGCTACGGCCGCACATTCCATGTGTTTGTGCCGGACTGTTTACCGGCGACGCTGATTATTATACCGTACCGCCCGGAAATTGTCAACCACAAATTTGCATTTTCTGCAAAAAAGTTGGAAACCCGCCTGTTTGTATTCAAAAGACTTCACTTTTGTGGGCTTTACCTGTGTCATCATTCAAGTTTGTCACGACATACACGAAGAAAATTGATTTGCTTTCCCTTTTGTAAACTATTATAATGGAGAGTGTCATTTTGTCGCCTGTAAGAGCTGCGTCTGTTATGCCGCTGAGGGCATACAGGCGCGTTTTCGTGCGCAGAAATAGGAAAAGCCAGCATAAAGGAGCAAACACAATGTATAAGATCACTGAAAAAGTCGCGCTGAATCCCACCGTGACGAAGATGGTCATTGAAGCCCCGCTGATCGCCAAAAAGGCAAAGCCGGGCCAGTTTATCATTGTGCGCCCGTTTGAGGACAGCGAGCGCATCCCCCTGACCGTGGCCGGTTACGACCGTGAAAAGGGCACTGTGGATATCATTTTCCAGATCGTGGGCGGCACCACCATGGAGCTGAACAGCCTGAATGCAGGCGACAGCGTCCATGACTTTGTGGGCCCCCTGGGCCGCGCCACCGAGACCGAGGGCCTGAAAAAGGCCTGTGTTGTGGGCGGCGGCGTGGGCTGCGCCATCGCCCTGCCCATTGCCAAGGAGCTGCACGACCAGGGCTGCACCGTCCACAGCGTCATCGGCTTCCGCAATAAGGATCTGCTCATCCTCGAGGACGAGTTCAACGCCTGCAGTGACGAGCTGCGCATTATGACCGATGACGGCAGCTACGGCACCAAGGGTGTGGTCACTGCCGCTCTGGACGAGCTGGTGGCCGCCGGCAACCAGTATGATCTGGTCATCACCATCGGCCCGCTGATCATGATGAAATTCGTTGTCAAGACCTGCCAGAAGCACGGGCTGAAGAGCATCGTCTCCATGAACCCCATTATGATCGACGGCACCGGCATGTGCGGCGGCTGCCGCCTGACCGTGGGCGGCGAGACCAAGTTTGCCTGCGTGGACGGCCCCGACTTTGACGGTGATCTCGTCGATTTCGACGAAGCCATGGCCCGCGGCACCATGTACCGCCCCTTTGAGGCAAAGGCCCGCGAGAAGGCCTGCAATCTGTTCAAGACTGAGGAGGCAAAGTAAGATGGCTTTCAATATGGATCCCAAAAAGTGCCCCATGCCCACCCAGGACCCCAACGTCCGCAACAAGAACTTTGAGGAAGTTGCACTGGGCTATACCGAAGAGATGGCCGTGAACGAGGCAAAGCGCTGCATCCACTGCAAGAACAAGCCCTGCCAGACCGGCTGCCCCGTGGGCATCGATATCCCCGAGTTCATCGGTCATGTGGCCGAGGGCGACTTTGAAGCCGCCTATCAGGTCATTGCCCGCTCCTCTTCCCTGCCCGCCGTCTGCGGCCGTGTCTGCCCCCAGGAGAGCCAGTGCGAGGGCAAGTGCACCCGCGGCATCAAGAACGAGCCTGTGGGCATCGGCCGCCTGGAGCGCTTTGTGGCCGACTGGCACCGTGAAAACGTCCACACCGCCCCCATCATGCCCGCATGGAACGGCCACAAGGTTGCCATCATCGGTGCAGGCCCTGCCGGTCTGACTGCCGCAGGCGACCTGGCCAAGCTGGGCTATAAGGTCACCGTCTACGAGGCCCTGCATGTGGCCGGCGGCGTGCTGATGTACGGCATCCCCGAGTTCCGTCTGCCCAAGGCCATTGTCCAGCAGGAGATCGACGGCCTGAAGAAGATGGGCGTGGATTTTGAGTGCAATATGGTCATCGGCAAGGTGCTCACCATCGACGAGCTGATGGGCGAGTACGGCTATGAGGCCGTTTTTGTAGGCTCCGGTGCCGGCCTGCCCCGCTTTATGGGCATCCCCGGCGAGAGCCTCAAAGGCGTGTACTCCGCCAACGAGTTCCTCACCCGTTCCAACCTGATGAAAGCCTACCTGCCCACCAGCAAGACCCCCATCCGCACCGGCAAGAAAGTGGCTGTTGTGGGCGGCGGCAATGTGGCCATGGACGCTGCCCGCAGCGCCCTGCGCCTGGGTGCTGAGACGGTCTACATCGTCTACCGCCGCGGCATGGCCGAGCTGCCCGCCCGCAAGGAGGAGGTTGAGCACGCCGAGGAGGAGGGCATCATCTTCAAGACCCTTTGCAACCCTGTGGAGATCCTGCCCGATGAGAACGGCTTCGTCAAAGCCATCACCTGCATCGAGATGGAGTTGGGTGAGCCGGACGCTTCCGGCCGCCGCCGCCCCATTGAGAAAAAGGGCAGCGAGTTTACCATGGATGTGGATACCGTCATCATGAGCCTGGGCACCAGCCCCAACCCGCTCATCCGCTCCACCACCCCGGGCCTGGAGACCAACAAGCATGGCTGCATCGTCACCGAGGGCGATGAGGGCAAAACCAGCCGCGAGGGCGTGTACGCTGGCGGTGACGCCGTGACCGGCGCCGCTACCGTCATCAAGGCCATGGGTGCCGGCAAGGCAGCCGCCAAGGCCATCCACGAGTACATCCAGAACAAGTAATTGCTGCCGCAAGGCAGTCCCCTCCCCTGTTTCCTCCGGGAAACGGGGGATTTTTTATTTTTCTTTGCAAACGCAAATCTGGGGCGATTCATTTACTTTTGTGATGGTTTTATGATATAATGAACTTAACTTTATAAGGTGTTGCACCGCCTGCGGGCTGCGGCACCGCTTTTGGAGGGAACTGCCCATGCACCCGCTGCTCATTCTGGTACTGGTCTTTGATCTGCTCATCGCCGTGTCCTCGGCGCTGAACCTTGTGAACATGATGCGCGTCAACCTGATGGTGGAGGAACGCAGGGCCGAGGCACTGACCGTGCAGCGGGTACGGGTGCAGAAGGCCGCCGCCGGGAAGGGCGGCATCCTGGCTTCCTGGTACGGCGTGTACGCCTGCCCGGCCAAGGACGGAACCGGCGAGTTCACCTCCTCAAATCCCTATGGCAGCGAGGCCGCCGTGCCCGCTTCCACCACCGTGGTGCCCCTCAAGTCCTCCGGTGTGCTGGAGCAGTGCGACATCGCCGCCCACCTGCGCCGCCGCCTTGTCCCACTGTGGATCACGGCGGCCGCATTCTCGGCTCTGCTGGCGGCTTTCGTCCGCCTCTGAGCAGGCTCTTCCCCCTTCTCGTCTTTTCGGCACACGGCTTTTCCCCTGCGGCCCTCTGACCCACAGGCTGCCGGGGCGCGGTACGATGCCGGGAAAATATAAGTATAAAGGAAGGCAATTATGGAACTACTAAAACTACTCGGCATTGTCATCGTCATCGCTGGCTTTGCACTGAAGCTGGACTCCATTCTGGTCATTCTGGTGGCAGCCGTTGTGACTGCACTGGTTGGCGGTCTGGGCCCGGTCACCCTGCTGGAAACGCTGGGCAGCACCTTTGTGGCAAACCGCAGCATGGCCATCTTCATCATCGTGATGCTGGTCACCGGCACGCTGGAGCGCAACGGCCTGCGTGAAGCAGCCGCTGCCCTGATCGGCAAGTTCAAGGGTGCCACCTCCGGCCTGGTCATCGGCATCTACGGCGTGATGCGCTCGGTCTTTGCAGCCTTCAACGTGGGCTTTGGCGGCGTGGCCGGTTTCGTGCGCCCCGTCATCATGCCCATGGCCGAAGGTGCCATTGTGGCACAGGGCCATGAGCCCAATGAGGAGCATGTCGAGGAGCTGAAGGGTATGGCTTCCGGCATGGAGAACATCACCTGGTTCTTCGGTCAGGTCCTGTTCGTGGGCGGCTCCGGCGGCCTGCTGGTGCAGAGCACTTTGGCCGGCCTGGGCATCGAGGTGGAGCTGGCCCAGCTGGCTGCCATCGAGATCCCCGTGTGCATCATTGCCACTGTGGTCGCCATCGTATTCTATGTGATCAAGGATCGCAAGATGATCCAGAAGTACTATAAGTAAGGGAGGACAGAAGAATGAGCTTTTTTATGAGTGCTGATTACAGCCTGTCCACCAAGGTGATGGAGATCATCTACTTTATCATCGGCCTGCTGTGCATCTACTGCGGTGTGAAGAACCTGAAGGATAAGGAGAACCCGGAACCCGTAGGCACCTTTATCTTCTGGGCCGTGCTGGGCGTCGTGCTTGCCCTGGGCCGCTGGCTGCCCTCTCTGGTGAGCGGCATCCTGGTGGTGGTGATGTGCATCCCCGCCATCCTCAAGAAAGTCAAGAAGGGCGCTGTCTCTGCTGCCACCAAGGCCGAGACCGAGGCTACCTATGAGAAGATCGGCATGAAGATCTTTGTCCCCACCCTGAGCATCGGCATGCTGGCCGTCATCTGCGCCATCACCGGCATGGGCATCGGCCTGTCCGCCCTGAACGGCGTGGCTCTGGGCGTTATCGTGGCCATCATCCTGCTGATGATCATGAACCGCGACAACAAGCCCTCCACCTTCCTGAACGATTCCGAGCGCATGCTGTCCACCGTGGGCCCCCTGTCCATGCTGCCCATGCTGCTGGCCTGCCTGGGCTCCGTCTTCACCGCTGCCGGTGTCGGCGATGTGATGTTTGAACTGGTCAGCCACATCATCCCCGATGGCAATGTGAACGCCGGTATCGTGGTGTACGCCATCGGCATGATGCTGTTCACCATGATCATGGGCAACGCCTACGCCGCCATCACCGTGATGACCGTGGGCATCGGCTACCCGTTCGTACTGGCCCACGGCGCAAACCCGGTGGTCATCGGCATGCTGGCTTTGACCTGCGGCTTCTGCGGCACCCTGTGCACCCCCATGGCTGCAAACTTCAACACCGTGCCCGTGGCACTGCTGGATATGAAGAAGCCCATGGGCGTCATCAAGAATCAGGTTCCGGTCGCCATCATCATGATGGTGGTCCAGATCGTGATGATGATCCTCCTGAAGTGATTTTTTTGTTAGATCGAGTGATTCAATGGAACAAGCAATTCAGCACGGAGCCGATATCATTATTCGCGACTGGGTCCGACTCCGTGCAGGCGAACGCATCTTGATCGTATCCAGCCAGAAGTATGCTGTCGAGGTGGCAGCCATGCAGCAAGCCGCACAGGCGGTGGGCGGCGTGGCGGATGTGTTGATGCTGGACGACCTGCACGAGCAGGTGGGCCAGTATTTCGATGACCGTGAGGACGCCTTTGACCCCTACAACGCCGTGATCGGTGCTGCCGAGTATTCCCTCATCACCACACGGGCCGTCAAGCGGGTCATCGCCCGCCGCAACCGGTTTTTGTCGCTGCCGCTGAGCACCAGCAACGGGCAGTCACTGCTGAGCTACGACTTCCTGAACATGAGCCTGCCCAAAAGCAGGATCATGGCCAGCATCATCATGGCCTGCTACCAGAACGCCAGACACATCCATGTGACCACGGAGCTTGGCACGAACCTGGATTTCAACATCGAGGGGCGTGTGCCCGGCTTCTTCAACGGCTGCTGCCACGACGGCAAGGGCCTTTCCTCTGCCAGCGTGGAAGTGTATGTGGCACCGGTGGAGAGCGACACCAACGGCACCCTGATCCTGGACGGCTCCATGGGCTATATCGGCATCGTGGACAGCCCCGTGCGGGTGGAGCTGCGCGGCGGCCGCATCGTGGAGATCGAGGACAATGCCAGCGGCAGGCGGCTCAAGCAGTTTCTGGCCCGCTTCCACGACCCGGAGAACATGGTGGTGGCGGCGGAGTTCGGCATCGGGCTCAACACCCACTCCCGCTGTGCAGGCAACTGCTACATCGAGGACGAATCCACCTATGGCACCTTCCACATCGGGTTCGGGCGCAACATCGCGCTGGGCGGTGTGCAGGATGCTTCCGGCCATTACGATCTGGTCACCCACGCTCCCTGCATCTATGTGGACAACCGCATGATCATGGATCACGGACAGCTCACCGTTCTGGAGCCGTCCATTTATATCTGAGAATCGAGGCTTTTTACTATGAAGATTCTGCTCACTGGTTTCGACCCCTTTGGCGGCGAGACCGTCAACCCCGCTTTTGAGGCGGTAAAGCTGCTGCCCGACACCATCGCCGGTGCCGAGATCGTCAAGCAGGAAGTGCCCACCGAGTTTATCCGTGCCGGTGAGGTGCTGGAAGCTGCCATTCAGGCAAACCAGCCCGATGTGGTCATCTGCATCGGTCAGGCCGGCGGCCGCTCCGCCATCACCCCGGAAAAGGTGGCCATCAACCTGATGGATGGCCGCATCGCCGACAACGCCGGTTATCAGCCCATCGACGTGACCATCCAGGAGGACGGCGAGACCGCCTACTTCACTTCCCTGCCCGTGAAGGCCATGGTGCAGAGCATCAAGGATGCAGGCATCCCCTCCGCCCTGTCCTACACTGCAGGCTCTTATGTGTGCAACTACCTGATGTACACCCTGCTGTACCTCATCGACAAGAAGTACCCCAACATCCGGGGCGGCTTCATCCATGTGCCTTACGCCATGGAGCAGGTGGTCAACAAGCCCCTGGGCACCCCCAGCATGGACCTGCACCAGATCGCCCGCGGCCTGGAGAAGGCCGTGGAGGCCGTTGTGAAGAACGACGCCGACCTGGCTGTGGACATGGGCACCACCCACTGAGCACCCCCGCAGAGCCCTTCAAGGCACCCGCTGTGCATCCGCATGGCGGGTGCTTTTTTGTGGACGCTGGCGCGACAGTTCCCTGTACGCTTGCGGGAAACCGGAACAGAACGATTTGAAATTGCCTCCGCTTGCGCTCTGGCAATATCAGCGGAAATAATATTTTTAAATTTGCAGTTCCGGCAGGCCTGCGGGCCAGCCGGAACTGTTTTTTCACGGGAGGAGTCGTTACGGACAATTGCATTTGCAAAATCTGGGCTTATCCGTTGCGTGACAGCCGCAGATGCTACTACCCGCTACGACCCCTTTTGTGAAAATGCGTTTGGAGCGGCCCGCAGGCCGCGACAAACGCCAATATAAAAATAATATTTCCTTTAAATATGCCCAGAGCGAAGCGGAGGGCATTCTAAATGGTCAGATCACCTGGAACAAAAAGAACTTCAGATAATTCGTCTCCGGCACACCCCACAGGATCGGATGATCCGGTGCCTGCTGCTTCACCTCGATCTGCCGCAGCTGGCGGTGAGCATCCTTTGCAGCGGCGCGCAGCATCTTGATGAACAGCTCCTCGGTGGCGAAGTGGGAGCAGCTGGCAGTTGCCAGATAGCCGCCGCGGGGCAGCAGCTTCATGGCACGGTAGTTGATCTCCTTGTAACCGCGCATGGCGTTCTCCACAGTGCGGCGCGCCTTGGTAAAGGCCGGCGGGTCCAGAATGATAAAATCGTAGGGATGTCCCTCTCTTTCCAAGCGGGGCAGCAGCTCAAAGGTGTCCTCGCACAAAAAGTCCATATTGGTCAGACCGTTGCGCTGGGCATTGCGCTGCGCCATGGCAATGGCCTCGGCGCTGATATCGGCGGCGGTCACACGGGCAGCGCCGCCCGCAGCGGCGTTCAGTGCAAAGCTGCCGGTGTGGGTAAAGCAGTCCAGCACGGTGTGACCTGCCGCAAGGCGTGCCACCGCCCGGCGGTTGTACTTCTGATCAAGGAAGAAGCCGGTCTTCTGCCCGTTCTCGAAATCCACATGATAGTAAACTCCGTTCTCGCAGATCTCGGTCTGGGTGCTTGCAGGGTGAGTCTCACCGGGCAGCTCAAACCAGCCTTTGTTCTGCTCAAGACCTTCCTTTGCGCGCAGAGCCTCATCGTTGCGCTCGTAGATGCCGTCGATGGTCTGGCCGTCGGCGCGCAGGACTTCCGCCAGAATGGGGAAGAGGACGGGCTTGAGCTTTTCCATGCCCACGCTCAGGGTCTGCGTGACGAGGATGTTGCTGAACCGGTCCACAGTCAGCCCGGGGAACTGGTCGGCTTCGCCAAAAATGACGCGGCAGGCAGAAAGGTCGGCGGGCTCCAGCACGGTTTTGCGGTAGTTCCATGCATATTCCACCCGGCGGCGCCAGAACGCAGCATCAAAGGTGTCGTTGGCATTACGGGAGATCAGCCGCACGCGGATCTTGCTCTTGAGCGAGACAAAGCCGGTGCCAAGGTAGGAACCCTTGGTGCTGACCACATCGGCCAGCGTGCCGTTTTCCGGCTCATTTTCCGGGGAATGGAGGATGTCGTTCTCATACACCCAGGGGTGCCCGCCCACCAGCAGGCCCTCGGCGTGTTTGTTGACGGTATACACAGGGTAAGCGCGTTCTTTCATATGGTTCTCCTTATCATGGACGAACTCCCTTCGTCCCGCGTTCGCTCGACACGCTTACCGTGCGGATAGGCTCCCTCACTGAGGGAGCTGGCTGCGAAGCAGACTGAAGGAGTAAAAATCTACCCTTTATAATAGCACAAAATCATGTTATTATAAATAAGAAATGCCAAAAAACCGCATGAAAGAGGGATGCATTATGGAGATCGAACGCAAATGGATGGTGAAGGGCTGGCCGGAGGGGCTGCCCCTCAGGGAGGAATTTGCCATGCGGCAGGGCTATATCAGCGTGCGGCCCACTGTGCGCATCCGGGAAGAAGCCCTCACCGGCGGCAGAACGGACTACATCCTCTGCTTCAAATCCGGGGGCGGCCTTGCCCGTGAGGAGATCGAGCGCAGCATCGACAAAGAACTGTTTGATGATCTGGAATACAAGATTATCGCTAAACCTCTCATCCCGAAGCTGCGCCGCAGCTACACCCTGCCGGACGGTTCTGTGCTGGAAGTGAACCATGTGGACGAAGGCCAGCCCACCGAGTTCTGGTATGCCGAGGTGGAGTACCCCACGGTGGAAGCAGCCCTTGCATGGCAGCCGGAAAGCTGCGGCCTTGGCGATTACCTCAAGGATGAAGTGACGAACCAGCCCGGCCAGAGCATGGGCGAATACTGGGTGGAGACAAGAGGATGAAAAAAGTAAAACTCAAACTGGAACTGCAGTACAACTCCCCGGTGATCCTCACATTTTTCCTGCTGTCACTTCTGGTGCTGTTCCTCGACCAGTGGACGGACGGGTGGACGACGATGCATCTGTTCTGTGTCTATCGCTCCTCGCTGAAGGACCCGCTGTTCTACATCCGGCTGTTCGGCCATGTGCTGGGCCATGCCAGCTGGGACCACTTTCTGAATAACATGCTGCTGCTGCTCGTTGTTGGCCCGCCAATGGAAGAAAAGTACGGCAGCAAGCCGCTTTTGTGCGGCATGGTGTTCACCGCTCTGGTCACCGGCGTGCTGCAATGCGTGCTGTTCCCACGTTCGGGGCTGCTGGGCGCGTCCGGCATCGTGTTCATGCTTATCATGCTTTCGTCGCTGGCGGGCTTCTCCGGCGGCATCCCGGTCACCATGCTGCTGGTTGCAGCGCTGTACTTTGGTCAGCAGGTGTACGATATCATTTTTGTGCACGACAATGTAGCAAACTTCATGCACATTGTGGGCGGCTTATGCGGCACTGCCTTTGGCTACTACAGTGCGTTGCACAGCCGCCGCAGGCCGGCAAAAGCGGTGAAGTTTTCCAGCACGAACAGCCGCCGGAAGCGCTGAACCCACTGTGGACATAGGCTGATTTTGAAAAATTTGCAAACAGGTATTGACAAACGAAAAATCCGTGGTTTAATATAGCCAAATTCAATACACTAAACCGTTGAAGCGGAGATAACGGCGAATCATGCCTGTACAGAGAGCCTGCGTAGCTGAGAAGCAGACCGGAAACAGTTCGTCAAGGAAAGTGTGACTTTGCGTTATATTTTCCCGAAATGGACCGCTGAGGGTGCAGGGAACTGCGGAGAACTTTCGCCGCACAGTATTCTGCAACGTAGGGCATACGTCAGTTGCCGGGGATGTGTTGGCATCCCGCCAAGTGCATGGGGTCATGCCCATGAAGTCAGGGTGGCACCGCGGATAAAAGGCCAAATTTTATTCGTCCTTGACAGAAGAGAATTCTTCTGTTAGGGGCGTTTTTCTTTTCCACTCCCTCGGCAGAAGAGCCGGGGGAGTTTTTGTTTTAGGGCTCCCTTGTTTCCGGCACTAAGGCTCATGCCTGCGGCTGCGGCCACGAAACCCTGAACAAAACAAATGCACCCGGTTGCTGCAGTTCTGCCCACAGGCCGGGTGCATTTTATATTTTAGGAAAAATTACAGGTCACTGCGCGGGGAAGCTGCCATGGCCCAGAAGTTCAGCTCGTGCTCCGAGCAGGCATGGAAGATCTCGCGGCAGCGGGCAAGGCGCTCGTCGCTCAGGCCTTCACAGACTTTTTCTGCAAACGCGGCCCAGTCGCGGCAGGCCGCCTCATAGCCCTTGTCAGCATAGTCCACCACCAGTGCACCATAAAGGGTATCCTGCACGGAAGGTTTTTCTTCCAGCAGTTTCTGGAAGATCCAGCCATAGCTCAGCATACAGGGCAGGCAGGCCATCATGCACTCGGCTGCGCCCTCGCCGTTTTTGGCAGCTTCGATCATAGAGTCCACATAGGCACGGTTCTCCGGCCGCAGCGGCAGGCTCTGGATGCCTTCATCGGTCAGTCCAAAGTGCTTGAGATAGTGCAGGCGGGCTGCATCCTCGCTCTCATTCACGAAGGAAAGCAGGGAATAGTAGGTGCGGATGGTCTGCATATCCTTTGCCTTGGTCATGCCCCAGGCAAACACCTTGGCATATTCCCGCAGGTATAGACTGTCCTCCACGATGTAGCCCTTGAAGCAGGCTTCATCCAGTGTGCCATCCGCAAGTCTTTCCAGAAATTTCGAATGCAGGCACTGCTCCCACACGGGCAGGCTTTCCTGTACCAGCTGCTGCACAAAGGTCAGCTCACTCACCCACAAACTCTCCCTTCAGTGCAAACATGTGGTTCATGGGGCCGGAGCCATGGCCCAGATCCAGCATGGCAGAAAGACAGCCGGAAATGTAGGCCTTTGCGCGCTCCACCGATGCATCCAGATCATAGCCCTTTGCCAGATTGGACGCAATGGCGCTGGATAGGGTGCAGCCGGTGCCGTGGGTATTGGGGTTTGCAATGCGCTTGCCGCGGAACCATTTGCCGCAGCCGTCCCGCCACAGAAGGTCGTCGGCATCGTTGATCTGGTGGCCGCCCTTGCACAGCACGGCACAGTGGTATTTCTCGCTGATCAGCTTTGCAGCGGCCTCCATTCCGGCCGCATCGGCGATCTTCATGCCGGAAAGAATCTCAGCCTCCGGAATGTTGGGGGTGACCACCTCTGCCATGGGCAGCAGCTTTTCGGTCAGTGCCTGCACGGCATCGTCCCGCAGCAGCTTGGAACCGGAGGTGGCAACCATCACCGGGTCCACCACGATATGCTTTGCGCCGTAGGTGTGCAGCTTTTCGGCGATCACACCGATCAGCTCTGCCGAGGATACCATGCCGATCTTGACGGCATCCGGGTAGATGTCGGTAAAAATGGCATCGATCTCCTGTGCCAGAAATTCGGGCGTGGCTTCAAAAATGCCGGTCACACCTGTGGTGTTCTGGGCAGTCAGTGCGGTAATGGCGCTCATGGCGTACACGCCGTTTGCAGTCATGGTTTTGATATCGGCCTGAATGCCAGCACCGCCGCTGGAATCGCTGCCGGCAATCGTCAATGCAGTTTTCATGGTTACAACTTCCTTTGCAAAAAATGCGGAAATGCCCGCAAGGAGGCATCTCCGCACTTTGAAGCAGCAGTATCTCCCTACGTTGGCATTGTCCAAATCAGGTCACAGGTCTGGGCAAACAGCCCACTCTCAGCCTGCTTTTGCAGGCTCCCTTTTTCTGCGTTCAAGAATACCACAGTGCCGCTGCATTTGCAAGGGGATGGCACTTTTCAATCGGCCCGCTGCGTGGTAAAATGGAAAAAACAAAGGGGGAAATACCATGAACATCACGGTCTATCTTGGAGCAAATGCGGGCAATGATCCTGCGCTGGCGGAAGCTGTCCGGGAACTGGGCAGCTGGATCGGTGCAAACGGGCACCGCCTTGTGTACGGCGGCTCCCGCAGCGGCCTGATGGGTCAGCTTGCCCAGAGCGCGCTGGACGCAGGCGGCACGGTGACCGGTGTGGAACCGCAGTTCTTTGTGCAGCAGGAGCTGCAGCACGATGGCCTGACCGAGCTGATCGTCACCAAGGACATGACCGAGCGCAAGACGAAGATGATCGAGCTGGGCGATGCCTTCATCGCATTCCCCGGCGGCACCGGCACGCTGGAAGAGATCGCAGAGGTAATGTCCAAGGTCTCGCTGGGCCAGTTGGACGCGCCCTGCATCCTGTATGATCTGAACGGCTACTACGACAGCCTGAAAGCACTGCTTGCCAAAATGATCGAGAAAGGCCTTTCCACGCCGCAGCGCCAGCAGGGCATCCGATTTGCGGCGAATCTGGAAGAGATCACAACAATTTTGAATAAAGCCTAAAAGGAAACACTTCCCCGGCCGGGGAAGCGTTTCCTTTTTATATCATTCTCCCAGCGCAGTGCGGATATTTGCCAGCACCTTCTGGCTCAGCAGCACAAAAGCCTGCTTGGTGCGCCCGGCGGAAACATTGGCGCAGTGTACGTTCTCTCGTTCAAAAAAGCCCTCGCTCACCGGGCCTGCAGCGGCACGGGTGTCACAGAAGAAGTGGGTGCCCGGCAGAGCAAGCCACTGTTCCAGAGCAGCAGAGTCAAAGCCCGGGCCGATGGAGGTGTTGAACAGTACCTTGCCTGCGCCCAGCTGTGCAAATTCGTCCTTGCCCAGCAGAAGGACATTTTTGTTCAGGCAGGTGAACACCACCTTGCTCTCGGTCAGCAGCTGTGCCAGCGGCTTATAGGCCATGCCCACAGCTTCGGCATCCGGCTTGCGGGTGCGGCTGTAATAGGCAATGTCGGCGCCCATGAACTGCAGCGCGTCGGCGATCATTTTGCCGGACACACCCAGCCCGATGATGCCTGCCTTCAGCCCGGTGATCTCCACCGGCTCGTCCCGCAGCATGGGCATTCCAAAACCGTGCAGGATGCCGGTGAGCTCATGCAGGACGTACTCCACAACGCCGCGGTCGCCGTAGTCCCGGATGCCCAGCACTTTGATGCCGCGGGTGCGGGCGTAGGCGATATCCACATTGGCGCTTTCCTCAGAATACAGGCTGCAGCACATGCCGATGTAACGGATATTCGGGCAGCGCTCGATCACATTTTTGCCCATGCGGGAGGTGTAGCTCAGAAGCACGGCATCGGCATCCCCGATACGCCGCGCGATCTCATCATCGTCCGCCGGGATATCGCGGTACAGGGTCACCTCTTCTGCATACTGATGCAGTTCCTGCTCAGCGGAGGGGATCAGACTGACCGGCTCAATAGCTACCAGTTTATGGAACATGTGCAGATCCTCCTTTTAATAGAAACACACAGGGGAAGCGAGATTGCGCAGCAGGGCAACTACGCTCCAACCGGCAATGGCGCTGGTGGAAGAGCAGATATCTACCACGGCCTTCACGCCCTCGATCTCGGCGGTGATGCGGTGGTCGTCGCCCACCCAGCCGGGTACCGAGTGCATGGTCACGCCGGTGATCTCCGGGCCGGTGGTGGCCAGCGAGGTGGCAACAGCCACATTCACGCGGCGGGGGAAGGTGGCAATGGCCTGCTTGGCATTGCCGGTGAACACGGTGGTCTTTTCGGTATCGGTCAGCAAGTGGTCGGCCCATACCGGCGTGTTGCGGAAGCCCTTGGCTCCGGTGTGGGTCTCAATGCCTGCCGTCTCGGCCAGCTTCTGAGCCTCGGCCATCAGAGTGACGGTCTGCAGCACATCAAAGCCGCCAATGGCACCGCTTGCCAGATGCACCTTGGCACCGCCCTCCACGGCAGCGGCCTTGACCTGCTCGTAAAAATCAAGGTCCGCAAAGGCACCAATGGAAATAATGACCAGATTTACGCCGTTTTTCAGTACAGGCACAGCCATGGCGCGCACAGCCTCCACCGAAGCGGTCTCCACGATGTACTCCGGCTCCAGCGCCAGCAGGGCATCCACATCGTCACACACGGCACAGCCCACCGTTTCGGCAGTCTTTTCCGCCGAAGCACGGGTGCGGCTGGTCACGCCCACCAGCTCATAGTCCGGTAGCAGACCGTTCTTCCATGCATCGGCCACAATGTTGCCCAGAAATCCGCAGCCTACGATACCAAATTTTGTTTTCATATCCTAAACTCCTTTTTCTGCTTTTTCCAAAGAAAGCAGCATATTCCATTAAAGTATATCATATCAAAACAAAAAATGATATAATAAGGCGCAAGAAAGGAGAAGGCTATGTCGAAAACAAAGGAGCTTTTCTGGACGTTTTTCAAAATTGGAGCGTTCACGTTTGGCGGCGGCTACGCCATGGTAGCCCTGCTGCAAAATGAGTTTGTAGAAGAAAAAAAGTGGGTAACAAAAGAAGAATTTCTGGACATGGTGGCAATTGCGGAGTCTACGCCCGGCCCGGTGGCGGTGAACAGTGCCACCTATATCGGCTACAAGATCGAGGGTACGGCAGGTGCGGCAGCGTCCACGGTGGCGGTATGTCTTCCGTCCTTCGCGGTCATTTATCTGATCTCGCTGTTCTTTGACCAGTTCCTCCGCCTTTCGGTGGTGGCAAGTGCGTTCCACGGCATTCAGGTGTGTGTGATCTATCTGATCCTTTCCGCCGGACTGAAAATGCTGAAGCAGCTGGAACACAGCGTCTTCAATATTGTCATCCTGACCACGGTTGCGGCAGCGATGGTGGGCTGTTCCATTGCAGCAGTGTCCTTCTCTTCCATTTTTTACATCCTGTTCAGCGGTGCGGCCGGGCTGCTGGTGTATGCAGTACAGCAGCTGCGGAAGGGGGAGAAGAAGCCGTGATCTATGTAGAACTTTTCTGGAATTTCCTCATGATCGGCGCGCTGTCCTTTGGCGGCGGCTACGGCATGATCTCGCTGGTGCGCGAAACGGTGCTGGGGCACGGCTGGCTGACGGAAGGCGAATTCCTCAGCTTTATTGCGGTGTCAGAGTCCACACCCGGCCCGCTGGCCATCAATATGGCCACCTTCATTGGTTCTTCACAGGGCGGCTTCTGGGGCGCGCTGTGCGCCACGCTGGGGGTGGTGCTGCCGTCTTTTGTCATTATCCTGCTCGTTGCATCGGTGCTGCAGAATTTGATGAAATATGCCGGTGTCAATGCATTTCTGGGCGGGGTGCGGCCCTGCGTGGTGGCAATGATCCTGGCAACGGCAATCAATATGGCACTTTCCACACTGCTGGGCTTTGCGGGCCGCAGCACCGACTTTGTGCCGGATGCGCGCTCCATTGCAGTGTTTGTACTTTTGTGGGCGCTGCATCTGCTGTGCCGCAAAAGAAATGGCAAGGCACCATCCCCCATTCTCATGATCCTGATTTCCGCAGCGCTGGGCATCTTGTTCTGGGGAGCATAAAAAATAACGCGCCGGGTGGTTCTCGTTGAACGATCCGGTGCGTTTTGTTGTAAAAAGCCGGGCACAGGAAAACTCATGGCTCCCTGTGCCCGGCTTCAGCTTTTATTGGAATTTAGGCGCTGTGCGATCAAGCTGCAACGGAAGAAGCAGCTTCGCTGGAAGCAGCCTCACTGGAAGCGGCCTCAGAAGAAGCGGCCTCGCTGGAAGCAGCCTCAGAAGAAGAACCGTTCTCCTCTGCAACAGCGGAAGAAGCGCTCTCCTCGGCCTCAGCAGCAACAGAAGTGCTGGTAGAAGCAGCCTCGGAAGAGGAGGCAGCAGTGGAGGAAGCAGAACCGCCGCAAGCGGTCATGCCAACAGCCAGAGCCAGAGCAACAACAGCAACACAAACATTCTTGAGTTTCATATCTAAAATCTCCTTGCCATACGCAAATGTATTTTGCAGGAGGCCCTACAGGAAGTGCCTTTCTGCAAGTGGATATTCTAGTCTTTTTTGCGAAAAAATCAAGAGTTTTTTTGGCTAAGAAGTGAGATTTCAATGATAATCTACGATTTTGTTATAATTTATCGCTAAAAGTCAAAGAGTTTTTGTTAAACTGATCGAAGCACAGGGAGACTCAGGAAAGAATTTTTTACCGCGTTGTAATCACTTTGTAATTTCTTTCATTGTTTGTTCACTTAAATCAAGACGGGAATGCATGTTTCTTAAAGAGAAATAAAGAAATGCAAAAGTGAGGATGATGCGGCTCCGGAAACGGAAAAGAACCATTTGTCACCTGACAGTTGACCTGCGGAGAAAGAAAAGATGGTAAACTTTGTGCAGCGAACCTGAACAAAAATATCAAAAAAATGACAAGTGCTATTTGAAAGTGATTTTTATTGGACATAAAAAGCGGATAATACAGACACAGCAGGGGATGAACGGGCTCCCTGAAAATAAAACATGTGTTTTGGAGGAAATAAAGATGAAGTACTATGTTACATTGACCGGACTCAACTACCGCTTCGGCACTCAGCCGTTTACAGTAGGCCAGAAGGTAAAGCTGGTCAAGGAGCCGGAGAATGGCTTTGACCGCGAAGCCATCCGCGCAGAACTGCCGGGTCTGGGCAAGGTGGGTTATGTGGCCAACAGCACTCACACCGTGCTGGGCGACTGTTACAGCGGAGGCCGCATCTATGATAAGATCGGCGCTGCTGCCACCGCAAAGGTGAAGTATGTGCTTGCCAATGCGGTGGTATGCAGCGTAAAGGCGGCGGATATGGGGCAGGCTGGCCTGCCGCCGGTCGATCCGGCTACGGGTCTGCCCTTTGGCAACGAAGAAGATGCAATCGCATTCTGACAGAAAAGCCCGTCACACTGTATTTTGTGTGACGGGCTTTTCTGCACCTTTTTGCTTCGGCGCACATACACCGGGCAAAGGGGGAATGTATCGTGAACCAGATCGTTTTCACTGCGTGGGTACTGCTGTTTCCGGCGGCGTGCACTACACTGGGGGCAGCAGGCGTGTTTTTGCTGCGGCGGCAGTCGCGGCCCTGCACGCAGCGCATCCTGTGCGGCATGGCAGCGGGCATCATGCTGGCGGCCAGTGTGTGGAGCCTGCTGCTGCCTGCTATCCAGCGCGGACAGACTTTGCCGCTTCCGGCATGGATCCCATCGGCAGTGGGGCTTGTGCTGGGCGCAGTGGGCCTTTTGCAGGTGGAACAGTTTGCCGGGCAGCTGCTGGCAGGCGGGGCCGGGCACGGCGGACGTATGGTGCTGGCTGTAACATTGCACAACCTGCCCGAGGGTATGGTGGCGGGCCTTGCCGCTGCACTGGCATTGACCGGGGAGCCGGATGCCATCAGCGGTGCACTGGCGCTGAGCCTTGGCATCGGCCTGCAGAATATCCCGGAAGGTGCAGCAGTCAGCCTGCCGCTGGCCCATAACGGCCGCACCCGCAGTCAGGCGTTTTTTGCGGGAGCGGCTTCCGGGCTGGTAGAGCCGTTGGGGGCATTGCTTGCCTTTGCTCTGGCCGAATGGGTCAGTACTGCGCTTCCGTGGCTGCTCAGCGCAGCGGCGGGCTGTATGGTGTGCGTGACCGCACAGGAGATGATCCCGCAGGCCGTGGAGGGCGACGAGCCTGTCGGTGTTGTAAGCATCGTGCTGGGATTTGCGCTGATGATGGCGCTGGATGTGGCATTGTAAGAAAAAAGGGCTGCTGCAAAATCAATGCCGTTAAAATAACAGGATAAAAGCAAAGCGCAGTACAAAACGCGAAAGCGCAGAGAATGTACTGCGCTTTTTGGATTTTAGAGAACATCACATTTTCTGACTTTGGGCTATCCTATTTGATCGTTTCATGCGTGGGCCGTGAAATGATACCTCCCACCCCTTGCAATCTGCCTGCGTTTATGGTACAATATTCTGGCATTCAGAAGGATGTGTCGGACAGCGCCTGCTGCGTGGTTCGGCATACGGATGCGGGTCCTGTACGATGGATTCGCTGTGAACCAGGTCAGGTGGGGAACCAAGCAGCCTTAAGCAGTGCGTTCGTGCGTTTCAGTAAGCCTGCATCCGTATGCCGAGTTACGCAAGGCGGGGACAAAACCCCGTCAGCGCTGTCCTTTTTATTTTGCAGGAAAGGGGAGAGAACCATGTACCGTGCCTTGTACCGCAAATGGAGACCGCAGCGTTTTGAGGATGTGGTAGGCCAGCGGGCCATTGTTACTGCGCTGAAAAACCAGATCACGGCAAACCGTGTGGGCCATGCCTACCTGTTTACCGGCGTCCGCGGCACCGGCAAAACCACCTGCGCCAAGATCTTTGCAAAGGCAGTCAACTGCCTGCATCCGGTCAATGGAGACCCCTGCGGCGAGTGTGAGATCTGCAAGGGCATCGATAACGGCAGCATTCTGGACGTGGTGGAGATGGATGCGGCTTCCAACAACGGTGTGGACGATATCCGCGACCTGCGCGACGAAACAGCTTACACTCCCAGCGCCTGTAAATATAAGGTATACATCATCGATGAGGTGCACATGCTGTCCACAGCAGCATTCAATGCGCTGCTCAAAACGCTGGAAGAACCGCCTGCCCACGTCATCTTTATTCTGGCAACCACTGAGATCCAGAAGGTGCCCGCCACCATTCTTTCCCGCTGCCAGCGGTACGATTTTACCCGCATCGGGCCGGAGGATATCGCCCGCCGGGTGGAATATATTGCAGGTGAGGAAAAGCTGGAGCTTTCGCCGGACGGTGCGGAACTGATCGCCCGTCTGGCCGACGGTGCACTGCGCGATGCGTTGTCCATTCTGGATACCTGCGCAGGCGTTACGGCGAAAATCGATGCCGATGTGGTGCGCCGCATGGCAGGTGTGACCGACCGCAGTTATCTGTTCCGCATTTCGGACGCACTGGAAGCGCAGGACGGTGCCACAGCACTGGCCCAGCTGGCACAGCTTCGCCAGCAGTCTGTGGATGTCAAGCGTCTGACAGAGGAATTGATCGCGCATTATCGTGCTTTGATGCTGGCAGCATTGCCGGGCGGGCAGAGCCTTCTGTCCGGCGTTTCGCCGGAGGAGGAGGCTTTGTATCTGGAAAAAGGCCCGCAGCTTGGCCAGCGGGAGGCCATTCGTGCCATCCGTGCGCTGGGCAGTGCGCTGGAACATATGACCCGCGGCAGCGACCAGCGGATCGAGCTGGAACTTGCACTATTTGGCTTATCCGAACCGCCCCAGCAGCCGCAGGCAGTTCCTGTGCAGGCCGCGCCTGTCCGTGCTGCAGCTCAACCCGCAGCGCCGCAGCCGTTTGCCTCGGCAACTGCTGTGCAGCCCTTTGCAAGCGCTCCGACTACCCAGCCGCCAATACCGTCCGTTCCTGTGGTGCAGCCTGCAGCGGAACCGAAACCTGTAAAGGCAGAACCTTCCGTGCCGTCGGAAATATCTGTAGAGCAGACTTCACCCGTCCAGACCGAAGAGCTGCCGCCGCTGCCGGAGGAACCGCCCGTGCAGCAGGCCGGAATGCTGCCTTGGGGCGAGCCTGCCGCGCAGGCCGCACAGCCAGCTGCACCCATGCCGGCAGAGTTGGAACCTGTTCCGCAGCCAGAACCGCCCAAACCTGCACCCACGCCCGCTGCAAAGCCTGTGCCGGAAAAGCCACAGGATGCCGGGCAGGAAGGGACTGCGCTGTATCCGTACTGGCCGCAGGTGGTACAGCAGCTGCAGGAAAAAGATCCCATGCTCTACACCTATCTGCGCAAGTCCAAGGCTTACTTTGATGGCACCCGCGTGCTGATCGACGGCGGCAAGACCTTCCGCGATTTTATCCGCGCCAACAAGGACAGCCAGCGCCTGATCAAAAAGCTGATCAAGGATGTGTCCGGTACGGCGGTGCCCATTGGTCCCTATGAACCAAAGAGCGCTGGCAAAACGGTCTCCAACGCAGAGCAGTCGCTTCGTGCACTGGAAAAGCTGGGGTTGGATGTGTCCATTGAGGATTCCGCAAGGAAAACGAGATCATAAAAATACATTGCATCAATAAGGAGAAACGATTATGAAAGCAAGAATGCCCGCAGGCTTTGGCCGCCCCGATATGAACGCCCTCATGCGTCAGGCACAGAAGATGCAGGAAGATATGAAAGCCAAACAGGCCGAGCTGGAAGCTGCCGAGTACACCGGCAGCGCTGCCGGTGAGATGGTCACTGTTAAGATGAACGGCAAGCACGAAGTGCTGTCCATCACCATCAAGCCCGAGGCTGTGGACCCGGATGATGTTGAAATGCTGGAAGATATGGTGGCTGCTGCCATCAACGCAACCGTCAAGCAGGTGGACGAAACTGCCGAAGCTGAAATGGGCAAGCTGACCGGCGGCATGAACATCCCCGGTCTCTGATCCGGCAGGAGGGAAGAACATGGGCTATACTGCTGCCCCGCTGGAAAAGCTGATCGAAGAATTCAGCAAGTTTCCGGGGATCGGGCGCAAGGGCGCTACCCGCATGGCGTATCAGGTGCTGAGCATGTCGGACGAAGATGCCGCCGCACTGGCGGGAGCCATTCAGGGTGCCCACACCAAGCTCCATCGCTGCCGTATCTGCCAGAATTATACAGAAGCGGATATCTGCCCCATCTGTGCCAGTGCAAAACGCGATCCTTCTGTGATCTGCGTGGTGGAAACGCCCCGCGATGTGCAGGCGTTTGAACGCACAAGGGAGTATCACGGCTTGTACCATGTGCTGCACGGCCTGCTCAGCCCGATGGACGGCATTACTGCCGAACAGCTGTGCGTCAAGGAACTTCTGGCCCGCTTGGGCGACGGCAAGGTGAAAGAGGTCATCATGGCCATGAACCCCACGGTGGAGGGTGAAGCCACCGCCATGTATCTGGCAAAGCTTATCAAGCCTCTGGGCATCAAGACCACACGTCTGGCCTACGGTCTGCCGGTGGGTGCAAGTCTGGAGTACACAGACGAGACCACCTTGTATCGTGCACTTTCTGGCCGTGGTGAGCTGTGAATTGGGAAAAATTTACAGTTTCTTCAAAAACAGCCCTTGCAAAACCATAAAAAAATGGTATACTGATACAACAAACCACAATGGAGAAAGGAGGCGCGCGGAATGGCACCCACTAAGGAGCGTCCGGCAACAAAAACCATTGCCACAAACCGTGAAGCGCGCCATGAATACTTCGTTCTGGAAGCGCTGGAAACCGGCGTTGAACTGAAAGGTACGGAGGTCAAGAGCCTGCGTGCCGGAGGGGTCAACCTGAAGGACAGCTGGGTCGATATTGAGGATGGTGAACTGCTGGTAAAGGGAATGCATATCAGTCCCTACGACCACGGAAACATGTTCAATCAGGATCCGATGCGCGTCCGGCGCCTGCTGGCACACAAAAGTGAGATCCGGCGGCTGCATCAGCAGTGCAAGCTGCAGGGATATACCCTTGTGCCGCTTTCGCTCTATTTCAAGCATGGCCGTGTGAAAATGGAAGTGGGCCTTTGCAAAGGCAAAAAGCTCTACGATAAGCGTGCCGATGCCGCACAGCGTGACGCAAAGCGTTCCATTGACCGTGCCATGAAGTCCAACGGCAAATACTATTGATCTTTTCAGACCGCTTCCTGAAGCGGAACTTTTTCAAAGCTTTCTGCACACCGCAAGGTGTGCTTTATAAGGGGGCGTAAAGGTTTCGACGGGGAGAGCGAGGTCTGGGCAGCGGGTAGCAGTGGGGGAACTGCTCTATAACTCCTCCAAAAAAATTAACTGACAACAATAATTATCAGTTGCTCGCAGCCTGAGTGCTGCGCGTTCCGCCCACTCTTGTGTCGTGTGGGGCCGGGGCGTCCTTTAGACACAGCACCTGAACGGACTTAAGCTTTGCGGACCGGCAGGAACTCATGAAGCTACCAATGCGCTAGCCTGACGATCGGCGTGGCGCGGCGGGAATGTTGTAGATCGCCTGCACCCGGAGATACCTACACTGAACTCTTTTCGGACATGGGTTCGACTCCCATCGCCTCCACCATGAAAAAAGAACGCCATTTCGTTAGGAATTGGCGTTCTTTTCTTTATCATGGTAACGTTTTTGGTAACACTATTAAGTTTTCAGGCTGCTCTCACCAGCGCATTATACAGCATTTCAATGAACTGTACCGCGCTTGGGCATCCGGTCAGCGGATAGCCTGCCAGCTGCTGCACATACTCCGGGTTTGTGAGCCATGCACCTTTAGCTGCCCGGCGGACAGCGCTTTGAATCGCTTTTGGCTCACATCTTCTGCGGTCGGCGATAGGGGTATAGATATCTTTCTCCACGGCCTGCAGGCGGTCTTCCTGCTCACAGACCAGCTCAAGACACTGGCACAGGATACTGTAGGCGCTCAGGTTACGTGTAATGCCCATCGGGCGCAGCAGATCATTGACTTGAGTGGACAATTCGGAAACGATCATAGTTGACACATCCTTTCTTTGCGTCAACTCTAACCGAAAAACACTTGAAATTTGTTAATTGCGTCGATATGCGTCGTAAAGCGTCGAAACACGCCAAACAAAAACAGCCCCGAGGAACCGTCAGGCTCCCCGGGGCTGCTGCTATGTATGGCTATTTTGGGCAGGGCGGCTTACTTTCCCTGTGCCTTCAGCTTGTTGTAGGTCTGGTCTGCCTGAAGGGCTGCGGTGGTGAAGGAGTTGTTCTTCCACCATGCCACCAGCGCGGCCACGGTGGTGATGCCAGCGGTAACCAGCTGCTCCACGGTCTGGCTCTCGATGGGCAGCACGGGCTTGCCCAGTGCAGACAGCACCTGATTGGTCAGGGCCAGCAGCAGGCAGGCGGTGCGGGCAATGGTGCCTGCGGAGATGGTGGGTGCGTTGTAGGTGTGTTCGTTCATAGTTAGGTCCTTTCTCTTTCGTGTTCGTCTGCTTCTAAATCAGCGATGCGGTGGTTGGCCACCCTCATCTGCTCTTCCAAAATGGGGATGCGGCGGGCAAAATTGTTGTGCTCCCGCACCTCGCGGGTCAGCTCCTCCAGCTTCGTTTCGGTCACGGCCTGCTGCTTGTCCAGCTTTGCATCCATGCTCTGGGCGGTGCGGTTGTTGGAGTAAATGACCCCCAGCAGGCTCAGCCCGCCGGTGATCAGCGCCACGAGAATGCTCTCAATCGGTCACACCCCCTCACAGTGTCCACCGGCTTTTGTTCGGGCGGGTGTCTACATGCACCCAGCCCTTGCCCCGGCCTGCCTTGACCGGGTAGCGGCCAATGCCGCCCCAGCCTGGCATCAGGCTTTCGGCGTAGGCGGCCACAGCCAGCGGGTCGGTGTCCTGCACCTGAATGTCAGCGGCCCGGCCCAGTAGGTGCTGGCTAGATTTAGAGCCGCCCACCTTTGTGTTGTGGCTGGCGGTGCGGTAGCCGCTGGTGATGGTCACCGGCTTGCCGAAGTGCTCCCGGATGCACTGCAGCAGCACCACAAGACCCTCGTCAATGAGGATGGTGTCGGTGCCGTCGCGGCAGCGGAACTCCCGCACACGGAATGCGGGGGAGAGCTGCTTTGCACCATCCTTCTTCAGGCTGTACTGTTTGATCGCCATATGGATCACGTCCTTTCACGGCCCGGTCAGGCGCTGGTCTTTTCGGTCAGCATCTCGGTCAGTTCTGCGTACTGTTCATCGGTCAGCTTGGCGGCGGCGTAGAAGATATCCAGCTTCTTTTCCATACCGGCGGTCTGGCCGCGCTCGATCATACGTTTGCAGGTTCTATAAAGTGCCATAGTAGTCATTCCTTTCTGTTTATGCGGTGGTTTCATCATCGGTCACGCCCAGCTCCAAAAGAGTTAGGCGGTAGTCCTGGTCAAGGTTCAAAGCGTCTGCGTCGGCAAGAGCGGATTGAGTGGATGCTAACTGCTCTGAAACTTCTGTCAGCGTCATGTACCGGTAGCCCACAAGCGTGCCGGGATAGTCTTTAGCCGTTACGGTGCCGTCGCTGGCAAAAGTGACTGTGGCACCGCCTGCGGTCGTATACGTGCTGCCTTTCACGACGCGGGCAACAGCTTCCACGGTGTCCTTATCGTCGGAGCTGGTTGCTTTATACCGCTCCTTGATCTCGATATAATCGATGTCATGGTCTTTAGCGGATGTGCCGTCGCCCTCAGTCCAGACGATGCAGGGAGTGGCGGCAGTGCCATACTTGTAGCCCTGAATGCAAGTTCTGCCGATATCGGTATTGTAGGCGGTTATTTTGATCTTGCGGTCGCTGGCAGTGTATTTGAAATTAGCATTAGATGCACAGATCGCGGATACCGCCTTGTTGTTTCCACCTGTAAGGCTCAGGTCCTTGTTGGCAGAAAACTGGAACACATACGGAGAATCGAAATTATCCGGAGTGATGCGGATGAAATCCACACCTTTAGGAATGGTGGCTTCACAGCTCATGGTCTCGTTCCAGCCCCATCTGTTTGCAGAGATCTGCGTGACAAAGGCCAGACGTTCGGTCGGCGCGCCAGCTTTTGCGACCTGCGCCTGAATCACGGCCAGCATGTCATCCACGGCTTCTTTGGTGTAGAAACTGCCGCTGTCCATCTCTGCGATCTTCTGCCGCAGCATCTGGATGAGCGTTGCCGCCGGGATGCCATGCACACCGTCCCGCATCACGCCGCAGACGGTCTCATCTGCGCGCGTGTCGTAGATGTCGGCGGCAGTGACGGAAGTGCTGCCTGCAGGGCGCTTGATCTCGGCAAGGCAGAGGTCGTAGATCAGCTCGGTGCGGGTGATGGCCGGGGCCGCGGGGGCAGCGGAGTCCGGCGTGCCGTCCAGCACCTGCAGGCTGGTCTTTTTGGCAGCGGCATCGTAGCGCAGCACCACGCGGTCAATGCGGCTGCGCACGGCATCGGCGGCGGTCAGGGGCAGTGTGGTGGGCTGCTCCATGATGATGCTGCGGCCCTTGAACCGCGCCGGGCGCACCCATGCCTGACCGGCGCTCACCTGCACGCTCAGGCCGCCCTGTGCTGTGACGGAGAAATCCTCCTCGGCGCTGTACACGCCGCTCAGGCGGGTGGCGAGGTAACCCGAAGCGTCGTCGGCATCGTAGGTAATGCCGTTTTCGGGGTAAGTAATGATATCAGCCATAAAGTCCTCCTTTCAGGTCTTGTGCCATGTGGGCGTGCCCAGCCGGATGGTGCGGGTGGTGCCGCTGTCCTCGCTCTGGGTGATGATGTCGGCCACGCGCACCATGGCGGTGTAGCCCAGCTGCGGCAGGCTGGCGCTCAGCACATCGCCCACCTGCAGGGTGTCGTCGTCCACGTCAAACTCGATGGACCCGGTGCGTAGCTGGGCCAGCAGCTTTTCGCCGCCCCGGTCAGCCAGCTTTTCCAGATAGCTCTGGCTGGTGCTGGTCTCGCCGTCCTCCGGCTGCACGTCACGGGCATCGATGTACAGCTCTCGCCGGTCGGAGCCGGTGGCGTTCACATCGCCCACCCAGACGGTGGCGCGCTCGTCACCTTCGCCAGCGCCCTGCACAAGGGCCACGTTGGCGTAGTCGGTGTCGGCAAAGCTCCACCCGGAATTCAGCAGATTGCCCCACTGGGGGCTGTATCTGCGGTTCGGGTCGAAGGTGGGCCGGAAACACTCGAAGAGTAGCTTTTTCGTGCTGCCCTTGCCGTCCAGCACGATGCGGAACCCCAGATCGCACGCCTGCCCGATGGTCTTGCAGTAGTCGAAAATACTGCCGCCGGAGGTCTGCTTTTCAAAGGTGGTGTCAAAGCCGTACTCGGTGCCCAGCGCAAGGCGGGGCCATGGCTTTGCGGCGCTCACAAGGCTGCGCATGGCGGCTTCGGCGTTCTGGTTCTTGATGCTCACCGCAGACACCCGCTTGGTCAGCAGCCATGTTGCCGGGTAGCCGCTCACGACCAAATTCGCGTCCTCGTTCTGGTTGGCGCGGGAGCAGATGCGCATGGGGATGCGGGGGTTCTCGTCGCTGCGCACCAGCCAGCGGCCCTCCTGCAAAAGCTGCAGGTTCTCGGTGGTGGGGCGCACTTCCAGCGTGAAGCTGCCCTCGGAGTAATAGGGACTGTCCCAATAGAGGGACACCCACACGTCCACCCAGCCCACGCGGGCAAGGGTGTCTGCGTCCAAAACGTCCAGTCTCATAACGGTTCGGGCAGGATGCCCGCCTCCATCGGGTAAAAGCTCACGGATGCCTGCAGGTAGCCGGAGCCGTTCTCGGCCTGCATGGAGAGCATGTTATCGCCGGGCTGCAGCTCGGTGAGGGTGCTGTCCTCGTCCAGCTTGGAGAAGATGTTCTCGGTCACGCCTGCCCGGGTCAGAGTGCAGGCCAGCCGGTCAGAGGTGCTGCGGTAGATCTCCAGCGTCTCGTCCGGCTGCAGGGTCAGGCCAAAGCCGATGAAGGCCCCGGTCTGCAGATCCACCACCTTTGGATGCGTCACCGGCATGTCGCACCGCAGGGTGGCCGTGAAGGGCACCGGCAGGCTGCCCTCGTTGCGTAGCACTGCCGCCGTGCCGTCCCGCTTGATGCCGTAGATGTGGCTGTCGTAGCAGACAGGAAAGCGGAACGCCTTTTCGTACCCGCCCAGCACGCTGCTGACGGCGTTGAGGTCGTACCAGAAGGGCTTTTCGCTGTAGAGCATGAGCGAACAGCGCGGCTGCGGCGTGTAGCTGGAAAAGTAGGGCGTTTTCTGCAGCACAAAGCGGGTGAAATAGTGGTCGCCAAAGTACAGGGTGCCCTTGGTGAAGTAGGGCAGCTTTTTGCTGAAATCCCGGGCATTGTCCAGCGCATACGCGCCCCAGAACACCACATCGAGGGTGCGGGACACGCCGGAGACGCTCTGCCCCTCCACAGTTGCCCCGACCTGACGGATGCCCTGCGCGGTCTGCAGGTCCACATCCACCCCGTTCAGCGGGTCGAGAAAGTAAGGGGCATCGTAGTCCCAGCCCAGATGCAGGACGGCACCGGCATCAGTCACGATTTTGAGATGGTCCTTAAATAGCACAGTGTCCTCCTTTCATCGTTTGCGGGCCTTGGCCTTGTCGGCTTCCCAGCGGGTCTCGCGGGCAAGGTCGGCGGCGGTCTGAGCCTTGCTCTGGATGTACTGATTGATGGTGGTATCGCCCTCGCGGTGGTAGCTGCGGGCGGCGGACACCACCTGTGCTGTGCCGGATGCAGCCACGGTGCTGCCCAGACGCATGTTGTCGGAAAGCACCAGCGCCCCCGCCTGCCGGATCATATCGGCAAGGGCAGAGTTGGTCTTTTCCAGCGCCTTGGTGTTGGCGTTGATGGCATCTTCCAGACTACCGGTGCCGGTGGTGATGTCCACGCTGCCCATGCTGCCAGAGCCAGACGAACCGCCGCCAGAGGAACCGCCGCCGGACGAGCCTTTCTTACTGAAAGAGCCGCCGATCGAGGCAACGATGCCCGCGATGACGGCAGCAAGGGCTACGCCCGCTGCGATCATCAGCAGAGCCTGCGGAGTGCCAAAGCCGGTAGGGAACAGCGCCGCAGCGATGGCATCCAGCATTGCTACGAACGCGCCGCCGATAGACCCGATCAGGCCGCCCAGCGAAGCGAGGATCTCCGGGAATGCAGAGATCAGGCCGCCTTTCATGCCCTGACTGATGGCAAGGGCCGCATTGCTCAGCGGTGTTTTCAGCCCGCCGAAGATCTCTATCAGGGTGGAGCCGAGGCCCTGCGCCTGCTGCCAGACCTCAGAGAAGCCGCCGGTCAGGCCGTTCACGATCTGCCCGCCCAGATCAATTGCACCCTGCACCAGCTGATCGCGGGCACCGCCCAGCGCTTCGTTGAGCTTAGTCACGATGCCGAGGGCGAAGGACTTCACCTGCTTCTTCTGGTTGGCAGTCAGACCGTCGTAGATGGTGCTTGCCACCCACTTGCCGATGCTCAGCCAGTCCTGATTCTTGACGGCGGTGTACAGATCATCGAAGGTGCCAAGCACGCCGGTATCTGCCTCGGTCTGCAGCTCCTTCCACAGGCCGTCAAAGGTGTCCGCGCTGGACTTTTTGATCTGCTCGGCCACCTGCACGGTGCCGTCTGCGGCGATGGTCTTGGCCCGTTCGATGGTCACGAGGGCACCGTCCACCACGTCGTCGTAGACCTCGGTGATGACCTTTTTGGTGGTCTCGGTGCCGTCGGTCAGGGTCTCGGTGACGGTCTGGGTGGTGGTCTTGACCCCGTCTGCCAGCGTCTCAAAGGTGGAAGTGACCGTCTTGGCGGTTTCGCGGACGGTCTCCATGGTCTGCTTGACGGTCTCGGTGCCGTCGGCGGCCACCTCTGTGATGGTTTTCACATCCTTCAGCACACCATCCACCATCTGCCGGGAAGTCTCGGTGATGACCTGCTTTTGCTGTGTCTTGCCGTTGGAGAGCGTTTCGGTGATGTTTTCAGTGGTGCGGGTGATCTTGCCGTCGATTTCGGTCGTGGTGTCCGAGATGGACTTGACGACTTCTGCGGCGGCCTGCTTCGTGGCCTTGCTGGCCTTCTTGGCTCCGCTGGTGATGGCCGGGTAGGGGTTCATGGCTGTCTGGCTCCCGGCACGGCTGCTGCCGTTGCCGGAGCTGCTTGTGCCCTTCGGGACCCATCCGTTGTCATCGTCCCATTCGAGGTCTTTGTGGGAGTTGTCCCAGTTTTTCTGATTGCGCTTCTGCGTGTAATTTTGGCGCGAAGCCGCGTAAGCGCTATTATAAGCATCCACCGCAGCCGCTGCACCCTGCGGTAAAGCGGCAAGTGCGGCAGCAATACCGCGGATGGACGACATCAGCATGTTAAGCGTTGTCAACACGCTGTTCACAGCAAAATCAGCAGCAGAACGCAGGCCGTTCATGCAGGTGTTCCAACCGGAACGGAACGTTTCACTGCTCTTATATGCTGTGATGAGCCCCGCCGTCAGAGCGGCAAATGCAGCTACTGCCAGCCCTATCGGATTTGCTGCAACCACACTGTTCAGTGCAGCCATTGCAACTTTGAAAATGCCTGCGCCAGCGGCAGCCTGTAGATTTGCCGTGTTCAATGCGGTAACAGCCAATTTCTGTGCAGTGGTAACCACCGTTGTTGCCGCAATGGTTGCTTTATACCCGGCGAACGCTGCACCGGCAGCGGCCACAACAGCAGTCGCAATGCCGATGGTCTCCTTGAGCTGGGCCATCTTCTCGTCGCTGTCGAGGAAGGAGACCACCACCTCGTTCAGCTTGACAACCAGCTCACCCAGAGCTGCAAACAGGCCGCTGGTCAGCTCACCGGTCAGGGCGCTGACATTATCCTTCAGGGTGGACATGCGCCCGCTGAAGGTCTGGCTGGCTTCCAGCATACCGTTGTAGAACTGCCCGCCCTGACTGGTGGCGGTTTCCACAGCTGCTTCCAGCTCGCTGAAGCTGACCTTGCCATCCGAGATGCGCTTGTACAGATCGGACATGCTCTCGCCGGTGGCGTCGCAGATCTGGTTCAGCGGGTTGAATCCCGCATCGATCATCATGTTGACGTTTTCCAGCGTGACCTTCTGCGCCGAGGACATCTTGCCGTAGGCGCGGGTCAGGGTCTGCAGCTTTTCGGCGTTGCCCAGCGAGATATCGCCCAGCCGCTGCAGCACGCCGGTGGTGTCGTCTGCCGCAATGCCGAACTGCAAAAGGGTCTGGGTGCCGCTGGTCAGGTCATCCAGCGAGAAAGGCGTGGATGCCGCCATTTTGCGAATTTCGGAAAGCTTCGTTGCGGCGGCTTCCTCGCTGCCCAGCATGACCTTGAAGTTGGTCAGGTAGCTTTCCATGGTGGCGTTGTAATCCACACCGCTCTTGACCACCTCGGCCAGCTTGGACGAAGCCTGTTTTGCAAAGTCCGCGATCATCTGCCCGGCGGCTATCGTCCACTTACTGGTGCTTTTTTCTGCCGGGTCGCTGTTCAGCCTTACTTCGCCGGTGATGCTGAAATCTGCCACTGTGTCCACCTCTCTCCATTCCAAAAGAGCGCGGGCACAAGGGCACAGGCTGTTATAACTTGATCTCTACCTCCCGCTTACAGGCGGGATTTTTGCATTTTACCCACAGGCCATGGGCGGATGCGGCATTTTCTGCCCACACCGGCAGCGCCCGGCCGCAGTAGGGGCAGGGCACCGGGGCGCGGCTAGTGCCGGAATCGCGCGAGGAACGCGGCATCGTGCTCTTCGACCGAAACGACACGGGCGGCACCCCCTCTCAGCTCAGCAGGCAGGGCAAAGCGCTCCTGCAGGTCGGCATAGTGGGCACGCATACTGCCCTCGTACTCGGAAAGATCCATGGTGCGCCAGCTCATGATCTTTGCCATGAGGGTCTCCTCCGGCAGGGCCGCGAACAGCGCACGGAACCGGAACCAGTGCATCTTTTCGCGGGTCAGGTCGATGCCGTAGGCCTGCTGGAACGCCGCCACGATGTAACCGGCATCACACTGGTAGTCGAAGGCGGGCGGCTTTTCCGGGCCGCTGGTGGCAGCGCTGGCCGTGGGTTCTGCGGCCTGCTCTCCGGCAATGCAAAACTCGATGAGATGCTGATACGCTTCCATGCACGCCTGAGCATTGCTCAGCAGCGGCTGCGGGTCCCGGTAAAACCGCCGGACGGCGCGGCACGCCAGTGCCAACGGGTCGTCTCCGGCCCCGCGCCGGTAGACATTGCTCAGCCACACCATGTGCCGAAAGTCCGGGTCAATGGCCCGGCCATGCCATACGGTGGGCAGTGCGTCCGTCAGCAGATCAGACATGGCGCTCCGCTGCGATCTTCAGGGCGTAGTCGGCCAGCTGCTGCATGGCCTCCGGGTCGTCCTTCAAAGCGTCCACCGCGACACGGGCATCTGCCAGACGCAGGGCCCTGTCTGCGGGGTCCTCGTGAATAGTTACCTTGGGCGGCATACGGATGATTTCGTTGGTTTCAACGATGCGCCCCGCCGTCCGGGTACGCTGCCGGGCTTTCTGCTCGGCACGGCGCTGCTGGCGGTTCATGGGCTGGGCGGCTCTGGCGGCATAGCGCTGTTTCTCGGCGGCAAAGGCATTGCCCAGTTCCTCGATCACGTCATAGATGGGTGCCATGTAGTTTTCGTTAAGCCCCAGACGGTCGGACGCGCCTGCACCGAGAATCTCGTCGATGCAGTCCATGGCAATGCGTGCCTGTGCACGTGCATGGTCGCCCAGACGGACACCGCCGCGATGGAAATGCTCCGTCTCCTCGGCGCTCCGGCGCTGCATCTGCTCGTTGGCGTCCTCAAAGCGGTCAAGGTCGTTGGCGTTCATCAGGGAAAATTCAAATTCCTGTCCACAAATAACCATGTTCTGGCTCCTTTCTTGGGCCGTGTGCCGGATTTGCACCAGCTTCTTTTACTGTTTCACGGCATAAAAAATCCCCGTTCCGGTGCGGAGCGGGGACTGTGTTTGAAAAAATCAGCCCTTGACGGCCTTTGCAGGCTCAGCGGACTGGGTGGCGGGGTTGTAGTCAAACTCGTCCGGCGTGCCGACGGCCTTCACGTCGCAGGCAAAGGTGGCCTTGGAACCGGCTGCACCGCCCACGTCGCTGGTGACGATGATGGCAGCGCTGCCTTTCTCGCCCTTGCCGGTGCGCAGGCTGAAGTAGATGTAGGGCACAATGATATCGCTGCCGGTGCCGTACACGATCTTGTGGCTCAGCACAAAATCCTGAAAAGCATCGCCCACGCAGCGGTCGCCGTTGACGGCAAGGGTGCGCTGGGTGCCGGTCTTTTCGGTGACGTTGCCGGTACGGATGTACTGAGCATCCTCGGTGGTGGCGTTCAGGGAGCCGGAATGCTCCTTCACATGGTCGGCGCAGACGATCCACTGGCTTTCCTTGGTCTGGGTGCTATCGATCTGGAACGCCAGCACAAAATCGTTCGCCGTCTCAATGCCGGTGTAGCTGGCGCTGGGCGTCAGGCCGGACTTGGTAATGGCTTCGGATACAGTCATATCAAAACTCCTTTCATTTTGGCATGTAGTAGGTCAGGCGCATTTGCAGCTGCATCTTACAGCTGCCCGCGCTGTTTGTGACGATGTAGCCGCTGTTCGTCACGGCAATGCCGGTAGGGGTCTTGCCCCCGCCGCAGGCCGAGAGGTCGGGCAGGTTGTGCCGGGCATCTTGCCGCATGACCCACTCGGTAAGCTGCTCGAAAAAGCCGCTGTTCTGGATGTTGACGGCATCCACCTCGCTGTACTCCCGTCTGGACAGAAAGAGGTAATTCTTCGCCATTTCCCAACCGGAGATGTACTCGGTGATGATGGGGTCACCGGGGCTGTCCTCGATGGAAAAGGCGGTGGATTCTTCTTCCAGTCCGGCAATGCGGAAGGCCGCACCGGTGGCTTCCTGCTCGTCGGCAATCAGCGGGCAGGTCTTGAGCCATGCCCGCAGGGCGGCAATGGTGGGCTTTATGGTCTCGCTCATAAGTTTCCCATCCCTCCCCAGAATGTCGTGACGGCACGCGCGCCGTAAAGAGCAAGGTGCGCACCGATATCTGCCAGTGCCCGCTGGCCCCAGTAAGAGCCGCGCAGGCCGGTCTCGCCATGCAGGCAAGTGCCCTGTTCGTGCAGGTAATACTGCCTGCGGGCGTAGGGCGTGTTATAGACCAGCAAGCCCTCGTCGTACTTGCTGGCAAGATTGACGCTGTTCTTCAGCGTGCCGGTATCGAACGGCACATAGCTGTCAATCAGCTTGGCAGCTTCCTGTGCAAGGGCATATTGTGCCTTTTGCAGGGCGGCAGTCTTTTCGGCTCCAAAATCCGGCCGCCATTTCAACTCCATCTGCACGCCGTCTGTCCGGTATTTCCAACCATCAGGCGGCTCAAAGACCGGTTTGGCCGACGGCGCAGCGGGGCCAAAGGGAATGATCTCGCTCATGTTCTCAGCTCCCTTCCACGTGCCAGTGCGGCAGCAGCGGTTCCCGGTCGTCCGAGACAGCCGCCGCTGTGCAGCACTGGTGCGTTTTTTCGAGGTGGGCGTACTCTTCGGCGGTCAAGGCAGCCACCGCGCCCTGCACCAGCTTCCAGCCGCGTTTCAGGGTCCAGTGCTTTGCCTTTTCCGCAGCAGGCAGCGCCGCCCACTGGGCATAGGGCAGGTAGCCCGCCGTACACACGCTGGCCGGGATGCGGATGTGGGTGGTGCGCTCCGGATCCTTGGCGGTGCCGGAGTCGGAGGTGGAGCGGCATTCCCGCCAGCTGCACCCGGGGAACACATGACACACCGGGGTGTCGGTCTCGGTGGTCACATCGTGGATGAGGTTCACCACAGTAACGGCTGTCTGCATCACAGAATCCCCCTGTACAGCAGGCCGTGCGGGTCACTGCCCAGCGCGGTGCGGATGATCTCATAGGCTTCCTGCCGGGTGGCCGCGGTCACGCTGGCATTGCTGCCAAAGGTGACGCTGTAGCCGTCGTTGGAGACGCTGGCAGCACCCGGTACAGCGCCCGCCGCAGATGCAGCGGCCAACAGTCCGATGATCTGGGCGCAGGCATCTGCCAGCGCTTCCCGGCAGGCCTCGCACCCGGCGGCATGGCTCTCCGCCCGGCCAAAGGTGGCGGCATCGATCATGCGGGAAGCACGGCTGCACAGCACACCGAAGGCGGCTTCCGGCACCGTGCCGCCCGCCGCCGCATACTGGTCATAGGTGCAGTAGAGCATGGGACCTCCTTATGCTGCGACGGCAGCGGCGGTCAGGAACGCAAACGGGACTTTGGAGCGGTCGGCGTTCATGCGGGTGGCAGGGTTCGGCAGTGCCCAGCCCATGCGCATGACCACACGCAGGGCCACCATATCCTGCTGGGCGAGGTTGTAAACGATCTCCTTGGTGGAAGGATCCTGAATAACGCCCTGATCCAGCAGCTTCACGGTGACATCCTGACGGATGGAGTACACCAGCTTCTTGAAGTTGCCTGCGATCAGCTGTGCCTTGGAAGCATCAAAGCCGCCGTTCTCCGGGAAGTACATCGGTGCGCCGTCCAGCGCGTAGGTGGTGGCACCCTGCATATCGGAACGGAACAGGGGACGGCCCGTGGTATCCACAAGGCCGCGCAGCTCTGCCTTGGCGGTCAGATCGCCCACCACGGCATCCACGCCGAAGCCTCCAGCCTCCACCTTGGAGAACAGACCGTCCTTGCCCAGCAGCTTTGCGTAGTCGATGGGGCCGGTGACTTTGTTCTTGGCCGCAAGGGTCAGAACATCGGTCGTCCACTCGGTGGGGCGCTCGCCGCCGAACAGGATGGCGTTGTCGATCTTTGCGCCCATGGCTTCCCGGACGCGGGGCTGTACCTCGCCCATGATGTCAAAGCTGGAATCTGCCAGCACAGCTTCGGGCACGGGCACGATGACGGCCAGCTCTGCAGCGGTCATGTACACGTTGTCCCATTCCTGCTTGCTGGTCTTTTTCATGCCGGTGTCACCGTTGACCCAGTAAGCCAGCGGCAGCATGGACAGCACGGGGATCTTGGTCTGGTTAGAGGTCATATTGGCAAGGCGGGTGCCCAGCTGCATGACGGTGGAGCTTTTGGGCACGTCCTGCTGGATGGTGTTCACCAGCTGCTCCCGGATCAGGGCCTCAGCCTTATTGCGAGCGATTGCATCAATAGCCATAAGAATCAACCTTTCTGGCCGAACGCTGCGCGGAATGCAGCATTTGCGGCCTCATGTGTGTTTGCGGGCTGGCCGGGTGCGCCGGTCGCCGATGCGGAAAAACGTGCCATGCCGCCGTCCGGCAGAATGGCGCTGGGATCACTCTCTTTGAAAGCCTTGACATAATCATCAAAGCCCATGATCTCGCCGTCCTTCATGGCAAAATTCTGGGCCTTTGCCTCGGCAAGGAACGCCTTGCGGGCGCTCTCGCTGGAAAATTTCAGGCCGGAAGCCTTGCGTTCCAGCGCATAGCCCTTCTCAAGGGCAGCCACCTGCGCGGCAGCATCGGTCTTGGCCTGCTCAGCCTTGTCCTTCCACTCCGGGTCGTAGCCCTCGAGTTTGCTGTTTGCAGTGGACAGCTGTTCGGTCAGGGTGGTTTTCTCGGCCTTGAGGGTGGTGATCTCGTTCACCTTGGCCGTGATATCCGCGCCGTGCAGGTTCATGATGCTGTCCAGCTGGTCCGAGGTGATACCCGGAATGATCTTGCTCACATCTTCGCGTTTCACTTGCGATGTGCTCCTTTCTTTTGTCTGTTGGGTGGATAAGTCCCTGCTGTTTTGTATCGCGGTTCTCATTCCGCACGGGACAAGACGGGGTACGCGCCGCCTTCCGCTGTGGTGCCGCTTGCGGGAGTTGAACCCGCCACCCCCGGATTAAAAGTCCGGTGCTCTGCCAACATGAGCTAAAACGGCATGAAAAAAGCACGGTGCAAACTGCATCGTGCTTGATAGTAACTAAAATCAGGCGCTTTAGTCAGTGTGCCGCTTTTTCTCGTCATCTACGAGCTGTTTTATCGTCTTTTGGAACTCGCGGCGTTCAACAACGGCTTGAATGAGGGCAATTCCGCAGAGAATGAGGTACAGCAGCAGAAGAGCCAAATTGAGCAGAAGAAAGACTGTTTTTACGGTCAGATAAGTTTCAAGCATATACTTCTCCTAAAAAATGGGCAAAAGAAAACCACCGTCCGGGTGGATGGTGGTTAATCCTTATTGGCAAGAGCTTTGAGGTATTCCCCATACAGACGCTTTTGCTCTGCACGCTCGGCATCAATTTCGGGAGTAGAAATAACCCCTCTGCCGGGGACTGTATGTGTACGCCGATATTCAGCAATGAGCACATTTTCACGCCGGACGCTTTCCTTTGTGAGCTGGTCAATCTGTTCCAGAGTATAAATCATGTTCGCTTCTCCCTGTGATAACACTTCAAGCCAAGTCTGCGGCATGTTTCGTCAATAATGACATGCTGGATATTTTCTTCATAATCATCGAAGCCATACCCTCTGCTTTCCATTACGGCATTTCGCTCCTCGCGAACTTCCTCACACACGGCTTCCCACTGCTCAAACGTGATATTTTCAGGTACAACAAAACGATAGCGGTATTTGTAGTCAACCGCTTCCATGACAGCAGTACCGTCAGCGAATGCGCCGGGGATATCTGCGTCTGTGCTAAAAGAATATTGCGTGGTTTTCGGTGGATGGGTGTGAATGTTGTAACTACCTTCCAGTTTACCACCCAGATACGAACAGTCAACCCCTCTGGGATTGTTGTCGGTCATATAATGGACTTCGCCATCTTTTGTAATGACCATCATATGCTCAACGTCAGATTTTGCATAGCCAGAACAGAACGAATTTTTAAGCGCGTCAACCTGTTTCGTGTTGGTCGTATCGACCTTTCCCAAAACTTTACGCACGGTTTTTCCATTCTGCCCAGATGCGCCGCCGCTACCCCGTGTGCTTTGAACCTTATGCGGCTCCACCTTCCGTGCCTGTGCGCTTGCCCTGCTGGCTTCGCTCCTGCCGAACTTGGGCACGCTGACACGGGCGCTGTCCACACGGCCACCCGTGGCCTGTGCAAACTCTGCAAGGCTCTGGCGGGCCGCTTTCAGGCGCACAGCGCTGGCGGTAGGGTCCAGCCCGGCAGCATCCTCGGCCAGATACCGCTTTTTCCAGCGGCGGACGTTCCGCTCCCGGGCACGCTGCATCTGTGATATCTCGTAGGCGGTGTACTTTTTGCCGTTCCACTCGATGTTCCGGGCGTTCAGCTCCCGCAGCTGCTCCTGCGTCCATTGGGGCGGGTCGCCCAACTCCGGGAACACCGCGAAAAAGGTGTGGCGGCAATTCCAGCCGCAAAGGCCTGCGCCGGTACCATAGCCGGTGGCGGCTTCAAAATCCGGGTAGTGTTTACCCTTGTAGTCCATCGCGCCGCCCCGGTGAAAGCGCCTGCCCTGCCACTCTGCATGAGAAGGACGGGCACCGCCGTGGGCGGTCGTCTCCACAAATTCGCAGCCCATTTCGTCCATGCGGGCCACCTGCAGCTTGCCAGTCGTCTGGTTCACACCGGTGAGCACGGCACGGCGCGCGGCCACCTCGATGCTGTCCTTATGCCCGCTGGGATAGGTGACCATGGGCATGTCGTCTGCAAGGCTGTCCACGGCCTGTTTGACGGCGGTTTTGTAGTCGAAGGCACCGGTGCTCACCTTGAGCCATGCAGCGTCTAGCGTGCGCTCAAAGGCCCCTGTGACGGTGTTTGCCGTGGTGGCGGTCAGATTATGCCATGTGCCGCAGGTCTGCCGTGCCCCGGCATCCAGCAGGTTGTTCAGGGCGGCATTCTCTTCAAAAGGGGTCGGCTCCATGTCGTAGTGGTAATAGATCGCATCCTCACGCTCCATGGCTTCGGTCGCAGCCTGCAAAAGCAGCTTGCGGATGGCCGTTTCGCTTTTGCCGCTGTAGCGGGCCAGCAGCTTCACAACATCATTGCGCACTGCTTCGGTCTGCTGGTAGCGCCACAGCTGCCAGTTAGCAGTAGCAGTCACTTTGTCCATCTTGCCGATGCGCCGGGCCACGTCATGTAAAATCTCGTCCTCCACCTGCTGCCAGAGCTGCACAAAGGCATCCGGCATCTGGTCGAGGTAAGACGGCGGCAGCATCAGGCACCCCCGAAGGTGAGGGCTTCAGGGCTGCGGTTCTCAGCAGCCGCTTCGGCGGCAATGGCCTTGGCATCGTCCTCGCTGTAGCCCTCAAACTCCACCAGATACCGCCAGAACGGGAACTTGCCTGCGGTAACGTAGCCCCAGTACATTTGTTTGCGCTCTTTGGGGTCGGAGATGATACTGTCGTCAAAGTCAAAGGTCACGTTGCAGTCGCCCGGCGGGGAAACGGCTGCGCCGCTGTTCCACTGGGCATCCAGCAGCTTGCTGATGGAGTATACCAGATCGGTCAGCGCATTGCCCAGCGCCCGCTGCAGGTCCTTGACGGTAGTGTAGCTGCGCTGCTTGCTGCTCCTGATCTCCTCGGCGGTCTTGTCCACGTTCTGCGGGTCAGACAGGGTGCCGTAGGCAAGGCCGCACTGGAACTCCACCCGCTTGAGCATGGCATCCATCCCCCGACGATAACTTTCATCGCGCAGGGCAGGGGCAAACACCTCGTAAAGGTTCCGGCCATTGGCCCCGGAACTGCCGTTCAACCAGTTGCGGTAAAGGCGCTGCTCACGCTGCGGCATAACGCTCTCGCCGTTGATGTCGGGCCGCAGGGCGGTCTGGTCAACGTCAAGGGCCAGCTGCCCGCCGTCATACTCCCACAGCAGCCGCCCATACTGTTCATCGGTATCATGGATGGTGTCAACAGCAGCGGCATAGACGCTCACGCCCAGCGGGGAGTGCCGATCAGTGGAATTGCCGCTGGACACTCTGAAATAGCCCCAAAGCGGACGGTCTACATCGGAGAACTCGGTGTGCGGCGAGATCGCAGCCCATTCCGGAACATCGGTCAGCGGGACTTCAATGCCGAGGTCTGCACTGGTCATGGAACGGAACGCCTTGACCGTGATGCTGTACGTGCTGCCGGAAAACTCGTGATCTTCCAGACGGGTATAAATGCGGTTGCCGCGCACCAGATGGTCATAAAAAATAGCCCCGGTCATGCGGCCAGAGCTATCAAAGCGGGTAGGGCAGAAGCAGTCACCCTGCACAGCATCGATCTGGATGCGTCCCTCTGCATCGAGGAAGGGCCGGAACAGGATGCCGCCCAGCGCACAGCCGTATTCCACCGGGGTGCGCAGATCTGCAATGAAAGGCTGCAGCATGGTGTTGATGCTGTCGGCGCGGGCACTGCCGGAAACAATGCATTCCATTTCAAGCGTGGTCAGACGGGCCAGCTCCGATGCAACACTCTGGGCCAGCTTCAGGCTGTGCAGGGCGTTCTTGCCGCCGTGGCACCACGGCCCGCCGGTATCGTACATCTGCGCCCACAGGATGATCGCATTCTCCATGCTGTAGGACACGCTGGCGCTGACGGTGGTATTTTCACCGAACAGCAGCCGCGCTTTCTCCCGCAGCCAGAAAAGCAGTCTATCAAACATTATTTTCGTCTCCAGTCTGCCCAGCGGATCAGCGGGGCCAGTATCGTATAGCAGAAATAGCGGATGTCGTCCATGGCGTGGTCGTTCTCCTTGACGACGCGGTCCTCTTTGGCTTTGTCATCCCACGAGTACAGGCCGAACTCCCGGCGGGATGCCGCGCAGCTCTCGTGAATGGTCACAAGCCCGGCCTGCATCAGGGATGCCACGCAGCGGATGCCGTTCAGCACGTCGTTATCAGCGGGGATCACAAGATACTTGCCGTGCCGCCGGATGGTCTCGATGAAGGAAGCGGCGGACGGGTCAACCACCACCGCCTGAATGAAATAGCCCTTGGTCAGGCGTTCCAGCTCGGCATAGTGCTCTTCGTCCGTGCGCTGCACACGCTCGGCACGGCTGTCAAAAAAGCTTTCCTTGATGCGCAGAGCCTTGCCATCATGAATGACCCACAGGCCCATACTGCAGGGGTTGTGCGTGCCGTAGTCGATGGACACGTAAAACTGCCCATCGATGTGGGAAGCATCACCGTGAAAGAGGTAGGTGTCCTGCCCGGCGGAGAAGAAAGGGTATACAAGGCCCTCGGCAGCTTTCCTTTTACCGAGGATATCACGGGCATACCAGACCGTGCTGCGGTCGTAGGTTGCAAGCACAGCCCGGAGCTGGTCGTCCGAAATGCTCATGTTATCGGCAATTGTGAAATGCCCATAGTTGAAGCCGTATTCTGGGTTCTCGTTCTGCTTCTTTTCGTGCAGATTCAGGATATTTTCATAGTACCAGTGACCCTCTGCCTTGGGATTCAGGTCGTGAAATACCTTTCTGTCCGGGCTGGACAGGGTACGGTCGAATACTTCCTTGATGAAAGTTTCGCTGCATTCATTGGCTTCGGTGATGTACGCGGTGCCGTAGGTGTTGCCCTTGATGAGCTTTTCGTCACCGGCTTTGCCGCCACCAGACACCAGCACCACCTTTTCGCCGGTGGCAGTCTGGATGTACAGACAGTCGCGGTTCTGGTAGGTGCCCTCACGGCAGCGGCCCTCAAAGTAATTTTTCAGGCCAAAGCCGTCACAGTCCAGAATGTTCAGCCGGGCGGTCGCAGTAGACACACCCGCAATGAGGTGTATTCTGCTGGGATGCTTTTCCAGAATGGTGCAATACGCCATCGTAATAAGCACGTTCTTGCCGCCACGTTTGCCGCCCTCTGCAACGTTGAACCAATGGTCGAAGCAGTTCCAGAAGAACCGCATCTGGTTTTCAGAAAATGGAGCCGGAATGTTCATTCTTCAAAGTCCTTGATATCGCGGTTTGGAACAGGCCGTTGCAGCAAGTCGGCAAGGGTCTGCATATCGTTATTCTGGGCTTCGGTCGTGTTCTCCTGTGGCTTGTCCTTCCACTTGTCCGGCTTCCGGTTCTTCAGGTAGAATATCTGTGCCGTGGTGTTGGCCGGGACAACGACCTCTTCCTCCGCATACTCAATGCGTTCTTCTTCCAGCCGTTTCTTGCCGTCTACCTTTACGGTCTTGACCTTGACGGGCTTCTTGACCGTCACAGTGCGCGTCTGGCAGCTCTGGAATAGCTCATTCTCCACGATGTAGTCCGCAACGTCCCGGCCCTTTTTTAGTGCTTCCGAAAATTCAGGAAATCGGTTTTTCCATTCGCAGAGGGTCGATATTGAGCAGCCTATATTCTCGGCAATCTGCTTGTCTTTCAGGCCGTCTTTTGCCCATCCGCGAAGCAGTGCCAGACCTTCCGGCTCTAACCACTGCTCAAACTTACCTTTGCGGCCAATCGCAACTCACCTCCAAATGCTTTCAAGGCGCTTGCCCACCAGATGGTACAGCAGAGCGCCCACCAAAAGAGAAACAGCCTCGCCCGCTGCCACGCACACAGCATTCAGCAGGAACGGAGAACCGTACACGATGGACAGCTCTGCGCCTACTACGATACCGTTGAACACAGCGCCAAACAGGACAGTCGGCAGCGCCTTGCCGCACTTGCGAGCGAAGGAACCGACAATCAGATTTGCCAGAGAACCGACAATGACATCAAGGATGCCCAGCGGGGAGGTCAGGTTTGCCAGTGCGCATCCGAGGGTGTAACCATAGACTGCGAACGTGTTGTGCATACAGAACAGCAGGATAACCTCGGAAATCCTGCACTGAATCTGTCCATAACTCAGGGGCGCGATAGCCACGCACAGGACATAATAGATGGCCGCAGTCATGGCGGCATAGATAAGGGGCTTGATTTTACTGTGCAGCATAATCAGTACCCCCCCCAGAGAATTTTTCAGTCGGGTGGTTGCAGTAAACCAGTAACGTTCGTAGTATTCCTGCATCTTCATTGCCTCCTTATATGCAGCTTCCCACTGCCGTTGCCGCATGACGGCGCGTTTTTCGGCAGTATCTTCGTTTTTCAGCTTTCGGCTTCCCAAACGGCCATATAGAACGCCCTGCGTCCAGCTGGAACTATCCACATAGTCAAAGGGAACCTTCTTCAAGATGTCCTTCCGGGTCATGCCCAGACAGTGAACACGGCAGTTGTGCTGCCACGCTATCTTCAAGAATTGCGCATACTGGTCATCTTTGATGTCCTCATTTTTGAACCCAGTAATTGCAACGACCTTGCCGCTGTACTCTTCGCACATCCGGTAGAAGTTTTCTATTCCGCGCCCTTTGTGCCAGACAGGAATAATCTTGTCCGTTTCCTGTTCCAGCCGTCTACGCAGCTTTATGACGCGCTCAAGGCCGATGACCTTGTCCACGTCCATCTCAAAGTAACCAACGATTTTGTTACAGTCATTTTCACGAATGAAACGCGCATAGGATTCCGTGTATTCTTCCCAGTTGAGTTTTGTCTTGCCCTTCTGGAAGGTGTGCGCACCGGAATCTATCATGATGCGCTCGCTCTGCTCGATGATGCCCAGTGCTCTTTTGGGGTTCTTCGGGATGTAGTAGTAGGACATCAGGTTGTAGTGCATCGACCCCAGTTCATCCAGACGAGCGTTGTTGTTTTCCAAAGCACTGAGGAATATTTTCAATCCTCACCGTTTTGTTCATCTCCAGCGACTCCTTCAAATTTTTTGAACTTGGCTTTCAGGTCGATGTGGCCGCAGCAGGGGCAAATCAGCTTGTCATCGTGCGGCTCGTCATACTCGCTGCGAAGGTCGGTCGAATCGTCAAAGATATCGTCCGGTGCCTCGCTGTCGAAGTTGAAGTCGAAATCTCCGAAATCAACCTCGGCAAGTTCCTGTTCCAGCTTGGAAAAGTCCCAGCCGGTCATTTCACCGGTTTTGTTTGCGAGGATGCGGTATTTCTGCTTTTGCTCTTCGGTCAGACCGGTGTAGCGCACCACGTCAGCGGTGTCCACATGGAGCTGCATCAGAGCGAGGCGGCGGGTGTGTCCGCTGAGGATGACGTTATTCTCGTCCACCTCAATGGGGTCCAGCGCGGTGCACTGGCGCATGCTTTCCGCGCAGGCGTTCACGGCTTCCGGTGAGATGACGCGAGGGTTGTTCTCATACGGCACCAGATCGGAGACCGGCATTTTCAGCAGTTCTTTCTGAATCATCTTTTTTCTCCAAATAAAAAGCCGCCCGGAAAACCGAACGGCAAAGATATCAAAAAAATAAGCAGCACCCATGCATTCAGTTTGACGGACAGGCGTAAAACGGGCGGGTGCTGCTGCATCCGGAACTTTCGCGGCCAGATGCCCCGCTATCGCGCGGCCCCCTCATAGGGCACGCAAGCACTCTGGGCAGGCCTTGAACCTGCAACCTACGGTTTTGGAGACCATCGCTCTGCCAATTGAGCTACCAGAGTAAAAAGCCGCCCTTGGAATCGAACCAGCCGTGTCTACACACACGCGCCGCGCTCCAAACTGCGCTCAGGCGGCCATATAAAAACAGCTCCGGTTCTCCGCCGGGGCTGTTGGTTGGCGCACATCCTGTCAGGAAAGCTACACCTTGGCAAGGATTCTAAGGTCTTTTCTTGGCACGGGAGGTTGCACGTGCGGCCTTGCGGGTTGTCTAGTCCATGCGCCATACGGTGCGATACGGCGGAATCGAACCGCCTCCTGTCTCTCATGAGCGGCAGGCTGCCTTTGTTTCAATGTATCGCATAGAGCAGTCCGCGAAACGGAAGAGAGAAAAATGCATGCAAAGCCAAAAGGAGGAAATTATCATGGAGGTTCGTTTCGGAGACTGCGTAGAAGCGGCGCTCCGCTGTGCGCGGTTCCGCTTGTACTGATTTTACCTTACTGCGCCCCGTTTCGGGAGTGCCGGGACATCACAAAATAAACGGTGCCTTTCTATGCAATTTGTACAATTCATACAGTGCTGAAGTCTGACCAGATCTCTGCAAGAGCTTTGCAACCCCGGTTAATACGCTTCCGGACAATATCAACACCGGAAACCCCTGTTTCATCGGCAATCTGATCCTGCGTTTTTCCATTAACGTAAAAATCTACGATCGCATTTGCACACTCTGTAGCAACGACAAGGCAATATGCCCGCTTTGTTGCCTCGTTCTGCAACGCTGTCAGCCGCTTCACCATCTCCCGATACCGCGTCTGTTCCTCAATGATATCCACAGCAGCATTACCGATTTTGTCTCCGTTTCCTGACGCAGTAGGCATACCGGAAAGGTTCTGCGTAATCTTTGTAGCGCTGCCATAGATCCTGTGAATACGTTCAAGTTGCCTATCCACGTCTATCTTGTAGTCCCTGCACTGTTGAAACCATGCCTTGACATCGCGGTAGTCTACACCGTCTCGCTTTTCATTTTCAGGTGCACATGTGAAGATCATCTTTTTTCTCCTTTACTCCCTCCAAAAATAGCAACACTCCGGGCGCTGCGAACGGGACGCGGTACTCCACCAAATCAGCAGGGGTGATGTACTTTCGGCCAAACAGGCGCTTCATGTCCTTCCAGACGGCCCACGGGACGCGGTAGAAAGCCCTGCCGCTAAATGAGCATAGTACAAAGGCGACACCTCCGAGGGCTTCTGTGCGGCTCAGACGAAGCGATTGTGCGGCCAACACACGATCAAAGGTCAGCCGGTCACTGTCAGTGTGCTTTGCTTCAAAATTGATGGCTCTTCCGCCTTTGAGAATGCCTTTGTAGTCCGGCTGGGCCTGTTTCGTGTGGCAGGCAAGGAACCGGCCAGCACGGTCCGGGCTTCCAATCGGACGCATCGGTTCTGGGGTCTTTTCGATGTCTGCAAGGCCGATGGATCTGTAATAGGCGCAGGCATTGTCAATGATGTGCTCAAAGCCTTCGCCCTCTGCGCGGCTTCGGGCACCGGTATAGCTGCGGCGAATGCTGGCCGCCGTTCTGGGTCTATTCATCGTCGTCCTCCCACTTGATAGCCTGTCCACACTGGCCGCAGAACACGTTCCGGGCCGTGTCGATGTTGTGCAGGTATTCACCGCTGCCGCAGTTGGGGCAAGCCAGAATACTCTTGTCGCCGTCCGGGAAGGGGCTGCGAGGAATCTTCAGCAGGAGAGCATCCCGGCCCATCCTGCAAGCCTCGTTCACTGGCTCCATACTCTCGTAACTCTCGCGGTGCGCCGGGTTGAGGATCTCCGCCGCGCGTTCAGTGCTCATTTTCTCGCTCATCGTCGCCTCTCCAATACTCCACGAAATAGATCTGGGCAGACTTACCGCCCCGTTTCTCTTTTCCCATGCGGACAACATATCCGTTATAAGCCAGAATAGCGGCAATAGCACGTCGGTCATCCACGAGGTTACAATCAATTTTGAAATGCTCAGACATCTCCATCACCTTCCTCGCCCTTGACCAGCTCCTTGAGGTGGGCCAGCTTCTTTTCGGCCCACTGAGGACTATGGCCATAGATGCAGTCGAGCTGGGCCAGCATGATTCTGACATCTTCCATCTCTTCACGGATGTTGTCGCCGCTCTTTACAGTAGTCGCGCAATCCGATGCCCGGCGGTACTTGAGCAGTGCTTTGGTAAGCTCGGACATCTCCTCGATAGCCATATCGACCTGCTTGTTCATGCCAAATTTCTGGACAGCAGCTCTCGCATAGGTGTACAGCTTATCCTCCGGCTTTTCTTCCTTCTCACCAGCCGGGTGAATGGCAAGGATCAGCTTTACCTCCGTGCCATCGTGCCGCGTCCAGCAATGTTCGATGCTCTGAGCGCCCATCTTCTCGCAGGAGGTGAGCAGCATATCGCGAACGGTGCGAATGAGGTTTTCCTGAATCTCTCTCTGCGTCATTTTACCGATACTCCTTTCCAGTTGCCTTGTCCCGCAAGGGGATTCGTCCAATGATCTCAAAACCTGCCCACTCGGCCACCTGCCGAAGCAGGGGCACGAGGAGGCTGATTTGCAGCAGTTTGGCAGCTTCCTTCTGCCGCTCATCCTTCTGCATGCTGCGGAAAGCTGCGCAGGGGGTCGGATCTGCATAATGCTCGGCGTTCCGGCTCATGTTGTCATTACTCATGTTCAAGCTCCATTCTCCAACAGGTCAAACAGAGTGGGTGCATCCTTTTCTGCATCCGCAGATTCCAGATAGCCCACGCCGTCACGAAAATAATCCGGGTTAAGCTCCACGCCCTTGCCCTTGCGGTTCATCTTCACCGCTTCATACGGCACCGTGAAAAGCCCTGCAAAGGGGTCAGCAACAAGTTCGCCCTCATTGCTGTACCGCTCAATCAGGCGCTGCACGATGTCGATCTGAAGCGGGCAGACGTGGAGGTTCTGCCGCCGCTGGCTCTGGGTGGTGTTTAGGGTGCGCATCCGGTTGATATCGTCCCAGACGGTCATGTCCCACGAGCCGGGAGCGACCACCATGAACGTGGACGGCAAACGGCCATCCTTGTCCAGACTTTCCGCGAGCTTGACGTGTTCCTCGTAGGAGTAGACGCTGTTCCGGCTGAACTTGCGGTATACGTTTTGCAGCTTGGAGGTCGGGATTTTTTCCAGTTCCTCGCGGGTGAAAGGCCGGTCGCCGCTGCTGCGCCAGAATGCGTGAGCGTCAATTTGCCACTGGGCGCGGGTGTATTCCTCTTTGGACTTCTTCACCGGCGTATCGGCATATCCACGGCTGCAATCGGTGGGCAGCTTGCGGAACAGCAGGATGTATTCTGGGCAGCCAACACCCATCTTCGTGCCGTCCTTGCACTGCTCCGTCCATCCCAGACGGTAGGTCTGGTTATTCTCCCGGACAACGTCCGTGACAACCGTAATCATTCCGAAATAGGCGAACCCATGCTTCCGGAAATGAGCGATACAGTCCGCGTGAAACGGCTCAATGGTCGGCGCTGCAAGGCCGGTGACGTTGGCGAACTCCACGCGATCTTTCACATGGATTGCAGCCACGCGACCCGGCTTCAGGGTGCGCAGCAGTTCCGGGGTCAGATAGTCCATCTGACGGAAGAACTCTGCATCATCCGGGTTATGGCCGAAGTCATTGTACGAGGGCGAATATTCGTAATGGTTTCCGAACGGGATACTAGTCACATACAGGTCAATGCTGTCCGTTGGCCAGTTCCGGACTTCTTCCACACAGTCGTTGTTGATGGCCGTGTAATTGTTTCCCTTGACTTCCACTCTCTCACATCCTATCGTTCTCTTCAGGGTCTCAAGCGCAAGGCTACCGAGACCGTATTCTTTGATGATTTCCTCCATCTGCTCGCTCAGTTCATCGTACTGTCTCCACTTGCGTTGCAGCGCCAGCAGCACCTCCGTCTCCGTGTCCATGTACAGGATGTCGATGATGACCGGGGACTTTTGCAGGAAACGGTAGATGCGGTGAATGGCTTGAATGAAGTCGTTGAACTCGTAGTCGATGCCCATGAAAATGGCGCGGTGGCAATGGCGCTGGAAATTGCAGCCGGAACCGGACAGGCTTTTCTTGGTTCCGAAGATGCGGGTGCGGCCCTGTGCGAAGTCCATGACCCGCTGCTCTCTGGTTTCCAGCTCCATGCTGCCGTAGATATCGACCATCTCCGGCACGGCCTTTTTGAGCGCCTTGCGCTCGTCCTCCAAATCGTGCCAGACCACAAAATGCTCGTCCGGCGGTGCCTCCGCAATGATGCGGGCTACCTCGGCGGCGCGAATATCGATGCTGTCCCTTTTCTCCTTGGCTGCATCCGACAAGCCCATGGCGGCATCATGGCCGAGCTTCATCTGGCCGTCCGCTTCAAACTCGGCGGGCCGGTCAAGGCTGTTCAGCTTGTGGTATCGGATATCCATCGGCGGCAGTGAATAGCCGTCATCCGAGAATCCGAGGTCGCTCGGCTTTTGCAGGAAAAGGCCCCAACTGGCGCACCAGATCCAGAACTCGCGCTCGCGGCCAGGATACAAGGTCAGATTGTTGGCCTTGGTGCTGTCCCTCTTGAAAAAGCGGGTCAACGCCTGTCCGGTGTCCATCACTTCCAGAAAGCCCGCATAGTGAATCAGCTCTTTGAACCGGTTCGGGGCCGGGGTCGCGGTGTTTGTCAGCTTATATTTCACGCCCTTGAACTTGAGCATGAAGCTCTGGTAGGTCTTGCTGCCGAAGCTGCGCAGCGTTGCAGCCTCGTCCAGACTGACCGCCGTGAAGCGGTGCGGGTCAATATCGCCATCGCGAACCCTCTCGTAGTTGGTCAGGATGATGGGGGCCGTGCTGGCCTCCACCTCGGCCATGGTCTTGCAGTAGGGCGGTTCTTCCATGCCCAGCAGATTGACCGCATCTGCCCGGAACTCCGGCATTACGTTCAGCGGCATCACAATGAGTGTCTGGCCTCCCTCGTGCTTCTGAAGGATTCTGCACCATTCCAGCTGCATGACCGTCTTGCCCAGACCGAAGCGGGCAAAGATGCTGCGCCGACCGCCGCGCAGCGCCCACAGGACGCTCACGCGCTGGTGATCTTTCAGCACCGGGTTGACCTCTGCGGGGTCAATCTCAATGCCTGACAGGGGCGCAATGTCGATTTTGCGCTCCAAAAATTCTTTGTATGTCACGTTTTCATCTCCCATATATTGCGAGCCGTTACGCTTTGGCTCTCCCCACAAAAACGCCCGAAAACAGGCGGTTCCCGATTGTGTAGTGATAATACCTGTGTCCGTCCGGAATGGTTTCTTCCGTGCCATCTGCCGGTCTGAGCACCATCGGATGACCAGCGACCTGAACGACATACTCACCGCCCTGCACAAGCCGCTGCATCCAGCTTTCTGCAGGTGCAGCATCAACCCGGCTTCCATCCATGCAGCAGACCGCTACGGCAGGCGGAACAGGGGACAGCATCGTGAAAAGTGAAAGCTGTTCGACTTCAATCACGGTGCACCTCCTACTTTGTAGATCAGAGCCACAGCAAGCATCCAAATCATAAAAGCGGTAGTTGCTGCAAGAGCTATGGGGTGATCGCGCAGCAGCCAGACAAGCAGTTTCGATGCAGCCGCAGAGGCTTCCGCCAGTTCTTCCGTAAGCTGGCCCAAAATCTCAGTTTTGGGCAGGTAGTCGGAAATTTTCTTTTCAGCCATCGCCGCTTTTCCGCGCGGCTGGCGGCTTCCGAATTCACCCATTGTTCTTTTCCTCCAGTTCAGGGCCTGTGATGTTAGGCATCCAGTGGGTGACATCATCCAGAGGAATGCACTCTCTGTTCTCAGCCCAATCTCCGTTTTCATACATGAATGCGGTCAAGATAGCACCATCGGAACAGTACACGATGACATCAACATTCGGGTCAGGCGGGTCTTTCTTTGCATCTCTCCAGAGCTGGCGGGCCATTTCCTGCGGGTCAGCTTCAGGAAGAGCATCAATAACCCTGTTCACATCAGCCAATGTCTTGAGGTAGCCCAGAGTGGCCTCCATGAAAAGATGCTGCTTCAGGGTTTCAACATCAAGATATTTCCGCTTCATCTGGATCCCCCCTCACTTCACGGACGGGTTCACACGCTCAACCAGCTCACAGCCGGGCACTGCCGTGCCGGTCTTGAGCAGGGCCGCAATGGCCGTCTTGTTGGGTGTGCGGGTGGTCATCTCGGTCATGTACTCGGCAGGGACGGCAGCTTCATCCAGCACGCAGACGGCCTTACTGCGGCGAAAGCTCACCGCGCACCGGTCACTGCTGAAGTTCTGCCCACCCAGAGCATCGGTCAGATAGTGCTTGAGACTGTCGATCTTGCGCTTTGCGGCTGCCCTGCGGTCAGCAAAAGCCTTTTCCTGCGCTTCAAAGGCCGCAACATCGGCTTCAAGGTTCTTTACCCAGCAGGCAATGTTGTCCACCTTCTCGGCCTTTGCCATGTTCAGCTCTTCCAGCCGGTCGATGTCCATAACCTCGCCGGTCTCCGGATCTACGCAGTCCAAAATCTGCGAGTTGATCTCATACAGGTTCATAGTTCTTTTTACCTCCATGCGTTCAGAGCACGAGAAGCGGCCCTGAACGGCGTTTTGCGTTTTGTAGTATAACTTTGCCGGTTTACCCTAAAACCATGCTCAGAGGGCTGCGTATGCCGGTCTGAGCGCGTATGTACCGGCTATTGTTTTTTTAATGGCCTTCGCCGGGCTGCGTCTGCCAGAAAATTCTTTGCATTTTCGGCTTCCTCTGCCGGGCGGCTTGCCATGAACGCCCGGTTGCGCGGGGCATTCGCCTTTTTTGCTTCATCCCTATCACGGGATATCCACCCGGATGCTGCAGCCTTCCAGTTCTTCATGGGATTCCGGCCCACCTTCCAGCCGTTGGACTCGTAATAGGCATGAAACCGGATAGCCTGCCCTTCCGTGCCGCCCTTCTCCGCAAAGTAGTTTTTCACCGTTTCAACATCCGGCGGTGAAAACCTGCTTTTGGGGGTAGGGGGCAGCGCTTCAGCGCTACTACTATCAGATACTTTAGTATCTGTTGTACTTTGTACTTTGTACTTTAGGGGCCTTTTGGTTTCGTTTGGTTTCTCAAAAAAACCAATTGGTTTCGTTTGGTTATCGTCAAAAACCTTTTGGTTTTCGTCGGTTTTCTTTGGTCTGCCGCCCTTTCGACCTGCTTCTCGGTGCGCAAGAATAGAACGTTGATACGTCTTTATGTTTTCGTCCATAAATGAGCGCAGGGATTCAAAGGCCACCTGTTCGATAGGCTCAAGCCCTTCCGGCTCTTTGCCGTGCTCCACATACTGCCGCATTTTTGTGAGCACGTTTTTGTATTGCTCAGGTGGCAGGATGTCCAAGATTACGAACTTGTCAAAGGGTATCAACAAGCCTTTTGGGCGAGCCATTTCGATATCGTCCACCACTAACCACCTCCTTCCCGTTTTTGAAAACCAAACGCTTTTCGTAAAAACCATTTGGTTTTCTTTGGTTTTTACAGGTCGATGATCTTAACCTCTACGCCGTAGCCGAGAACGTTCCGGCACTGCTGTTTGATGCGGGGGATTGCAACAGCGCTGCTTTTGAGGAACTTCTTCGTGCTGGGGGTGCAGGCCAGATACAGCGTAACGCCGTCCAGACTGGCCTTGGTTCCGCGCAGGTTGTCCGCAATGAACTTGTCACCGTAGACCTCAACACGGCGAATAACCTCTCCCCAGTTCGCAAAATCCTTGCCCGGATACTTCGTAGGAGTGGATTCCGGTTCAGCCTGCTGGCTGTTTTTGCTCTTGAGTTCGTTCAGGGCATCCAGCATTGCCGTCATGCAGGAGCTGCACACATTGATCTCGTTTTTCAGTTCAACAATGGCAGCGTTCAGGCCGGTCAGCCGGTCAATTACTGCCTTCATGTCATCATTCTGCCGGTACAGGCGGCTGTCGATAGATTTCAGCAGGATGTAAACCCGGCTATCATCCGGGGTATCATTCGGTACATCCTCAAGAATGAAGTCGTATGCACCGTTGCGGATATTGACAACTGCCGACACGGAACGACCGATAATGGATGCGACCTCTGCATCTGACAGGCCCTTACTGAGAAGAAGCTTTGCATTGCGCACCTCTTCCGGCATAATATTTCTTTTTGCTGGCATTTTTCTCTCCCTCATTTCTGCCGCTCAGAACGGCAAATCTTCATCATCGTTGATCACGGCAAAATCATCCGTGCCGGTCTCAGCCGCCTGCTGGGCGCTCTGAGCGTTTCTAGCTTCGCGGGCATAACTTTCCGTCTGTTCATCAAACCCCCGTGTAGACGTGTTGTCAGGGGCTTTCGAGCCGCAAAAGCTGACCTCACGCACCTGAATCTCATAGGCAGTGCGGTTGTTGCCCTGCTTGTCCTGATATTTCCGGGTCTGCAAGCTGCCATTGACGGCGATCATGCTGCCCTTGTCGAAATACTGGGAGATGAACTGCGCCGTCTTGCCCCACGCCACACAGGGGATAAAATCCGTCTCACGCTGCCCGTTTGCAGAGTAGCTGCGTTCGCAAGCGATGTCAAAGGAGCAGACCTCCTTGCCGCTTGTGGTGGTGCGGAGTTCTGGGGTGTGGGTCAGGCGGCCCATAATTGCAATCGTGTTCAGCATAGATCAGCCCTCCTTCGGCTGCTTCTGGGCACACGTCCAGCACAGGATGCGCCCAAACTTCTTCTTGGTGCTGGCGGCGGTCTCTGCCGGTTCCACGGTGCGGCCCTTATAGGTCACCGGCTGAAGTGGTTTGCCGCAGCAGGCGCAGATAAAGGGCTGTTCCTGTGCGGGCTGCTGCTTCGGAGCAGGAGCTTCACGCTTCGGAGCAGGCTGCTTCTGCGGCTTGTTCACACCTGCGGGGTTTCGACCTTCTGCCGCATGATACTCGTCCGTGTCGGCATCCTTGGTATCGTCGATGCAGAACAGGCCGTTCAGGGCATACTTGCGGGCGTAGCTGCTGGATGTTCCCGTCACCTGTGCAGCGTCCATCTTGGTTTTTTGCTCCGGCTCTCTTGCGTATGCCTTCACGGAAATGCAGCCACCATCCAGAGATTCCAATTTTGCAGTGGCTTCGATGTAGTGCCACCCCTCAAGAACCTTCGGTTCATCGGAGAGCGTAAGCAGCAGGTCATGAGCCTTGAGAATAGGCTTCACTGCTTCCAAAATGTCCTCACAGGAACGATACCTGTACCCGCCGAAGGTGTTCATCTGCCCTTTAGGGGCCTTGAGTTCGCTCTGCACAGCGGCCAGAGCGGCGTAAATGCTTGTGCTTTCCATTACTCTTCATCCTCCTGATCTTCGGTCTGTTCTGCCCCTCGCGGCAGGAAATAGTAGTCGTCCGGCGGCTCAAGTGCCGGGCCGTAGCCGTCAAGGGAAAGGTCGTACATCGGATTCATACTGCCACCTCAGGTGCCTGGTCAATGGCGGCAGGGGAGATGTCTGGTGCGGGAATCAACTTTCCAGCGGTCAAACGCTGCGGAGCAGGGGAGTGCTGCGTTTCGCTTGCAGGCTTCCCGAACTTGACCTCGGCACCCAGATCTTCGACCTCGACCGTGACGCGCAGGCGGTACAGGCTTCCTGCTTGACCGAGGGTAGAATAGACATCGTTCATCAGCTTGTCGATGACTTCCGGGACATAGTTCCCGCCCACAAACCTGCCGTCACTAGAAAAGCGGCCCTGAATCTCAACATAATTTTTTTCCATCTTGTAAAACCTCCGAAAATGTGTTATCTTCGGGTTGATGTGACCTGTAAAATCCATCAACCCTTGCAGCCTGCCGGTGCGCCAACACCAGCGGGCTGCTTTTTCTTTTGTGCGGCCAAAATCTCTTTGATGCGGCCTTTGCCGTAGGTTCCGGCGCTTGCCATGAAACGCTCGTTGTCGTCCACAAGGCCCTGATGGATTGCCCCGGCCCGCTCTTCCTGCTGGCGGATAAGTTGCTCTGTGCGCTCCCGGTAGCTCGCTTCGAGAGCTTTCACCCTGATATGTACAGCGCGGCACTCCGGACACCGCTCAGTGCGGCGGCCCACATTGTGCATCACCTTTCCGCAGTCAACACAGACGCGGGTGTAGATCATATTGTTACTGGAAGCCATGCTCAGCCAACCTTCCTGCCGCTCTTCACGGTATTGGCCTGCGGCTTGTGAATCTTGCAGCAGCGCTTCTCGCGTGCTTCGGCTGCAAAGCCCAGCCGCATGAAGAAGATTGCAAGCAGGATCAGCACTATAGCCGTAATAAACGCACCATCCGAAACGGTGCCGCCGGTCTGACAGGTGCCCTCAAGGCCCATGCTGTACAGCAGACCCGTCGCAAAGCTCCCCATTGCCAGCCAGTACCAAACGCCAGATTTAATCTTCATCGGTGTCCTCCTTTTCAGGTTCCGTATAAGTAAGGGCATCAATTGTCTTGTAGGTAAGCACTGCGACACATGCCAGGCGCATGTTGTTCCTAGTGGGGAAATATGCGTTCAGAATCTGAGCGGTTGCAGAGGCCAGCAAGTCAAGCAATTCCGTGACGTTGCCTTCGCCTCGGATGGTAGATGCTTCGCTGTCGATGTAAAGTTTTGCGTTCATGCGGATTCTCCTTTCTCAACAGTAGGGAAGAACAGCTCCCCGATTTCGTCCTGCCGGATGTCCAACAGTTCACAAATTGCTACGATCTCTTTACTTGTCCACGGCTGGTGCCCGTTCATCCGGGCGCTCATAGTGTACCGGCCAATGCCGCTATGTTCAGCGACTTCCTGATCGCGGTAGCCGCAGCTGTGGAACCGCCCCCGCAGCTTCCAGTACGGAATCTGCCGGAAGGTGCCCTGTACGACCTTCATCATGCTTTTTCGACCTCCTTTCTTTGATGTGTGCCAGCCGTGCAGGCTGGTTCTTGTCCCAGCGGGCTTCCCGCCAGTATTTGTTCCGCCCGTTCATCAGGCGGTCTCCCTTGTGCTGACCTTTCTCAAAGGCGGCTGCTCCGGGTTGTCCCGGCTCTGCTTGTAGCGCTCAACGTCCTCAACGCGGAAGTAAAACTTGCTCTTGCTGCCCTTCTCGCCGTGAGAGTAGGCATCCAGCAGACCCTGCTTCCGAAGCTGTAAGACCCGCGAATAGCAAACGCCAAGTGCTTTGGCGGTTTCTTTGGTGGTGTAATACTTCGACACGATATCGAATCTCCTTTCTGTGGGTGGCTCCCACGACCTTGCCCGGCTGGCTGCCGGGTGGTTTCGGCCCCTGCCACAGGGCCATCGTCAGGCGGGGTTACAGGTCAAGATAGACCGCAAGGGCGGTCAATGCACCTTCCATGCCGAAGCCGTGGCGGCGTTCCTCTGGCTCGTCGGAATCCTCCATCTTGCGTGCCTGCTTCAAAACGGCGTTCATGGCTTCTTCCAGCTCTTTGGCGGTGATGGTCTCTTTCATTGTTCAGTCCTCCTTAGTCTTTGATCTCACACACGTCGGCCACTTCGTAGACATCCAGACCGTGCCCGGTCTCGTCGATCAACCGCTGCACTGCCACGTTCCGGGCATCCACCGGGTCATCAGCAAGGACCTCGTAGCAGTCCCAGAACTTATCAACCGTGTTGTAGACATACACCTTATAACGCTTCATAATTTTTTCTATTCCTCCTGTTTGTTGTGGTGTTCTTTACATGAGCTATTATACTACTATTAGATTTAGATGTAAATAGTTTTTCTAAAATTTCTAATTATTATTACAGCATCGGATGTAAAAAAGCACCAGCCTTTCAGCCGGTGCCTGTTGCTCACTCTTTCGTGGGTGCTGCGGTGATAACCAAAGCGTCTTCAGCATCTTCAAGAGTAGTGCATGATGTCCTTTCAGTTGGGATATGCTCTCTCAGCCACTTCATGCTCATGTCGTGGTCGATAAAGGCCATGGTGAGACCGTGTCTTATTTCGTTGCCCATATAGGTATAGATCAGATCCATATCTTCTTCCGAGAAATCGGTGTCAAGAAAAGCATTGACCCCCGAAAGCATAAATTCGTGGAAGCGCCGGTTTCGCCACTCCTGCGAATACGGAGCGGTCTTGAATGCTGCCCGTGAAAGCCATTCCAACACCTTTGCTTCGATATCTTCAACGTAATGACAATCCTCTAAGATGAAAGACTGGTTTGTGCGCGGGTGAGCAATAAACTCGTACCCTACATCATCAGAATCACGGATGAAACTGCCGGGAAAGCATTCGAGGAGCTTTGTGCGGGCTTCTTCTACATCGGCTTCTACATCGGCAACTCTCTTGTGCTCTTTTTCATTCATCGTTTTTCTCCTTAGTCAAACTCAGGCATTGCAAGAATGATCTTCTTGCAGCGCTCTTCACTGACCCTATACGGCTTGTGCCGAAGGGTGTTATCCTGCATGATCTGCCAGTAAACCATGTTCGGAAGCTCAAACAGGGCGGTGCAGCGCGGATACAGGCGCACGGCCTGATTCCTGATTTCTGCGTCAATTTCATCACGTCTGGTCATTTTCAATCAACCTCCGATTTTCTGATTTCCTCGCGTAGGACTTCGTATTTCCGCTGGTGCCCGCGCTTTTGGCTGTGCCTGATGCTGGCCCAGAATGATTTTTTGCTTGCAAAGCCGAGGGCTTTTGCACAGTCTGCCGGGCGACCACTGCATAGCAGCCGCCCCGTTTTTCTGTCCCAAACGGTATACCATGCGTAATACTTTTGTGTGTTCATAAAAGCGCCCGTCAGGCCAGATAGCACAGCCTTTTGATTTACCGGGAAACGGCCTTGGTCATGGCATCGATCAGCCAATGACCGCACATGATGTTGTTCCAGTTGTTGGCCTGATAGTTCTTCGTGTTACGGTGAGGAGCGCTGTGGGTGACAAAATCGCTCATGGCGTTCACCGCGCCCCATGCGGTATTGCGGAACTTTGCAAGGTCGGGGGCCATCACACAGACCATGTAGCCGTCCTTCATCTCCTGCACATGGCGCTTCTGGATGTTGCTCATGTCATCCGCTTCAGGGAACAGCTCGTCAAGGATCTTCCGCAGGCGCTCGTCAGATACGGTGGTGTTTGCCATCTGATCTGCCCGCTCAGCCAGAGCGTCCATGTACTTTCCGGCCATCTCAAGGCACTGCTGCGCTTCCACCAGCTTGGTGCTGATATCGCCCACATGGCGCACGCTCCACGCCCGCTGTGCCGTGTTCAGGGCGAGGTTCAAGGTATTATTGCAGACCACCCGAACAGGGGTCATGCAGACGCGGACAGCGCCGGAACCGTCATGTGTGTTGGAGAAGCAGACATAAGGCTCTGTCTTATCTCCGCAGATTTCGGAATCAGGCAGCTTTGCCAGCAGCCAGATCTTCTTGCCGTCAAGCAGGCTGCCCGCTGTCTCGTAGTGGACATCGCCACCAATCAGGGCATCCGTGAAGGCAAATGCATCCGCGTTCTGCACAATGCGGTACTTGTCGCTGACAACGCCCAGCACCTTGTTGTCAGAGCTGCGCACATTCGCCTTGTAGCCGGGAATCGGCTCATAACCGCCGTTCAGCCACATATCGCGGGCCTCAACCGTCCAGTCCAGACCGGCCAGACGCAGGGCATCAGCACTGGTGGGCGCTTCCTGCACCATCGTTCCCAGACCGTGCCAAGGCTTCTCGCGGACATAGAACATCGTTTCAACATTTGCAGACATATTTCGTACCTCCAAAAATTATTGTGTTGTGCGGTGGCTCCCGCGACCATCCCGGTGACTTCACCGGGATGGTTTCGGCTGCTGCCGGGCAGCCATCATCAGGCGGGTCAATAGATTTCCCTTTCAAGCCTTAAACTCCGGGCATACAGAGCCACGGAAGTGAGTGAGACGGATTGCGTGCTTCAGCTCCCTGTCGCTCATGCAGGGGGTGCAGAGCTTGCTGACGAACTTGATTGCCCACCACAGGCCTTCAACAGTCTGACGGTCAAGGACCGCCCGGCGCTCGGTATCGGTCTGGGCGGCGTAGTACCGCGCTAAGGTGTTATTGCAGTCTGCAACAAAGTTGGAGGGGATGTTGATAGAAAGTGCGTTCATGTTCAGCCATCCTTTCATCATCAAACAGTGGGCATTACGCGGGCCACATAAGACCGGCGGCGGTCGTTCATGTAAACGCAAAGGTGAACGGTGCTGACATACTCGCCGCTCTCGGCGCTGTCCATCTCGCAGAGCACATCCTGCCAACCGAACACATCAGCGCCGGAATAGCTCATAGCTGCAAGGAAGCAGGTCTTGCCAGATTCCTTTGCTGCGAACCGCTCTGCCTTCTTGATCTCGGAGATTTTCAGGTTGAAGTCTTTCATCGTTTTGTACCTCGCTTGTTGATTTTTTACTGATATAGTAGTATTATTTATGTAGGATATACTGTTCTCTGTGTATCATTATACTACTATTAGATTTAGATGTAAATAGTTTTTTCTAATTTTTCTAATTTTCTTCGGAGGGCTGCTATGTTTTACGACCGATTTTTAGAACTCTGCCGCCAAAAAGGTGTATCTCCTGCCGCTGCTGCTCGTGAAATGGGCTTTTCAAACGCCACTACAACACAATGGTCACATGGTTCCATTCCCTCAAAGGCATCTCTTTCCAAAATTTCAACGTATTTTGATGTTAGCACTGAATATCTAAAGACCGGTATTGGAACTGCAGCGACTTCTGAAACCCATTCTCCTGACAATAGCGCTCCAATTGAACCGGACACTTTTCAATTTGAACGCTTTGTGCACCTGTGCAAGCAACAGGGAAAGATGCAGTCACACCTCTATGACCTCGTTGGCCTGCCGTCCAAAGCCGGTAGCAACCTAAGGCGCACCAAAAAGGTGAAGCCAGAAATCCTTGAGGTGTGGGCTACAGAGTTGAACACCAGCGCAGCATACCTCAACGGTGAAACAGATGATCCTTCCCCTGTACCAGCCCCGGCTGCCCCTGAGCAAAAAGAGAAAGCCCCCCAGTCAGACGTTGACCGCCTGATGGAGGGCTTGAATGCCGAAAGTATACGGAAACTGAGAGAGTATGCAGAGCTGCTCCTGCTTGGGCAGGAACAAGGGAAAGAAAAGCCGTAAAGTACAGACATCCTACTATAATAATAGTGTAAAAGTGTATAAAAGTGTTGTAAATATCACTTATAAGTGATATAATAGCATAGGCGCAGACAGGATGTGGTTATATTGAATGATCTTGAAACACTGCTGCAACTAGTGATGTTGCTTGCAAAATATGGAAATTCAGTTATTGTTCATGATGTTTTCCGAGATGAGCTTGCTGGCTTACTTGCAAAATCAGGTTCAGAGGATAAGTTTTTCAAACGTTTAGCATCGTATATTCAACAGCTTGTGGAAAATGGGGAAGCCGCAATTGGCCCTCCGGGTGCACCGATCGAACATTTGGCAGGGCAAAAGAACCTTTGTGCTATGAGGTTCAAACTTGGAATTTCAAATCTTCGGGTTTTCTTTGTTTATAAAGATGGTTTAATATACTTGCTATCTTCTTTCTACGAAAGACAAGGACACAAAAACACTGAATACAGTACCCACACACCTATTGCTAAAACGCGTTTTGCAGAACTTATGGAAGGAGAATGAAAATGTCTCATAGAACAACATTGTCTGACCTTATCGCTGCCATAGCCAAAAACATGACTACTGCCGAACTTGCAAAGGCCGTTGTAAATATCCAAATTCAGCAAATGATACACGACACCCGCATGGCAAAAGGCTGGACGCAAAAAGATCTTGCTGATAAAATGAGGGTAAAACAAAGCCTTGTTTCCCGTTGGGAAAGCGGGGATTGCAACTATACCATCGACACTTTGATTGACATTGCCGATGCTTTGGGGCTGTCGGTACAGTGCCCTTTGAAGCCCGATGAAAGAATCATGTCCACCGAACCTGAAAATGTGAAGTCTGATGCTGCAAACAACACAGCTTTTAAAACGCCTGACTTTTCTTCGTCAAGGTTGATTCGGTTCCCTGAAACACCTAAAAAGCCAACCGGAGGTGCACACAATGGATGCAAAGCAGTTTGAAGCTGACATTCAGTATCTTGGAAGCTTTCTTACGGAATGCTCTTTTGATAATAATATCATTGATGCTGTGTCGCAGTGTGAATTAACGCATCAGCTCTCCGTTTCTATCAGTGAGCAAGTTCCAATTGATGATCCTTCTAAGAAGGCTGCTTATGTCAGGCTCATTCTTGACGGCGTTTATTCATTGCAGGATGGCTCAGAAGCTTCCTGCAAGTATCACATGGTTATACACGGCAAGTTTATGATTGATAAGAGCGTACCTGACGAAGATTTTGAAACAAAATTGTGGTTCAACGGCTCTGCAGCGGTGTATGGCATTGCCCGTTCAAAAATGGAGGTTATGTCCTCTATGGTTCTTAATCATGGAAAAATCGAGCTTCCAATGGTCAATATGTACGAACTGCTCAAAGCTCAGTTTGAAAAAGAAAACAAAAGTTAATCCTCGTTCTATGTTTATCCTCCGGGAATGACGGGGTGCCATGTGGCGTAGAATATCATTCACTTGTAAGAGCGGGGTTTGCTGTGTGCAGATCCCGTTCTTTGTTCGTTATTAAAGCAAAAAAGCCCCTCGGCAAAGCCGAAGGGCCAGTGTACAAAGGAGCCGCTTCAATCAGCCCCTTCGTGTGCGAGCTGGGTTCTTCGCAGCGCGGCAGCGTATACTTCCAGCTTTTTGCGGTTATCCTTTGAGAGGGTGTTGTATACATTCCTCATATATTGCCTGTCCCTCTCAACACCCTTAGTGCTTTCGAGAACAGCCGTTTTCTCCTGCATCTGCGTGTCACCTCCATGTTTCCATTTTTGTTTTGTGGCCCTCTCCAAAGCTCACAAAACAACTGCTCACAACCATATGCTACATCAAACAGTTGTTATTGTCAACAAGTATCAAAAAAATTGGATGTTTTTGCAATTTCAACCGAAAGGAGCAGAACGATGAAAAAGAGAACGAACACAGCGTTTTGGGTCGAAAAGGAAAAGCGCTGGTGCATCGCAGTTCAGAAGAACGGCACCCGCAAGCGCTTTTACAGCAGTACGCCGGGTCGAACAGGACAACGGGAAGCAAACGCAAAAGCGGATGCATGGCTTGATGATAGCATCAGAGACGGAAAAAAGAAGGTCAGCGCCCTTTATTCAGAGTGGGTGGAAGAGCTGAAGCTCACCTGTGGCACATCCTATGTTACGCAATGCCAGCGTTACGGGGACTGCTATATCCTGCCGACCTGCGGGAACATCCGCATTGACGAGCTGACCGAGGGCGACCTTCAAAAGGCAATCGACGTTTCGTTTCGGAAGCGATCTCAGAAGAAGAACCAGCGCAAGCCCATCTCAAACCAGCCGTTGAGCCGAAAGACGCTTATGACGATCCGGGCTGCGGAAACCGCCTTTGTCAAGTGGTGCCGAAGGAACAAGTACACGACACTCTACCCCGACCTGTCTATCCCGAAGAATGCCAGGATGGGGAAACGCACGATCTTGCAGCCCACCGCCCTGAAGGTTCTGTTTAGCGTAGACACCCGCACCTACTATGGAAAGCTGGTATTTGATGAATATATCTACGCCTACCGTTTTGCAGTTGCGACCGGCCTGCGCCCCGGGGAGCTGATTGGTCTCTGGTATGGTGACATCAAAGGGAACACGGTCAACCTTCGGCGAAGCATCAACGTGCACCGGGAACAGACGACCGGAAAAAACGAAAATGCAATCCGCTCTTTTGACATGGGCAAGGAAGCTCGCGAGGCATACGAGGCACAGGTGCAGCTTCTGAAGGCTCAAGGTATACTTCTGAACTACAATACCCCGCTGTTTCAGATCCCGTCAGAACACGCGCTCTATCGCCGCTGGGAATCCTATCAGGAAGCAAACGGGCTTGAGCCGAAAGTTTCACTTTACGAGCTGCGGCACACCTTTGTCAGTGTTGAATCCAGCGTCCTGACTGACAGCCAGCTGAAGATGCTCGTGGGCCATAGCAAGAACATGGACACTGCCGGTGTATACCGGCATGAATTGCAGGGGCAGCGTGAAGATTTGGCAGCCGCAACAACAGCAGCTTTTCAGAAAGCGCAGGGCTGATTTTGGTAACATTTCTGGTAACACTATTTTTTGTACCCTAGCACAAGTGGATATTTTGCAAGCCGCACAACAAGCGCAAATGCAAAGTGATAGAGCCATAACGTCTCCTATTTTTGACGTAGCAATATCAAATTTAATTGTTCGACTCCCATCGCCTCCACCAACAAAAAGCACCTGGATTCGTTGAAATCCGGGTGCTTTTCTTTTTGCTGAAACTGGTTTATAAAGCACTCTATAGCACAGAACGATTCGCTATTAGGGCGGCTTTTGTCACAATTTGTACGTATTTCCAGCAAAACAGAATGATTGTATAAAATTTATACACCCGCTAAAGTTTGTTTGTTGTCTGCGGCGGCGGCGCGGGGTATACTGTTGCCATAAGGACGGCGCAAGGATGCCGAAAAAAGCAATAAAAAGCAGGGAGGCTTTTCTATGTACTATTCCAGTGGCAACTATGAAGCATTTGCAACTCCTAAAAAGCCGGAGGGTGTCGATCATAAATCTGCATATATCATTGGTTCCGGTCTGGCCGCACTGACGGCTGCATGTTATCTGGTGCGTGACGGCCAGATGAAGGGCGAGCATGTGCATGTGTTTGAGAAAGACCCCATCCCCGGCGGTGCCTGCGACGGCTACAAATACGATATCGGTTACGTGATGCGCGGTGGCCGCGAGATGGATAACCACTTCGAGGTCATGTGGGATCTGCTGCGCTCCATTCCGTCTCTGGAGACCGAGGGTGCCAGTGTGCTGGATGAGTACTACTGGCTGAACAAGGAAGACCCCAACTATTCACTGTGCCGTGCTACCGTCAACCGCGGCGAGGATGCCCACACCGATGGCAAGTTCGGCCTGTCTGATAAGGGTGCTATGGAGATCATGAAGCTCTTCTTCACCCCCAACGAGCAGCTGCAGGATAAGAAGATCACCGATTTCTTTGATGATGAAGTGCTGAATTCCAACTTCTGGCTGTACTGGCGCACCATGTTTGCCTTTGAAAACTGGCACAGTGCTCTGGAAATGAAGCTCTACCTCAAGCGCTATATCCACCATATCGGCGGTCTGCCGGATTTCACCGCCCTGCGCTTTACCCGCTACAACCAGTATGAATCTATCATCCTGCCCATGGTCACTTACCTGAAGGACCACGGCGTGCAGTTCCACTATGAGACCAAGGTCGTGGACGTGAAATTTGATATCAATGGCAAGCGCAAGCAGGCAAGCAGCGTGGTTGTGGAGCACGCAGGCGAGATCAGCTCCATTGACCTGACCGAAAATGATCTGCTGTTCATCACCAACGGCGGCTGCGTGGAAAGCTGCACGATGGGCGCACAGGACAAGGCAGCAGGCTTTGATCCCACCATCAAGCCGGGCAACGGCTGGGACCTGTGGAAGAAGATCGCTGCACAGGACCCCGCATTCGGCAATCCTGAAAAGTTCTGCTCCGACCCCGAACATTCCAACTGGGAAAGCGCCACCATCACTACGCTGGACGACAAGATCCCACAGTATATCCAGAAGATCTGCAAGCGTGACCCGTTCAGTGGCCACACCGTCACCGGCGGCATCGTCACCGTTAAGGACTCCAACTGGCTGCTCAGCTGGACGCTGAACCGTCAGCAGCAGTTCCGAGACCAGCCCAAGAACCAGCTGTGCGTCTGGGTCTACGGCCTGTTCAGTGATAAGCCCGGCAACTACGTCAAAAAGGCCATGCGTGACTGCACCGGCAAGGAACTGTGCATGGAGTGGCTGTACCATATCGGTGTGCCTGAGGATCAGATCGAAGAGCTGGCCGAGCACAGTGCCAACACCATCCCGGTCATGATGCCGTATATCGATGCATTCTTTATGCCGCGTGCAATGGGCGACCGTCCTGATATCGTGCCGGAGGGTGCTGTCAACTTTGCCTTCCTGGGTCAGTTCGCCGAGACCGGCCGTGACACCATCTTCACCACCGAATACTCCATGCGCACCGGTATGGAAGCTGTGTACACCCTGCTGGACATCGACCGCGGTGTGCCCGAGGTCTGGGGCAGCACCTATGATGTACGTGCCCTGATCGATGCAACGGTCAAGCTGCGCGACGGCAAGAAGATCACCGACATGGATCTGCCGCTCATCCCGCGCCTTGCCATGAAGGAAGCTTTGAAAAAGATCGAGGGTACCGACCTTGAGAAATTCCTCAAGGAATACAATGCGATTTGAGCTCGTTGCTCTGATCCATTTTTAAATCCCCTTTGAAAACAGCCCGCTTTTGCAGTCAACGACTGGCTGCAGATGCGGGCTGTTTTTTTGCCCTGAAAAGGAATAATATTGCACAAAAAGTGCGACTTAGTACCGTAAATTATGAACAAATTGTGCGATTCCGGGTTGTTCTTGGGTGTTTTGTGTGTTATGCTTAATATAACAAGTGTCGGGCTGGTTCTGTGCGCCCGATAAAAACAAAAGAGAGTTTTAAGAGGAGGTCGTTTTTCCATGAAACAGCTTATCTCCCGCCGCAGCTTCCTGAAGGCCGCAGGTGTCACCACGGCCGTTGCTGCCGTGAGTCTGGGCGCACCCGCTGCGTCTGCATGTTACCCCGGCAGCTTTAAGGACATTACGATCCTGTACACCAACGATGTTCATACTTACATCGACAAAAAATCGCCGGAACTGACCTATGCTGCCATCGCAGCTTTGAAAAAGAGCTATCAGGATGCAGGCAAAAATGTCCTGCTGGTAGATGCGGGCGACCATATTCAGGGTACCGCATATGGTTCCATGGACGAAGGTGCATCCATCATCCAGCTGATGAACGCCGCTGGCTACGATGTTGCAACTCCCGGCAACCATGAATTCGACTACGGCATGGCCCGTGCAAAAGAGGTAATGGCTGAGGCAGATTTCCCGTACCTCTCCAGCAACTGGGTCAATCTGCCGCTGGGCAACCGCGTTCTGCCGGATGTCAAATACTTCACCATCGGCGGCCGCGTGATCGCATTTGTGGGCATCACCACGCCCGAGACCTTCACCAAGTCTACTCCGGCTTACTTCATGGATAAGAGCCAGAGCCGCTATATCTATGATATTCTGGGCGGTGACGACGGCCAGAAGCTGTACAAGGCTGTGCAGAAGTCCATTGATAAGGCCAAGGTCCTGGCTGACTACGTGATCGGTCTGGGCCATCTGGGCGTTGATCCTTCCTCTTCGCCCTGGACCAGCAAGGAAGTCATCGAGCACACCTCCGGCTTCGATGCATTCATCGACGGCCATTCTCACACCAAGATGGAGTGTGAGTGGGTGAAGGATCTGTCCGGCAAGGCTGTCGCCCTGACCCAGACTGGCTCTTATTTTGCAAATGTTGGCGAAATGACCATCAAGGCTGACGGCTCCATTGCCACCCGTCTGATTTCCTCTTACGAAGGCTCCGACAGTGCCGTTGCCGATATCCAGAACGCATGGGTCGCTTCTGTGGACGACATGCTGGGTGAGAAGATCGCTGTTGCCGATACGAACTTCTACATCTCCGACCCCGAGACTGGCAAGCGCCGCATCCGCATGGCAGAGACGAATCTCGGCGACTTCGTGGCCGACGGCATTTACTCCTACTTCAATGAGGTGGAACAGCTGCATTGTGACATCGCTATCATGAACGGCGGCGGCATCCGCGCCGATGAGAAAGCCGGCTACTGGACCTTCAAGACCTGCAAGCAGGTCAGCCCGTTTGGCAATGTGGCCTGTCTGATGTCTGTCACCGGCAAGCAGATCCAGGATGCACTGGAGTTTGCAGCCCGCTTTGCCGGAACGGAAAAGGAGAACGGCGGCTTCCTGCATGTGGCAGGCGCTTCCTACGAGATCCACGCCGATATCCCCAACACCGTGCAGACCGACGAGAAGAATGTCTGGATTGGCAGTGCCACCGGCACTCCGCGCGTGCAGAACGTGAAGATCTACAACAAGGCTTCCGGTACGTATGAACCGCTGGACGAGAGCAAGACCTACGCTCTGGCTGGCATGAATTACACTCTGCGCAATCTGGGCGATGGCTTTGCCATGTTTGATGGCGCAGAGCTGATCAAGGACTATGTGTCTGAGGATTATCTTGTGATGTCTACCTATGCCATGACCTTTGGCGGTGTAGATGCAGAGGGTCTGCCGCATTTGACCACCGCAAACAGCCCGCTGGCCGATTACCCGGGCTATCTGCTGGATTACGAGAATCCCTACGGCGCAGGACGCATCAGCATTCTGTAATAACTGCATAAAAATGGGCGTACCGTCGCAAAGACGGTACGCTGTTTTTGTATAACAATATAGAACGAAAAAAGCCATCCGGCATAAACCGGATGGCTTTTGGTTGGGGATGAGAGAATCGAACTCCCACAAGTAGAGTCAGAGTCTACCGCACTACCACTATGCAAATCCCCAATATTCGATTGCGTTTCGCAGTGTGAGCCGCTCAACGTGTGCTATTATACGCGGAAAAGTGATACTTGTCAAGCGTGATTTTGAAAAAATTGCAAACTTTTTTAAAATGCGCGCACCAGCGGAGAAGTTTCTGCTTTACCATAAACTGGCATATTCTGCACCGGTCTCTTCATATACTAAAATGTACAAACCTTCAAGATACACAAAGAAGAGGAGGACGGCCTATGCTGGAACGAACCCATGCCCAGAACACCCAAACTTTGCTTTCGAGCCGCATCCCGCGGGATACCGAGCACGAACGTTATCACCCAGAACTGGAAGAAGAGCTGAAGGAATGTCTGTTCTGCCTGCGGCGCAATGAGATGATGTTTGATCTGGAGGTAGATACAGACCTGATCGAGCAGCGCATTTACGAGCGGCAGGCGCTTTTGTGCCGCTACCGGTACTTACTGGCCAGGGCGCGGGAGCTGGGGCTGCACACCGTCCTGACGAAGTATCAGCCTGCTGGACAGGTTTGACAGGTTGGCAGCATAAAAATCTTGACAGAAAGCCCCTTGCGTGTTATCATAAGCAAAGATAAATGCGTACTGGGCTTTGTCCGGCGCGATGAAATTTTGAGAGTTAGAGAGGTTTTCTATTATGGAACGTATTAAGACCATTGCTACTCGTGACCTGACCAAGAGCGTTAAGACCGGCGGCTGCGGCGAGTGCCAGACTTCCTGCCAGTCCGCTTGCAAGACCTCCTGCGGCGTGGCTAACCAGCAGTGCGAGAACAGCAACAAGTAATTTTTGCAAACCCTATGCCGCCTTTGCCGGGCGGCATTTTTTTGTGTAATCTGGAATGGAGTGTAAAATGGTACATCAGTATCAATTGAACGGCTATAACATCGTGCTGGACACCTGCAGCGGCTCGGTGCATGTGGTGGACGATGTTGCATACGATATCATTGCCATGTACCCGGAGCATACTGCTGACGAGATCGTTTCGGCTATGATGGCAAAGTATGGAGACCGCGAGGATGTCACGGAGGAAGATCTGCGTCAGTGCATCGATGATGTGACCAACCTGAAGGAAGCAGGCAAGCTGTGGACCCCGGATACCTATGAGAATATGGCTTTCGACTTTAAAAACCGCAACACAGTGGTCAAGGCCTTGTGCCTGCATGTTGCACACACCTGCAACCTGAACTGCTCCTACTGCTTTGCTTCGCAGGGCCGCTATCAGGGCGACCGTGCGCTGATGAGCTTTGAAGTGGGCAAGCGTGCCATGGACTTCCTGATCGAAAACTCTGGCACCCGCCGCAACCTTGAGGTGGACTTCTTTGGCGGCGAACCGCTGATGAATTTTGACATGGTCAAAAAGCTGGTGGCCTACTGCCGTGAGCAGGAGAAGATCCACAACAAGA